>OGQR01002152.1_pt1 | contig 12336 bp, 9 predicted proteins | sample 1553271 | NCBI WGS metagenome assembly OGQR01 (sample SAMEA2579970, study PRJEB22360) | human gut metagenome | biome: human gut; feature: human-associated habitat; material: faeces | place: Denmark | collected 2008/2010 | reverse complement strand
TTGCCCAGCACCGGCAAACAAAACCGCCAGGAGAAGGGAGCCGTTCTTCGTGGGACATTTCCCCGAAGAGCCGGTCATGCCGGGTGTGCTGATCGTCGAAGCGATGGCGCAATGTTGCGGTATGCTGGTATTACGCAGTATTCCTGATCCGGAGCACTACTCGACCTATTTCATGAAGATCGACGGCGTAAAATTCAAGCGCAAGGTGGTTCCGGGCGACACCCTTCATTTCGAAGTTCAACTGCTGGAGCCCATCCGACGAGGCGTAGCCGTAGTCGAAGGCAAGGCCTTCGTCGGCGAAACGCTCGCCTGCGAAGCCACGATGATGGCCCAGATCGTTAAAAATAAAGAGTAACCGCACATGATAAGCAACCAGGCATACATCCATCCCGACGCGAAACTCGGAAAGAACGTAACGGTGGAGCCTTTCGCCTACATCGCCGGCGATGTGGTGATCGGCGACGACTGCTGGATCGGCCCCGGGGCCGTGATCCACGACGGAGCCCGCATCGGCAAAGGCTGCAAGATCCATACGGCCGCATCGATCGCCTGCACCCCGCAGGACCTGAAGTTCGTCGGTGAAAAAACGACGGCCGAAATCGGCGACTACAACGAAATCCGCGAATGCGTCACCATCAGCCGGGGCACCGCCTCCCGGGGCAAGACCGTCGTCGGCAGCCACAACCTGATTATGGCTTACGTGCATATCGCCCACGACGACGTGGTAGGCAGCCACTGCGTCATGGCCAACCGCGTATCGCTCGCCGGAGAGGTCGAAGTCGGCGATTGGGCCGTTATCGGCGGCCACGTAGCCGTACATCAGTGGACCCGCATCGGAGAGCACACGATGATTCAGGGCGGCGCGTTGGTGGGCAAGGACATTCCCCCCTTCATCACCGTCAGCAACAACGATCCGGTACGTTTCGCCTGCGTCAATCGCGTCGGTCTGAGCCGCCGCGGATTCACGCCGGAAACGATCTCACAAATTCACGACGCCTGCCGCATCCTCTTCCAAAGCGGCCTGAACTACCTGAACGGCTGTGAGGAGGTCGAAAAACAGATTCCGCAAAGTCCCGAACGCGACCGACTCATCCGGTTCATCCGCGAATCGCAGCGCGGCATTATCAAGCCCTACTCTCCGAGCAACGAAAAAGACGAATAATTTTTCAACACAAAGGTTTGAAAATAGGAAAACATTCGCTATATTTGTAGCGTAAACGGGTATAAAGAGGTAAGGGGACGAGCAAGTCCCCTTATTTCGTAGATATATTCACCGCTCCCGACCGGCGAATCATCCGCACGATTTTCTCGACCCGCATGCCCTCGCATGCCCATTCCGTCGGGAGAAACCGGCAGTTGCGGGCCATGCGGGGACCCGATTACAGCTCCTGCTACAACAGGGACAAGATTCGGGCGCGAATAGTGCTCCTTGCGATGCAATGTTCGAAGAAAACGCAGGACGCAAGACGATGAAAACGAACGGGAAGCGACGATTCCCTACATTTTCGTCAAAAAGCCGAACGCCTCCGGGCCGGCCGCAAAAACGACTGAACGAACTTCAAGTTTTCGCCGAGGAAGGACAGAGGTCCGGATTTGCACGGACCGCCCGCACCGAAAAACGACTTTATTGATAACATCAGCAAATATGATCGATTGTACGAAAATCACCGAAATAGCCAATGCCAAACTCGTCGGCACCGACCTGTTCGTAGTGGATTGCACCTGTTCGCCCGCCAACGAAGTGGAACTGCTGATCGACAGCGACACCTCGGTAGGTATCGAAACCTGCGTGGAGCTGAGCCGCGCGATCGAGGCCGAATTCGACCGCGACACGGAGGATTTCTCTCTCACGGTAGCTTCGGCAGGCATCGGCTCGGAACTCAAGCACCTCCGCCAATACCGCAAACTGATCGGCAAGCCGGTCGAAGTGCTGCTCAAAAGCGGCGTGAAGATTCTGGCGACGCTCGACGAGGCGGACCAGGAGGGACTCACCCTCTCCTACGAGGAGAAGCAGGCCGTAGAGGGTAAAAAGCGGAAACAGACGGTGCGGGTTACGCGCCGCTACCCTTTCTCAGAGATCAAATACACGAAGGAATACCTCGATTTCAAATAGTGGAAATTCAAAAATAAACAAGATAAAAAACCAATGGATAATCTTAATCTTATCAGCAATTTCGCAGAGTTCAAGGAGCTTAAAAACATCGACAAGGCCACGATGATCGGAGTCCTCGAGGACGTTTTCCGCCACGCGCTTCAGAAGCAGTTCGAGACGGACGAGAATTTCGACGTGATCATCAACCCGGAAAAGGGCGACCTGGAGATCTGGCGAAACCGTACGGTCGTGGAGGACGGCGCGGTGGAGAATCCGAACATGCAAATCGCCGTATCGGAGGTTAAGGCCATCGATCCGACCTACGAAGTGGGCGACGAATACGTCGATCCGATCAAACTTGAATCGTTCGGACGTCGGGCCGTGCTGTCGCTGCGTCAGAATCTCGCTTCGCGCATCCTCGATCTGGAGAAGGCCAACCTTTACGAAAAATATTCGGAGAAGGTCGGCGAGATCATCACCGGCGAGGTATATCAGGTATGGAAGAAAGAGGTGCTGATCCTCGACGACGAGGGCAACGAGCTGATCCTGCCCAAGACCGAGCAGATTCCCAACGACTATTACCGCAAGGGCGACACGATCAAGGCGATCGTCAAGAGCGTCGAGATGAACAACAACCAGCCGCGCATCATCCTTTCGCGCACGGCCAACCAGTTCCTCGAACGGCTCTTCGAGCAGGAGGTCCCCGAAATTTTCGACGGTCTGATCACCCTCAAGAAGATCGTCCGCATCCCCGGCGAGCGTGCCAAGGTAGCCGTCGAATCCTACGACGAACGCATCGATCCGGTCGGTGCCTGCGTCGGCATGAAGGGATCGCGCATCTACTCGATCGTCAAGGAGCTGCGCAATGAAAATATCGACGTGGTAAACTACACGACCAACCCGCAGTTAATGATCCAGCGTGCCCTGAACCCCGCGAAGATTTCGAGCATCACCATCGACGAGGAGAAGAAGACAGCTTCGGTCTATCTCAAGCCCGACCAGGTATCGCTGGCCATCGGCAAGGGCGGCCTGAACATCCGGCTTTCGAAGATGCTGACCGGCTACGATATCGATGTTTACCGCGAAATCGAGGAGGAAGACGTTGCACTCACCGAATTTGCCGACGAGATCGACGGCTGGGTGATCGACGCCCTGAAAGCCTGCGGCTGCGACACGGCCAAGAGCGTGCTGGAACTGCCCGTCGAAGAGATCGCCGCCCGTGCCGACCTGGAGCTGGAACAGGCACAGAAAGTCGTCGAGATACTGAAAGCGGAATTCGAGGAGTAATCCGTCCCATCGCACAAAAATTAAAACCGATATATGAGTAACGAAAGAAAATTAAGACTTATCCAGGTTGCCAAGGAGTTCAAGGTGGGATTGAATACCATCACGGACTTCCTGCAAAAGAAGGGTATAAAAACCGACGGTTCGCCCAATACGCTGGTGGAACCGGACGTCTATGCCGTTCTGGAGAAGGAATTCGGCGGGAGCCGAATTACCGGCAACGAACGGGAAAGCATCCGGGAGCGAATCTCCCAGAAGCAGGCTACGATCACCCTCGAAGAGGCACAGAAACAGACGCGCGAAGAGGAGCAGGAGGTAATTATCAAAAGCAACGTCATCAGCGTCAAGGACGAACTGCCCCAGCCCAAAATTCTGGGCAAAATAGATCTTTCGCCCAAGCCCAAACCGGCTCCGAAACCGGTAAGCAAACCGGCGGCAGAGCCCGTACCGGAGGCTGCGGCTCCGAAACCGCAGCCGGCACCGCAACCGGCCGCCCCCAAAACGGAAGCGGCACCTGCCTCCGAAACGGCTTCCGCAGCCAAACCCGAACCGGAAGCGGCGCCCAAGAGCGACAACATCTTCCGCCCCGCCGTGCAGACCCTCACGGGCCCGCAGGTACTCGGCACGATGGACGTATCGGGATTCACACCGGGCAACCGCCACAAACGCAAACGCTTGAGTAAAGAGAAAGTGGACGTGACCCGTACGCCGGCAGGCGGCCCCAAGCCGGGCAGCAACGGTAAATCCGCCGCACAGCCCAGCCGCGGACAAGGCCCGCAATCCAACCAACCCCGTCCGGGAGAGAACAAGAAGACCCGCAAGGACAAACTCAAAGCTCCGAAGCCCGTCGTTCGTCCCGAAATCAGCGACGAGGAGGTTTCGAAGCAGGTGAAAGATACACTGGCCCGCCTGACGTCGAAAAACGCCAAGAGCAAAGGTTCGAAATACCGCAAGGAAAAACGCGAAGCCGTAGCCGAGCGCATGAACGAAGAATTCCAGCGCGAAGAGCAGGAACGCTCCATCCTGAAGGTCACCGAATTCGTGACCGTAGCCGAGCTGGCTACGATGATGAACGTTTCGGCGACCGAGGTCATCACGGCCTGCATGAACCTGGGCCTGATGGTGTCGATCAACCAACGTCTCGACGCCGAGGCGCTCGTGGTCGTAGCCGAAGAGTTCGGCTTCAAGACCGAATTCGTATCGGCGGACATCCAGGAAGCCATCGGCGACGACGAACAGGACAGCGAGGAAGACCTCGTGCCGCGACCGCCGATCGTAACCGTCATGGGACACGTCGATCACGGTAAGACTTCGCTGCTGGACAACATCCGCAAAACCAACGTCATCGAAGGTGAGGCAGGCGGTATCACCCAGCACATCGGTGCTTACAGTGTAGAGCTGAACGGCCAGAAAATCACGTTCCTCGACACCCCCGGCCACGAGGCTTTCACCGCCATGCGCGCCCGTGGTGCCAAGATCACCGACGTAGCGATCATCATCGTAGCGGCGGACGACAACGTGATGCCCCAGACCGTCGAGGCGATCAACCACGCCCAGGCGGCAGGCGTCCCGATGGTTTTCGCCATCAACAAGATCGACAAACCCGCAGCCAACCCCGACCACATCAAGGAGCAGCTTTCGCAGATGAACTACCTCGTGGAGTCGTGGGGCGGCAAATACCAGGATCAGGAAGTTTCGGCCAAAAAGGGCCTGAATCTCGACAAACTGCTCGAAAAAGTGCTGCTCGAAGCCGAAATGCTCGACCTGAAGGCCAATCCGAACCGCCGCGCTTCGGGAGCCGTCATCGAATCGACACTCGACAAGGGCCGCGGTTACGTAGCTACGGTGCTCGTACAAAACGGTACGCTGCACATAGGCGACGTAATGCTTTCGGGCATACACACGGGCCGTGTGAAAGCGATGTTCAACGAAAACGGCCAAAAAGTGACCGAAGCTGGCCCTTCGACGCCGGTACAGGTGCTCGGTCTGAACGGTGCTCCCCAGGCAGGCGACACGTTCAACGTCATGGAGGACGACCGCTCGGCCCGTGAAATCGCCAACAAACGCGAGCAACTCCAGCGTATCCAGGGCATCATGACCCAGAAGCACGTGACGCTCGACGAAATCGGACGCCGCATCGCCATCGGATCGTTCAAGGAGCTGAATATCATCGTAAAAGGCGATGTCGATGGTTCGGTTGAGGCTATGTCGGGTTCGCTGATCAAGCTCTCGAAGGAGACCGTGCAGGTGAATGTGATCCACTCGGCCGTCGGTCAGATTTCGGAATCGGACGTTCTGTTGGCGGCGGCCTCGAATGCCATCATCGTCGGCTTCCAGGTCCGTCCGTCGGCATCGGCACGCAAGCTCGCCGAAAAGGAGGAGATCGAAATCCGCCTCTATTCGATCATCTACGATGCGATCAACGACATCAAGGATGCCATCGAAGGCATGCTCGAACCGGTGATGAAGGAAGAGATTGTCTGCTCGGCGGAAGTCATGGAGATCTTCCGAATTTCCAAAGTCGGCACCGTCGCCGGATGCGTCGTCCGAGAAGGCAAGCTGACCCGCCACACCCCGATCCGCGTGATCCGCGACGGTATCGTGATCTACACGGGCAAGCTCGGCTCGCTCAAACGGTTCAAGGACGATGTCAAGGAGGTGCTCACGGGCCAGGACTGCGGTCTGAACATCGAATCCTTCAACGACATCCGCGTAGGAGATGTCATCGAAGGTTACGAGCAAGTCGAGGTAAAACGCAACTAACCGAATGCAAGGAATCTTATCTAAAATAAGAAAAAAGAAATGAACACTCAGATTAAATTCACAACGGCAGGCGAAGCCGTGAAAGTCATCAAATCGGGTGACCATATTCACCTCAGCTCGGTCGCTTCGGCCCCCCAGTGCCTGATTAAGGCCATGTGCGAACGCGGCGCCAACCACGAATTCAAGGATGTGCACATCCACCACCTGCACACGGAAGGGCCGGCTCCCTATGCCGATCCGCAGTTCGAAGGCATCTTCCAGCTCGACTCGTTCTTCGTGGGCGGAAACGTGCGCAAAGTGACGCAAAGCGGCTATGCGGACTACATTCCCATCTTTTTGAGCGAAACCCAGAAGCTCTACCGCAGCGGCACGGTACCTTGCGACGTAGCGATGATCCAGGTATCGACGCCCGACAAACACGGCTACGTTTCGCTCGGCACCTCGGTCGATGCGACCCTGGCAGCCGTGGAAACGGCTCGCACGGTGATCGCGGTGGTGAACAAGCACGTTCCCCGTTCGTTCGGCGACGCGATGATCCACTCGTCGAAAATCGACCTCTTCGTACAGGACGATACCCCGCTGGAAGAGGCGCATTTCACCGAACCCAACGAGATCGAAACCCGCATCGGCAAGCACTGCGCGGCCCTGATCGAAGACGGTGCGACGCTTCAGATGGGTATCGGCGCTATTCCGAATGCGGTTCTGGCACAGCTCGGCAACCATAAGAACCTGGGTATCCATACCGAAATGTTCGCCGACGGCGTTCTCCCGCTGGTGGAGAAGGGTGTCATCAACGGCGAAGCGAAGAACATCGACAAGGGCAAGATGGTTTCCACCTTCCTGATGGGTTCGCAGCGGGTTTACGACTTCATCGACGACAACCCGGGCGTACTGATGATGGACGTGGGATACACCAACGATCCGTTCATCATCGCCAAGAACGACCGCGTAACGGCCATCAACTCGGCACTCCAGGTGGATATCACCGGTCAGGTTTGCGCCGATTCGCTGGGCACGAAATTCTATTCGGGTGTCGGCGGCCAGATAGACTTCATCTACGGCGCTTCGCTGTCGAAAGGCGGCAAGGCGATTATCGCCATGCCTTCGGTGACCAACAAAGGCATCTCGAAGATCGCTCCGGAACTGACCTGCGGCGCAGGCGTGGTAACCACCCGCAACCACATCCACTGGTTCGTCACCGAAAACGGCGCCGTCAATCTCTATGGCAAAAGCCTGCAGGAGCGTGCGCGGCTGATCATCTCGATCGCCGATCCTTCGGCCCAGGAATCCCTGGACCGGGCAGCATTCGAGCGCTACGGACAGCACCACCACTACGTGAAAAACTACATGGGCAAATAATAACCGCCCCTCGAAATGAAAAGCGTCCCTTCACGGGACGCTTTTTTGCATATATACGCACATTCGTATCCAATCGACACAAGGCCGCATCGGACAGGATAGGAAAATGACGGAACGAACGTTACCGCGCAGGCTTATGCAGTCCGAAACGCTCGGCGACGGCGTTGCGGTATTTCCGGGAAACTTCGAGAGTGACCCGCTCTATGGTCACATCCGTCATAGTGACCCGGGACACCCGCTCGGCATTGACCAGCCAAGCACGGTGGATGCGTATGAACCGATCGTCCAACAAACGCTCCCACTGCGAAATCCGGGTTCGCGTAGGATAGAGCCCGCCGTCCGCCGTGTGCAGAAACACTTCCGTGTCGTTGGATTCGACATAGAGCAATTCGCCGACCGGAAGCGTCACCTTGCGGCGCTCCGAGATGAAGCTCACTGTTTCCATCCGCGGCAACCGCGCTTTTATCCAGCGGTCCAGCAGCCTCTCGGGGATAAGGACCGCAGCCAGCAGCAACCCGATGAAAACCGGATTGTAGAAAAGAACGTGGAAAACCATCCCGTCACCGGGCAACCAACCGCTCCAGATATAGCGATGCGCCAACAGCAACGCCAGCCATTCGATGACCAGTATGCCTCCCGCAACGCCGGCGACCGCCACGGCCCGACGGTTCGAAGCACGCAGCGCCCCCGGCAACGACAGTTTGGCGCAGAACATCCCGGGCAACATCGTCGTCGAAAGGAACACCCCCTGCCGAAACTCATACCCGCAGCTCGCCATCACCGAAGCGAGCATCAGTACCACCACGCACCAATAGCCGATCATCACCGAATGTCTCATATCCGTCGTTTTCGCACAAAGGCCCGCAACAGACCGCGTCCAGTCGGCGAAACCGAACACCGGAGTACGCCCTGCAGCAGCCATTTATTGCAAATTTAGCAAAATTCCGGTCGCAACGCAACCTCTCCGGGACGCAACAGCGGCTTTCGACCGGCAAAGAGCGGGATTCGACATTGGATTTGCAGCCGAGTCTCCCTACCTTTGCAATAGGATGGATCCACTCAATGTCAAACCTAAAATCATTACGCTATGAAACGACTGCTTGCAACCGGCCTGCTGCTTCTGCTGGCCTCGGTCCCGCTCTTCGCACAGGAAAAGGTCGCCATCGTACCGCCTCCGTCCGCCGACACATCGGCTGCGGCCGATGCCGAATCGACATCGGCGACACCCGGCGAGAAAACCGCCCTCCCGTCCGCCCAAGAGATCACCCGCACATTACCGGCCGAACCGGGGAAAGAGCCCCAACTGAACGAGCATGAGATCGCCATTCTGAATCCCGAAACACAAGAGTGGGAGGTCAGCGAATTTGCAATATCGGAAAGCAGACATTCACCGGCCGATCTCTACCTGGAAGGCGGCTACGGCTGGATGACCGCACTCACCCTCTGTCTGATCGCCATGCTCTTCTGCACATGGAAAGCGCCGCGCTGGATCAAGGAGCTCGGATTGCTGGCCTGCACTCTCGGAGTGTTGAGTATGATGATCGGCTTTTACTCCATTCTCCAAATCATCCAGACAACCGGATACTCCGTCACATTCACGCTGCTCTCGGGCGGTCTGCGCGTGGCGTTCATCGCTCCGATCTACGGCCTGATTATCTACGCACTGTCGCTGCTGCTGCGCATCGCCGTAAAACCGCGCATCTGACTCTCCGGCCCGTGCGGGTCGTACCGGGGACATCGATCTTCGGCACGACCCGCACCTGCCACAGCAAAGACGAGTCCCGGGGCAAGCCGAGCACCTCGTACCGCACTCCGGCACCGGACACGCACCGACACGGGCCGCGTGGCACAGCTCGATGCAAAATCCCGGACAGATATCCGCATCCCCCGAAACCGTCCTGCCGCAACACCGACGAATTACCGACTATACGACCGCACAATGAGCAAAGCAGCAACGAATCCCCCGATCGCATTGCCGCGACAGGGCGATCGACTTGTTCCGGCATTTGAACGCGACCGCCCCTGCATACCGGTTAAAATGCCGGCCCCTGTCGCCTCCCGGAAACAGAAAAGCCTGCTTCCCAGCAGACTTTTCCACACACAATCTTTAACAAATAAAATTTCTTGGCAAAAATTTTTCTAACCTTTCATCAACCCTATTAACACTTATCCTTTTTCACAATACAAAGATCGTTCTATTCATTATCTTCCACAATCGCCTGAATCGGCTAAAAAACACAGAAAACCATCCCCATTACAAGGGATAAGCTACCATAAGCCTCCTTCGGACAGGCAAATATGAATCCACAATGCCCCACGATGCCACAATAGATCTCTCAAAAAATCGGGCCGCCGTAAGATACGACTTACGGATGATAATGCCAAATAATTCTTTATATGCCTCCTCAATGTTCCCCGTTGTTCCTACCTGTCCCTGCGGACAGCGGTGAAAACGACTAAAACTCCGGCCGAAATCGGATCGTGTATTTTACATCGAGAGCGTATCGAGATTATGTTGGAACGCCTCCCAATAACGCCCCACCTGATAACCATCGACAAACCCATGATGGAAACTTACAGCCACAGGCATCGTACGGCGTCCCTGCATATCGACCATTATCTTTCCGAATACCGACAAAGGGATATTCTCGCCTGCATTCTGCGGAAACTGGAACTGTAACCCTGTGAAGCTATACCACGGATTCACACTTATAACAAACGTGTCCTTCTCGGAATCGGCTCCGTACGCATCTCCCTCGCCCCGCAGCGCGGCCGCAATGATCCCTCGCGCTTCAGCGACAAACTTCTCCAGCGTATCCTTATAGGGAATGATAACCGATGCAAAGGAGTGATCCTCACGCGCAACCGCCGTATTGAGCCTGATCCGATCATATAGCCAGACCTTTCCATCGACCTGCCTGTACCTCAATGCCTCAATGGAATTGACAGCCCGTAGCGAAGCGTACATCGCATAGTGCGAAAACTTGATACCCAGCGCTTTCGCCCGAATATACGCTTCCGTTACATCGACCTGCGATGTAACACTGTAATAAGGATTGGCGAAATCCCGGAAAAAAAGATAGTTCTCCCGACGATTCCAATTATCAATATCTACCGGATGTTTCATAGTCGCACATAATTATCCCCAAACTTACAAAACATACGGAATTATCCGCGAGTTTTTCGGCGAATAATATGGATCATACATTCAAAAACAAAGCGGAACGGCGTGTGACGGCGAGCGGCATCTTTACCGATTGTCCTCGGTCCCGATTCCATATCGACATATACTCGTCCTTTCCATAAATTTTTTGGAAACAGCAAACTCCGGACTATATGGGATATAGTTGGGTCAAATAATCTGTTTACCAATAAACAAAGTATAGGAAACGATTTGACCGTCGGGTTTTTGAACGGTATATGTAGTTTCTCCCTGAAGTTCCAAACCTTTTCGTTGCTCTTCCCAGGTTATTTCTTTGACAGGACGATTATTTATGGCTACAATTATATCACCGATTTCGATACCGGCTTGCTCTGCGACTCCTCCTTTATATAGGCCATTGACAATCCAGCCACCGCAAATATCCGTACGGTCACCAGTAACCATATGCGTCACCGACGATTGGGCGTAGGTACCCTGATTCTCATTGCGTTTGACCCATACAGAAGAACTTACCGGATCCAAAACAATGTCGTAGAGCGACCAGATCTCATTACCTATTATACCTATATAGGGTCTGTCCGACGATAATGCCCCCTTTTCATTGAGCGAGTAATCTATCACGATATTTTCGAGCGTATCGACCATACAGAATTTTGCAGCCCTTATCGTAACCTCCTCAGAACCGCCGCCGATACCTCCGGCCTGCGTACGAAAATATGCCTTCGGCACATCCATAAAATTGAATGCAGACGCCGTTTCATTCGTGAGAATAATCGTGGAGCCGCACCCTAAATCCATTCTAAACCAACCCTCCAGGCTATTTTCATCGTCGATTTGCAGCGTCGCCTTTACATCGATACGGTTATCCTCGAATCGAGCGTCGAGTTTTACATAATTATCGAGCTGTTCAGCTAACAACGGTTCTTTTAACTGGCGCAAATAGCTCTCGCTGAAATTGATTTCCAGAGGATTCATCAATAGATGAGTATTACCTAACAAGCCGTCAGTGTGCCTCCCGAGGAGATCACGCAACTTAATTATAGGTGTAATCTCGTTTTGGTATTCCCTCGCCCCGCAATGGACTGTAATCGGATCGATGAATATTTCTATGCGTTCAGGCTCGCCATTCCCCGCACCTCCCATTTTAGCCTTACCTTTTCGTCCGAAAGCGTTTTGCAGATTTTTGAGTTTCAAATAATCTTCGTCGAGATAGAGAAAGTCAGCTCCTGTATCGTAAATAAGGGTAACGGGAATAGTATCATTCAAGGTCGATTGCAGGTACAGATGTCCGTCGAAAACAAACGGAATAGCTCCCTCAGGAACAGCAGCAATGCTTTTCAACGAAAATAAAGCAGAGAAAAAACAAACTAAACAAAATATTTTCTTCATAACCGAATCTATTTTTCAGCATCTATCTCTAAATGGCCCCATCTAAGAAACGCTATATTGATTTTATTTCAAGACAATTTAACGAATTCTCTCTATTTTTCAAACGATATTCAGCTCATTAACAGGATTTCGGATTCGGGCGCCATCATTCCCGGCTTTTGGCTGCGTTTATAAACCGCCCCCCCACTACGAATACGTGCTGTAAAGCGTATGCCCACGCCAACCTCCAGGCACAAAATATCAACCTCTAAACAGGCATAACCCTCCTTGGCGGGCCCTGCCGCTG
>OGQR01002143.1_pt1 | contig 12380 bp, 10 predicted proteins | sample 1553271 | NCBI WGS metagenome assembly OGQR01 (sample SAMEA2579970, study PRJEB22360) | human gut metagenome | biome: human gut; feature: human-associated habitat; material: faeces | place: Denmark | collected 2008/2010 | reverse complement strand
AGCGCGTCGACGGCGACGGGTTCTGCTACGTCCCCGGGATCGACGTGAAGACCCTGGGCGAGATCGTCTACCTGCTGGGCACTTTCCGCGACAGCCGCGAGACGCTCTCGGTGCCCGATCTTTCGGAGGGCTCCTTCTCCAAGAAGCTCTGGAGCACGTTCCTTTCCTACTACGAGCCGGGCAACTTCGCCTACGGCCTCAGGCCCAACGTCGACGGCCGCGGCTCTTTCACGGAGTTCCTGCGCACGCCCGAGCGCGGCCAGGTCTCGATCAACGTGAGCAGGCCCGGCATCACCAAGGGCAACCACTGGCACATGAGCAAGTGGGAGAGGTTCCTGGTGGTCTCCGGCACCGCATCCATCAAGCTGAGGAAGGTGGGGGAGGACGCCGAGGGCGAGTCCTACCCGGTTGACGAGTACGTCGTCAAGGGGGGCGACATGCGCGTGGTCGAGATGATCCCGGGCTACACGCACTCCATCACCAACCTGTCCGACACCGAGGACCTCGTGACGGTCATGTGGGCCAACGAGCCCTTCGACCCCGAGAGCCCCGACACTTACTACGAGGAAGTCTAGAGGTTTTGACCAGATACGCTCATATTAATAGCGTTCCAAATGGATCCACTGGGCGCATTATGATGAAGGAGCATCTTGCTCTTATTGATCAGGGGCACGAATCGCTTGCTTGCTGGGGCAGAAGAAGGCCTGCGAGCAGTGTCAGTGAATACTGTTTTGGGTCACCAGCTAATTTTATACTTGACGTTGGTCTTACTCTCCTTGACGGTAAGGTGGGCTTTCATTCGGTGAGGCAAACCGACGCGTTGATTCATCGTCTTGATGAGTTCGGTCCTGACGTGGTTCACTTGCACAACCTCCATGGTTACTATTTGAATATTGATAAACTGTTTAAATGGTTGATTAGATCTGATTGTCGTGTTGTATGGACTTTGCACGACTGCTGGGCTTTTACCGGCCATTGCCCTTATTTCACCTATTCTTGCTGCAATCAATGGAAAACTGGATGTGGCGCCAAGAGGTGCCCTCAACTTATGGGATATCCTCCAACTATTAATTCTGCATCATGTAAATGGAGCTACGAGGCCAAACGTTCGATTTTCAATTCGCTGCCTTCCAATCGAATGACTATCATTACCCCTTCTAAATGGCTGGCTGGACTGGTCGCTTGTAGCTATTTATCAAAGTATCCGATTGAGGTTGTACACAATACGATTGATCTCAACGTTTTTAAGCCACGATCCAATAGTGAGGTTTTTAGCGTTAAGGAGAAATACGACCTTGATTCGAGGAAAATTATTTTAGGGGTTGCCTCTCCATGGTCCAAGCGTAAGGGTCTTTCAGACTTTTTTGCCCTTGCGGATAAGCTTGACAAGTCCGAGTATTCTATTGTTTTGGTTGGACTGAGTGCTAAGCAGATGAGGCAACTACCTCCGGGGGTGGTTGGTATTCCGCGAACTGACTCTCAGATAGAGTTGGCCTCACTATATAGTTCTGCCTCCGTTCTATTCAATCCAACATACGAAGATAATTATCCTACGGTCAATCTTGAGGCTGAGGCTTGTGGGGTTCCGGTCGTTTGTTACGATGTCGGTGGATGCTCCGAGACCTTGCATAGGGACGATTCAAAACTTGTTGAATGTGGTGACGTGCTGTCCGCCTCATTATTGTTGGCTAAATACTAGACTCGGCTTTTAGGGAAAACTATGACTTCCAATATTTCTTTTAATAACGCCGGCCGATTGAAGCTCCTGATCATCGTGGGCACCCGCCCCGAGATCATCCGCCTGTCCGAGGTCATCAAGAAGTGCCGACGCCACTTCGACTGCCTGCTGGCGCACACCGGGCAGAACTACGACTACACGCTCAACGGCATCTTCTTCCGCGACCTGTCGCTGGACGACCCTGACGTCTACCTGGACGCCGTGGGCACCGACCTCGGCGAGACGGTGGGCAACATCATCGCCGCGAGCTACAGGCTCATGGTCCAGGTGCAGCCCGACGCGCTGCTGATCCTGGGCGACACCAACAGCTGCCTGTCCGCCATCGCGGCCAAGAGGCTCCACATCCCCATCTTCCACATGGAGGCGGGCAACCGCTGCAAGGACGAGTGCCTGCCCGCGGAGACCAACCGCCGGTGCCCACGCCGCCGCCCCCCCGCCCCCCCCCCCCCCCCCCCGCCGCTACCTCAGGGACACCGGCTGCGCCCCGGAGCGCACCTACGTCACGGGCTCTCCCATGGCCGAGGTCCTGCGCGCCAACTTGGGAAAGATCGAGGCATCCGATATCCTCTCCGAGCTCGGCCTGGAGCCGAAGAAGTACATGCTGCTCTCGGCGCACCGCGAGGAGAACATCGACACCGAGGCCAACTTCACGAGCCTGTTCACCGCCATCAACGCGCTCGCGGAGAGATACGACATGCCGATCCTGTACTCCTGCCACCCGCGCTCCCGCAAGCGCCTGGAGGCCACCGGCTTCAAGCTGGACCCGCGCGTGCGCATGCACGAGCCCATGGGCTTCCACGACTACAACTGCCTGCAGATGAACGCCTTCGCCGTGGTGTCCGACTCCGGCACCCTGCCCGAGGAGTCGAGCTTCTTCGCTAGCGTCGGCCGCCCGTTCCCGGCGGTGTGCATCCGCACCTCCACCGAGCGCCCCGAGGCGCTGGACAAGGCGTGCTTCACGCTCGCCGGCATCAGCGAGCGCGGCCTGCTCCAGACCGTCCGCACCGCCGTCGAGCTCGACGCCGAGGGGTCGCTCCCCGAGGCACCCGTGCCCGACTACGCCGACGAGACCGTCTCCACCAAGGTGGTAAAGATCATCCAGAGCTACACCGGCGTCGTGGACAAGATGGTGTGGAGGAAGAGCATTTAATGACTAGCTCATGCGCTGGTAAAAAAATACTTGTCGTAACGCAGCATTTTTATCCGGAAACTTTTCGAGTCAACGACATCGTCGAAGGCTTTATTGAAGACGGTGCAAGCGTTGATGTCCTTTGCGGAATTCCAAATTATCCTTCAGGTGAATGGGCTGAAGGATATGGTTATTGTGGCCATCGTTGCGATGATTACCATGGTGCGTCTGTCTTTCGGTCTGGTGAAATACGCCGAAAGGGCAATACTTCGGCCCGCATTTTCCTGAACTATATTAGCTGGCCGATTACTGCATCTTTCAAGGCGTTAAGGCTCAAAAACAATTACGACGTTGTATTTTGCTATAATACAAGTCCTATTTTGATGATAATTCCAGCAAGGTTTGCTGCATGGCGAAATAAATGTCCTCTTGTCACCTATGTTTTGGATATTTGGCCCGAAAATTTGTACACCGTTTTAAATGTCCAAAATAGCTTTCTGAGAGCTTTTGCCAAATCGTTTTGCGACAAGCAGTATGCTGCCTGTAATAAGCTGATTGCCTTGAGTGACTCTTTGGCCGACAACTTATTTCATAGGATTAAACCTTTGAATCCGGATGTTTCGATAAGTGTAATACCTCAGCACTGTGAGGAGGTTTACGAACAAAAGAGTGTTTCACAGGAGCTGAGATCGCAATTTGGAAGTCAGTGCGTTTTCCTTTTTGCCGGATCAATAACTCCCGCACAGGGTCTTGACACAGTTGTTGAGGCATTCTCGTATGCAATCAAAAATAGTTCTGTTGAGATGAAGCTGCTAATTCTTGGCGATGGCATGTCCAGAGCGGAATTGCAGAAGACCGTTGCAAATAAGGGACTAAGCGAGTCCATTTTGTTTGTAGGGCGCGTTGATCCTGAAGTTGTGCCCATGTATTCAGATATTGCAACGGCAATGATTGCACCATTTGCTGACAATCCTGAGTTAGAGCTTACTATTCCGGCGAAAATTTCAAGTTGCATGGCGTCTTCGAAACCAATACTTGCCGTAATGCGCGGCGAAGGCGCCAATGCGGTTCGTTCTGCTAGATGCGGATTCGTCTCCAATCCCTCAGATGCTAGCGCACTTGCTAGCAACATGGTGAAAATTGCTTCAATGAATAAAGACGCCATTGAAGCTTTGGGATCCAATGGCTTCAATTATTATCGTGAGCATTTCTCGAGATTGGTTTGTTTGGATAAAATTAAGCAAGTTCTATTTTCAATATAGGTCCGATGTGGATCGTTGGGGTTTTAATGGATGATTTGTTGCGGGTGTTGGTAATCATTCCTGCCTATAATGAGCAAGCCAATATTGTTCAGACTGTTTCGTCGGTTGTTGAAGCTGGTTATGATTATGTTGTTGTAAATGATGGTTCAACCGATAAAACTCTATCTATCTGTCGTCAGCATGGATTTAATGTTCTCGACCTTCCGCAAAATTTAGGCATCGGTGGTGCCGTTCAGGCCGGTCATAAATATGCGCTCAGGCATGGCTATGACGTTGATGTCCAGGTTGATGGTGACGGTCAGCATGATCCTTCTTATATCGGGAATTTAATCGAGCCGATTATTGATGGTGCCGATTTAACCATCGGTTCCAGATTTGCCGTGCCCACGGAAGGCTTTCAGTCTACATTTTTAAGGAGAGCGGGTATCCGATGGCTTTCTGGTTGGTTGAGATTATTTACCGGAAAGACGATTAAAGATCCTACTTCTGGATTTCGCGCGTGCGGAAAAAAGGCTATAGACCTGTTCTGTAGGGACTACCCAGACGATTACCCTGAGCCTGAATCTATTGCCGCAGCATTAAAAACTGGTCTTTCAGTGGTTGAGGTTCCCGTACTTATGCGCGAGAGACAGGGCGGAGTGTCATCAATTTCTGGCTTTTCTTCAATTTATTACATGATTAAAGTTTCGCTTGCAATTTCCATGGCCTGTTTTGTTTATAGAAAGGCGGCTCACTAATGAGTATGATAATTCGTGTGGGCGCTGGCGTAATTTTTAGTGGCCTTTTCTTTTATGTCGTCTCCTTAGTCGGCAAAGGAAAGCTACTTTTAAAGTACTCGTTACTATGGCTCTGCCTGTGCGTGGTGGCGCTATTAAGCGTTTGCTTTCCGGAGTTGATTTATCGAATTTCAGGCTATATTGGGTTTATTAGTCCTTCGAATTTTGCTTTTCTCGTCGCCGTGGTACTTTTATTGATGATTTCTCTATCTCTCAGTATTGCTATCAGCAGACTCGTTACGGCTTGCAAGAACTTAACTCAACGTATTGCGATACTTGAAAATGAGAATGATGTTTTGCGAAATCAGCAGGGTTAATTAAAGATGGAGTTTAGATTAACTGTATGAATAACAATTTAGCAGCGGAAGCTCGAAACCATCGTATTTGTAGCGGCTTGCACCACCTTTACCATGTCGGTATTTTTGCCCTTCCGTTATCTTTTGCACTGATATATCTGTCTTTGTTTGTTAATTACATCGATGCTTTCTATGGCACGGTTGGCTTTACAAATGCCAACCCGATGCTTAATGACGATATGGCAGTTCTTTTTGTTGCTGGTTTGACTATTGTATTTGTCATTTCTGTAATCAAATTGGTAGAGTATAAAAGTGATTTTTTGTATAAATATCGATGGTTAATCGGTATGACTGTTGCGATGCTTGCCGTTGCTTTTAAAATCAGCGGGTCATCGCTTGGAATGTGGAACATTATGCTCCCCGAAAACGCTGGTACTCCGTTTTGGGGTATACCGAGATCCCTTCGAAGTGATGAGTTCTCAGTTGGAACCCTGTTTCAGCTTTCTCAAACCCATAATGGCTATGCTCCAATTTCGGAAATCCTGAGAGGAGATTTAACGGATGTCCGGATGGTTTATGGCGCTGCCTGCTGGAGCGTAATCACGTTATTTAGACCAGTGATTTGGGGTTATTTGTTATTTGGTTTTGAATTCGGCCTAGCGTTTGCTTGGTCCGCGAGACTATGTCTAATGGTTCTTGTCTCTTTTGATTGTTCCTTTCTCATTATTAAGTCAAAGCCGCTCAGCTTGCTCTTTTCATGCTTGCTTTGTTTTTCGCCACTAATTCAATGGTGGGGCACGGGCGAGGTGATTCTTTATGGCCAAGCCCTTGTCTTGTTGTTGGATAGGGCGCTCTTTGCTCGAAAAAGGAATATCAGGATTATTGCGATAGCTGCTATAGCATGGCTATGTGGTTGTTACATAATGCTCATGTATCCTGCTTGGATGGTCCCATTTTTCTTCATTTTTGCCTTGATGGGTGTATTTAGAACAATAGAGTATTGTCAATCTTTAAAATATAACGACCAACAGTCAGTTCTTGCATGGTCGCTAGGTGATACTTTTGTTTTAGTATTCTGCCTGTTGATCTCAGCGGGACTAGTATTCCTTTCCTTCTTCCAGTCTTCCGAAGCAATGACATCTGTTATGAATACCGTTTATCCTGGTGCGCGCTTTGAAACAGGTGGAAGCGGTCTTCCTGAACTATTTTCTTATGCAATTTCACTCTTTTATGCCTTTGGTTCACCGCTTGTTTCAAATGAATGCGAAATTGCAACCATTCTTTGTTTCTTCCCTCTTGGAACGCTTGCATCTCTGCTCTGTTTTATTAAAAGGCGAGATTGGCAGTTATTTGCGCTTACAGCACTTCAATTGTTTTTCCTAGTCTTTGCATTTATTGGTTTTCCGTCTTTTCTATCTCGAATGACCTTAATGTATAATGTTCCTGTTCTGCGACTATTGTTTCCTATTGGCTACCTGGAGCTTCTCCTATTTTTGATTTCTATTGAAAAAGTTAAAGAATCCCAAGGGAATAACAGCTCCATTGGTTATTTGCCAATTATTTTAATGATCTGTCTTATTCTGAGTTCAGCATTCCAGATTTCCATCCTTCTTTCTGCGAAATATCTTGTTGCAAGGATGCTATATCTGTTGATGCTTATATTGTTCTGTCTATTTTCGTGCCTTTCGTTTTGCTCCTTTATTCTTGGAAAAAAATGTACCGGTTTATTCGTTGCTTTTGCGATTTGCTTCGGCGTAATTCCAGGGCTCTGTATTAACCCAATTCAAATCGGTGCGGCTCCACTTACAGACACGAATTTAGAGTCTCTCGTTAGTCAGTTTGTGGAAGAGAGTGATTATTCAGATAAATGGGTTGTCGATGGTTCTTGGACTGTTGCTAATCTTTGCGCTGCGTATGGAGCGCCTGTAATTAACTCCACCAATGCTTATCCTGATCTGGCGCGTTGGAATTCTATCGATGAAAATAACGAGAATGAGTACGTATACAACAGGTATGCTCATATCGTTGCTAATGTATTCGCTCCATCTACGTCATTTAATTCCACTCAGGATGATCTCTTCTCAGTGAATTTGACTGAAGATGATTTAAAGCAGCTTAATGTGAAGTACGTTATGTCTAGTAGGGATTTGGCAGAGTATTCATCTGTTGAATTGCAAATCACGCAATTAGGTTCAGCAAACGGGTTCTTTCTTTATAAATTAACCTATTAGGAATAAGGGGTTGTCGGTTTAATCGACAACCCCTTATTCTTCCTTTACCTGCTCAGAATTAAAGTGTCATAAGCGTTTTTAAATTTGATAATACAAATTCCCGCTGACGATGTTGCGATTTATATACGGATCGCCCTTCACGTAGTACTCTGGCCATAGGTAGTTGAGCAGTGAGTATTCCCTATGGAACCTCATTTTCTTTTCATCACTGATTTCATAGCCTCGTGATAACGACTCGTAATGATACAGCTCGGTATCGGGTGTATATACAACTAGGTAGTTGTGACTTCTCACTTTGAGGCAATAGTCAACATCATTAAAAGCAACAGCCAGTTCTTCTCTAAAGCCTCCGACTTCGTCGAAAACAGCTCTCTTAGTCATCAGACATGCTGCGGTTACTGCGCTTAAATCTTGCGTGCGGTCGCATAGATTGAAGTAACCCCATTTACCTCTGGGGTAGTCTTTCCCGAGGTGGCCGGCTCCAATTCCGCCGATGCCGACGCCAGCATGTTGCAGGGTATCATCGCTGTAGAAAAGTCTTGCGCCTACGATGCCAACTTCTTTTCTCGAACAAATGCCCAGCATGTTTTCAATCCAGTTTGGAGTTATAACTTCTGTATCGTTGTTTAACAAGAGAAGGTAATCGCCCTTTGCTTTGCTAGCGCCAAAGTTCATCAGTTTTGAGAAATTGAATTCTGCATCCCAATATTCGATGCGAATCGTATCGGGATACCTTTTCTCTAATTCGGAGTAGTACTCGAATGTTTCTGGGTTCTCGCTGTTGTTTTCGATAATGACGATTTCGTAGTTATCGTAGGTTGACCGTTCAATGATCGACTTAATGCACGTATCGAGAACAGAGGGATGGTCCTTTGTCGGAATAATGATTGATACAAGTGGATGACTATCTGGAACTGCATAGGTAACTTTATAAGTGAAGGGGTCGTTTCCGCGATAAACCCTTGCTGAAACGTCAAGTCTGTCCAAATGGGCCTGTACTGCTTTGACGCCAGCATCCCATGCATATAGCTTTGAGTTCGGGTCACCTGCAGTTGAGTTTTCGGTTATTCTCCAGTGGTACAGAATTTTGGCCACGTGTACCACATTCCGTGCGTTTTCTATCGCTTTAAGCGTTAAGTCGTGGTCTTGAGCTCCATCGTACTGCTCGTCGCCGTACTCCAGAGAATCGAATAGTGTTTTTCTGATTGCAAGAAAATGGCAAATATAATTAACGCTTCGCAGTAAGTCGATGCTTAAATCTGGTTTAAAGAACGGATCACCATAGCTGCCATTGGTAAACAGTTTGTCTTCGTCGCAGTAAATAAGATCAGTATTGTTTTCAGCATTAATTGCATGTGCATATTCATAAAGCGCCGAGGGCTCTAGAGTATCGTCGTGGTCCAAGAAGCAAATAAAATCTCCTTTCGCTTCTTTTGCCCCGGCAAGAGTGTTTTTGGAAATGCCGGAATTGTTTGCTAGCTCTATCACCTTAATGCGCGCGTCTTTATTCTTAGCAGTTTCGACCATATCTACAAGCGCGCTGTTATCTGGGCTTGCATTGACTAGCACGAGCTCCCAGTTTGAATAGCTCTGCCTAAGAACCGATTCCATCATTTCCTTGAACAGGTTTTCGGGTGTGTTGAATAGGGGGACGACGATGCTAAACAATGGCATTTTCTTGAAGGTGACCATTGATTGTTTTTCGAGCATTGCCGAGCTTGCCTTGTGTTGATCGAGCCATTTTGGATATGCAGATGGGTCAATTGAAATAGGTTTCATTTTCGATGTGGTTAAAATGCGCAGCTTATCAAGCTCTACGTTATCCACAACAGCAAAGCTGTTGAAGCTCGGATGGTTGTCGTCTTCGATTGTGAAGATTAGCCTATTTGTGCTATTAGGGATCCGAATAGAGTATTGAATTTCACGGCGTTTTTTATCTGGGGCAAACCACAGTGGAATCGTAATGTCATCGGTGGTAATCGGCTTAATCTGAATGCAAGTCATTGAGATATCGAAGCACTTGATGGCTATCTTGTTGTCGTTGCGTTGAGGGAGTTTAACTGAGCAGCGAAGAATGGCCTCGTCTCCATCTTCGATAAACTCGTGAAAACGCATGCTTGCTACATCCAAGTCATGTTTATCATCATAGTTCCTAATGGAGTGGGACAATTCATTCTTAATTTTGTAGTTTAATCTTGACGCCCATTTTGCCTTGCTAAAGCAGATTTTAATGGCAGCGTAGGCATATTGCGCACTCAAATCTTTAATCTGAATATCGCAATCACCAGTTCCCAGGTCGGGAAGAACTACGACGTATTGATTATCATTTGATTCGTATGGATAGATAGAGCTCGGTATCCTTGTCCCGTCGCTCTTTGATGCAGTCACCTGAATACTTGATGCATCCACCTCTACATTTTTTAGGAGAATATACATCTTTCCGCTTCCACGGCAAATGCAATCCACGTTAAATTTCATTTCAATTTACCTTTCCGTAGCACTAAGGATACATTTACTATTTCACTCAGATTTCAAGCAGTTTCTTTCGTTGAATTAACCCAGCACGGGTAGCCTTTCGATTATTTCCTGGTATCGAATGCGCGTTGCTGCAATTCGACGTTCATGCCATGTAGCCATAGTTGAATTGCTTTGCTCGTCCAGCAGATGTATGTTTTCATATCCAATTGGATGCGCATACGCTTTAGGGTTCGCTATATACATTTGCACTGCTTCGAGATTTTCGCTGCACTTTTTTCTTAAAGCGGGATTTCCGTTTAAAAGAGAGCCAATAGAAAAATGAGGATGCGCAACTCGATGTTCATTAATGCCAATTGAAATGAAATGTTCCAAAGCTCCTAGAGGGTCGTTCTTATATCTATCGAAGAGATCTTCGTAATGATTTACATAAAAGGAATAATTAAATACCGATGAATAGTCTACCCCGTTAAATATGGCATTAGTGGAGGAATAACATGTAAGCTGGGGTCTTGTTCGAGGCCACGTGCATTGATCGATTGTGAGAGCATCTTTATTTGCTGGGTTAAAGATGCGGCATTCATAGCATTTTAAGTTGTGCTTTCTAAGGAAAACATTGAGCAGTCGTTCTGAGATAAAGCCAGGCATCCTTTGTTGATAGCTATCGCGACCACTTATATAGTCAATTCGCTTATCAAGTTGTTTTTCAATTTTGAAAAGCCACTTACAATATCTGTCCATCAGTTCCTTTTTGCAAATAATCATATTGCAGGGTGAAAAAGAGTGCCCCTCGCAAATTGCTTCATCAAAAGCGTCCAAGTAGTCAGGGCGTTTCGTCCTGATGATTTCCCTTGCATGTAGCAGATCTGTCGAAGAATGGATCATTCTATATTGCTCGGCAACAGTGATTAAGTTGCACCCGATTGAGCTTGTGCAGGGTTCTTTGGCTGCAACAATACAGTCATAGTTAGCAAGAATGTTCTCAATTTCATAGTCTCTGAGCATCTGCTTTGAGTTACTGGGTGACTCAAATGCCCTTCGATAATGCGTGAGCCCAACTATTGACTCAGGAGAATTCTTCCATATCCAATAGAGGCCGGTAAGCTCACAGTAGTGTTTGTTTTTCTGGGAAATATTGTCGCCTTGATCGTCGTACTGCCATCCAGTTCGACGGTTTTCTTCTGGAATGAAGCTTGCCCCGACAAAGAGCGGCTGGTAAGGCGCCTGTGCATCAATGTCAAAGTGCTTATGCGCTGCGATATAAATCTTCACTGTTCTGGTCGCTCTTTCCGTGCCGAGGCAAATAGATGCCCTGTTCAATGGGTACCGCTCATATATTTTTAATTGATATGACCGATAGAGACTATTATATAAGTCGTAACTAAATGAGTTAAATGACACGGAGGACTACATGAAAGGCATCATCCTCGCTGGCGGGTCCGGCACGCGCCTGTACCCGCTGACGAAAGTAACGTCAAAGCAACTTTTGCCGGTTTATGATAAACCGATGATTTACTATCCGATGTCCGTGCTGATGAATGCGGGCATTCGCGATATCCTGATCATCTCCACGCCGCAGGACACGCCACGCTTTGAGAATCTGCTGGGGGATGGCCGGCAGTTCGGCGTGCACCTGACGTACGCGGTTCAGCCGTCGTCGGACGGGCTGGCGCAGGCGTTCATCATCGGTGAGGATTTCATCGGCAGTGACTCCGTGGCGATGGTGCTTGGCGACAACATTTTCAGCGGACATGGACTAAACAAACGGTTACATGCGGCGGTGCGGAACGCGGAAAACGGCAGGGGCGCCACCGTTTTCGGCTACTATGTGGATGACCCGGAACGCTTCGGCGTTGTTGAGTTTGACAAGGCCGGAAAGGCGATTTCCATTGAAGAAAAGCCGGCGCATCCGAAAAGCAACTATTGTGTGACAGGCTTGTATTTTTACGACAACCGCGTGGTTGAGTTCGCCAAAAACCTCAAGCCGTCCGCCCGTGGTGAACTGGAAATTACGGATTTGAACCGCATTTATCTGGAGGATGGTTCGCTGAACGTTGAACTTTTAGGTCAAGGATTCACTTGGCTGGATACAGGCACGCACGAAAGCCTGGTGGATGCGACGAACTTCGTGAAGACGGTAGAGCAGCATCAGCACCGTAAAATCGGCTGTCTGGAAGAAATTGCGTATCTCAACGGCTGGATCAGCAAAGAGGAGCTGATGGAGGTCTATGAAGTGATGAAGAAGAATCAGTACGGGCAGTACCTGAAAGATGTCATGGATGGGAAATATCAGGAACGTTTGTACTAAGAGGAGAAGCGTGATGACGATTATTGTTACTGGCGGCGCGGGTTTTATTGGCAGCAACTTCATCTTCCATATGCTCAAGAAGTACCCGGAGATCCTGCTGGTCAACCTCGATAAGCTGACCTACGCGGGCAATCTGGAGAACCTGAAGGACGTCGAGGGCGACCC
>OGQR01002141.1_pt1 | contig 12384 bp, 10 predicted proteins | sample 1553271 | NCBI WGS metagenome assembly OGQR01 (sample SAMEA2579970, study PRJEB22360) | human gut metagenome | biome: human gut; feature: human-associated habitat; material: faeces | place: Denmark | collected 2008/2010 | reverse complement strand
GATGAATTCAACGCCTATTACATGGCGGGGGTGCGCATGTCCTGGAATTTCGGCAGTCTGTATACACTGAAGAACGACCGCCGCAGGATAGACAATACCCGCCAACAGATAGAGACCGGCCGGGATGTGTTCCTTTTCAACATTCGCCTGCAGGCTACGCAGCAGGATGCGGGCATTGTATCCATGCGCCGCCAGATGGCGGATGATGACGAGATTATCCGTCTGCGTGGGAATATCCGCCGTGCAGCCGAGGCCAAGGTGCAGAACGGGACAATGACCGTGACCGATATGCTGCGGGAGATTACCAACGAAAGTATGGCACGACAGACCAAGGCATTGCATGAGGTGCAGTTGCTGATGAACATCTGGCAGCTGAAATATACGCTGAACAATTAATGACTATAATCCGTAATTTATAACTTGAAATAGTATGAAATCATTGAAATTATTTCCTTTTTTATTTCTCCTTGCCGCCTGCACCGGCGGTGCTCCGAAATATGATGCGACGGGAACGTTCGAGGCTACCGAAGTCATCGTTTCTGCCGAGGCGTCTGGAAAACTGCTGAGTTTCGACATCGAGGAAGGCACGACACTGAAAGACGGGCAGGAGGTGGGCATTATAGATACCGTCCAACTCTATCTGAAGAAACTCCAGTTGGAGGCCAGTGTCAAGTCCGTGGAAGGCCAGCGGCCCGATATCCTGAAACAAGTAGCCGCCACTCAGGAACAGATTGTGCAGGCACGGCGCGAACGCGATCGTGTGTCCAACCTGCTCCGTGTGGGTGCCGCCAACCAGAAGCAGCTCGATGATGCCGAGTCCCTTCTCGAAGTCCTCCGCAAGCAGCTCGACGCCCAGAACTCCACCCTGCGCAACAGCGACCGCAGCCTCACTTGGCAAAGTTCCTCCGTCGGCATCCAGGTGGCGCAGATAGAAGACCAGCTGCGCAAATGCCACATCACCTCTCCGCTGACGGGAACCGTCCTTGCCAAATATGCCGAAGCCGGAGAGCTGGCTGCTCCCGGTACCCCTCTTTTCAAAATGGCGGATATGGAGCAGATTTACCTCCGTGCCTACATCACCTCCGAACAGCTTGCCGAAATCAAGCTGGGGCAGCAAGTGAAGGTTTATGCGGATTATGGCAAGGATGTGCGCCAAGAATATCCTGGCGTTGTCACCTGGATTTCCGATACCTCCGAATTTACTCCAAAAACTATCTTGACGAAAGACGAGCGCGCCAATCTGGTCTATGCCGTAAAGATTGCCGTGAAGAATGACGGGATGCTGAAAATAGGAATGTATGGAGGCTGTAACTTTAACTAATATCTCCAAACGTTACGGCAGCGTGGAAGCCCTGCGGGGTGTCTCTCTGTCAGTAGCTCCCGGTGAGCTTTTCGGCATCATCGGGCCGGACGGTGCGGGCAAGACATCGCTTTTCCGCATCCTCACCACCTTGCTGCTTGCCGACGGAGGCTCGGCTTCGGTCTGCGGCCTGGATGTGGTGAAGGACTACAAAGCCATCCGCAGGCGGGTGGGGTATATGCCCGGACGCTTCTCCCTCTATCCGGACTTGACGGTAGAGGAGAATCTCAATTTCTTCGCCACCGTTTTCCACACCGCCATCGAGGAGAATTATGATTTGGTGCGCGACATTTACCGGCAGATAGAACCTTTCCGCAAGCGCCGCGCCGGAGCGTTGTCCGGCGGCATGAAGCAGAAACTCGCCCTTAGCTGTGCTCTTATCCATAAACCGGATGTCCTCTTCCTGGACGAACCCACTACGGGCGTCGACCCCGTGTCCCGCAAGGAATTCTGGGGAATGCTCTGCCGGCTGAAGGAGCAGGGTATCACCATCATTGCTTCCACCCCCATCATCGACGAAGCGCGCCAATGCGACCGCATCGCCTTCATCAACGAAGGGGAGATAAAAGGCGTCGATACCCCTGACCGCATCCTGACACGTTTTGCGGGCATCCTCTGCCCTCCGGGCTTGCAGCACGAACGGGTGGAAAACCACGAAAACAATGTGATTGAAGTGGAAGGGCTGACCAAGCGTTTCGGCAATTTTACCGCCGTAGACCACATCTCCTTCCAAGTCCATCGGGGCGAGATTTTCGGTTTCCTGGGAGCCAACGGGGCAGGCAAGACCACCGCCATGCGCATGCTTACGGGGCTTAGTCATCCCACCGGCGGCAAGGCATGTGTGGCAGGTTTCGATGTGGCTTCCCAACCCGAAGAAGTGAAGAAGAACATCGGCTACATGAGCCAGAAATTTTCCCTTTACGAAGACCTCAAGGTGTGGGAGAATATCCGCCTCTTTGCCGGTATCTACGGCATCCCCGAAGCGGAGATTGCCCCCAAGACGGATGAGCTGCTCCTCCACCTCGGGCTGGAAAAGGAACGGGATACACTGGTGAAAAGCCTTCCGCTGGGCTGGAAGCAGAAGCTGGCCTTCTCCGTCTCCATCTTCCACCGTCCCAAGATTGTCTTTCTGGATGAGCCTACGGGTGGGGTGGACCCTGCCACGCGCCGCCAGTTCTGGGAGCTGATTTACCAGGCTGCCGACGAGGGCATCACCGTCTTTGTCACCACCCACTTTATGGACGAGGCGGAGTATTGCGACCGCATCTCCATCATGGTAGACGGCGTCATCCGTGCACTCGACACTCCCGGGGAGCTGAAACGGCAGTTCAATGCCACTACGATGGACGATGTATTCCAACAACTGGCTCGTCAAGCTGTGCGAACCGCCGACTGAAAATCCGTGAAATCCGCATTATCCGAGCCTAAATATAAATATAGACAATGAAACAATTCATATCTTTCATCCGAAAAGAGTTCTTCCATATCTTCCGCGACCGGCGCACGATGCTGATTCTGCTGGGCATGCCCATCGTGCAGATAATCCTTTTCGGTTTTGCCATCACCACCGAGGTGAAGAACGTGCGTGTGGCGGTGCTCGACCCGTCGAATGACGTAGTTACCCGCCGTATCATCGACCGCATGGATGCAAGCGAATACTTCACCGTCATCCGCCGCCTGCATTCTCCCGCCGATATGGAGGCTTCTTTCGGAAGAGGGGAGATTGACATGGCGCTTGTTTTCAGCGAGCGTTTCTCGGACAAGCTTTATACCGGCGAGGCGCGCGTGCAGCTTGTCTCCGACGCCACAGACCCCAATATGGCGACTATGCAGGCAGGCTATGCCGCAAACATCATCTCCTCTGCCGGGCAGGAGATGCTTCTGCCGGGAGTGCATGCCGCTGCCATCGTACCCCAGCTCAAGCTGCTGTACAATCCGCAGATGAAGAGTGCCTACAACTTCGTGCCGGGTGTCATGGGGCTTATTCTGATGCTGATTTGCGCCATGATGACCTCCATCTCCATTGTGCGCGAGAAGGAGACGGGGACGATGGAGGTCCTGCTGGTTTCTCCCGTCAAACCGCTTTTCATCATTCTGGCAAAGGCGGTGCCCTATTTTGTGCTGTCGTTTGTCAACTTGACCACCATTCTTCTGCTTTCGGTCTATGTGCTCGATGTTCCCGTGGCGGGCAGCTTGTTCTGGCTGGTGGTGGTGTCGCTGCTATTCATCTTTGTCTCCCTGGCGCTGGGGCTGCTGATTTCCACGGTCACCCGGACGCAGGTTGCCGCCATGCTGGTGTCCGGACTGATGCTGATGATGCCCACCATGTTGCTTTCGGGCATGATATTCCCCATTGAGAGTATGCCCGTTATCTTGCAGGCCATTTCAGCTGTGCTTCCTGCACGCTGGTATATCCAGGCGGTGCGTAAGCTGATGATTGAGGGAGTGGATGTTTCGCTTGTGCTGATGGAGGTCGGCATACTTGCCACGATGGCGGTATTGCTGATAACGGTGAGTTTCAAGAAATTCAAGCATCGGCTTGAGTAAAGAGCGGATATGAATTTTGTATTAATTATTCAGGCAGAAGAACATAAGGACAAAAGGATACGGGAAATCTGTTCTTTTGTTCTTGTGTCTAAAATCTTTAAAATATCGTCTTATGATAAAGTTTCTCATTGAAAAGGAATTCAAGCAGTTGTTCCGCAACTCCTTCCTGCCCAAGCTGATTTTCATTTTCCCGTGCATGATTATGATACTGATGCCCTGGGCCGCCAATCTGGAGATAAAGAACATCAATCTGAATATAGTGGACAATGACCACAGCGTCTTGTCCCGCCGTCTGGTAGATAAAATCGGTGCATCCACTTATTTCCGCCTGACAGCGCTTCCCGATACATATGATGAGGCTTTGCTGGCCATTGAAGCAGGTTCGGCAGATGTCGTGCTGGAGATTCCCCGTGATTTCGAAAAGGATTGGGTGAAGGGAGAGGCGCCCCGCCTGCTGGTGGCGGCCAATGCCGTGAACGGCACGAAGGGCAGTCTGGGAGGATCCTACTTGTCTTCCATCATCAGTGACTATACCCGTGAACTGGGTTCGGAGTCGTCTTCGCAAGGGCTTGCCGGGAAGCCGCTTTCCCGGGTGGACATCACTACGCAGAACCTTTACAACCCCACGCTGAACTACAAGCTTTTCATGATTCCTGCCCTCATGGTGATGCTGCTGACGCTGATTTGCGGTTTTCTCCCTGCCCTCAATGTGGTGGGCGAGAAGGAGGTGGGCACCATCGAGCAGATAAATGTCACCCCCGTCGGCAAGTTCACTTTCATTGCCGCCAAGCTGATACCTTACTGGCTGATAGGTTTTGTGGTGCTGACCATCTGTTTCGTTCTGGCATGGGTACTTTACGGCATTCTGCCGGCGGGACATTTCCTCACTATCTACGGCATGGCGCTGTTTTTTCTACCGATGGTGTCGGGGTTCGGGCTGGTCATATCCAATCATTCGACCACGTTGCAGCAGGCCATGTTTGTCATGTGGTTCTTCATGCTTATCCTTATTCTGATGAGTGGTCTTTTCACCCCTATCCACAGTATGCCTGAGTGGGCGCAATGGATTACGTGCATCAATCCGCTACGCTATTTTGTGGAGGTGATGCGTACCATCTATCTCCGTGGCGGCGGATTTGCCGAACTGCTTCCGCAACTGGGAGCCGTGTTGGTCTTTGCATTGGTCTTCAATCTGTGGGCGGTAAAAAGTTATAAGAAAAGTAGTTAACTGATTTTTCTTTATTATTATCCTATTTGGCTCTCTTTTTTGAAGAAGGGCTACACCATTTGCCTTGGATAGCTACACCCTTTTGTGTTTAAGGCTACACCATGAGAAGGAAAAGGTGTAGCCCTTTTATTATGGATAATAAAAGCTGTTTTTTGTGCGGAAAAAAAGGTGCAAGTAGTGATATGTATCTAATGATAAAGACAACTGTTATACTTGTCAATTAATTGATAGAGTTTATATGATATCTATCAGTTCCCTTATTGGAAAAAACTCTTATCTTTGCACGCGAATAAATAAATATCTTATACCAAAATGAATACACGAACTACTTATCTTGCCTCGAAACCGCATTATGAGATTCTTGACGGACTTCGTGGCGTGGCGGCTGTCATGGTTATTATCTTCCATCTTTTTGAAGCACATGCAGGTGGCAGCCATCTTACTCAAATTATCAATCATGGTTATCTGGCAGTGGATTTCTTCTTCATGCTTTCCGGTTTTGTTATCGGCTATGCTTATGATGACCGTTGGAACCGGATGACCGTGGGCACTTTCTTCAAACGCCGTATCATCCGCCTGCATCCTATGGTGATTATGGGAAGCATTGTGGGCGCTGTCTTTTTCTATTTTCAGGAGTCGTCTTGTTTTCCGCCTATCGAGAATACGTCCATCGGAACAATGCTGCTGGTGATGTTGCTGGGCTGTACCTTGCTTCCTCTTCCGCTGAAGTTCGACATTCGCGGCTGGACGGAAATGCATCCGTTGAATGGCCCGGCATGGTCGCTCTATTATGAATATATCGGTAATATCCTGTATGCGTTGTTTGTACGCAAGTTCAATAAGGTGGCCCTGTCGGTGCTGGTATTTGTGGCAGGGTGTTTTACGGTATACCGTTGTCTGACTGCTCCTGCCGGCGATATTGTGGGTGGTTGGGCCTTGAACTGGGAACAGCAGTATGTGGGTATGGTCCGGCTGATGTATCCGTTCTTCGGCGGATTGCTTCTGTCACGCCTCGGCTGGCTGATACGGCTTGAAAAGCGTGCTTTCTGGTGGTGCAGCCTGCTGATTGTGGTGGTTCTTTCCATTCCCCGTATCGGAGGTGAGGATGGTTACTGGATGAACGGGCTTTACGAGGCTTTCTGTATTATCTGCATCTTCCCGGTCATTGTTTCGATGGGAGCCGGCGGCAAGGTGACCGGTAAGCGCTCTACTGCCGTATGCAAGTTCCTGGGAGATATTTCCTATCCGATTTATATCACCCATTATCCGCTGGTATACACTTATACAGCTTGGGTATGCAACAATAACGCTACAATGGCAGAAGGTATCCCTTATATGATACTTACTTTCGTGGGAGCTGTTGTCCTTGCTTATGCTTGTTTGAAACTGTACGACGAACCGGTGCGCAAGTGGCTGACAGACCGTTTTCTGAAAGGGAAGAAGAAATAGTTCCGTATGGCTATGGATATAAAAAATCTCCCGCTGCATTATCTTGTGCAGCGGGAGATTTTCTTTTTAATGGCCGGGCGTTATTTTACGTCGATGAATTTCTTGGCCTTTTCTTTTTCTGCTTCTGTAAACTTAGGCAATGTAATGTTCAGCACGCCGTTTTCTACATGGGCGCCAATCTTTTCCTTGTCTACATCGTCCGGAAGAATCATGGTTTGCTGGAACTTGGTGTATGAGAATTCACGGCGCAAGTAGCGGCCTTCCTTCTTTTCGTCCTTGTTGTTCTCTTCCTTGCTTTCTGTTTTCTTTTCCATGCTGATGACCAGATTGTTTTCTTCATCGATGTGAACGTTGAAGTCTTCTTTTGTCATACCGGGAGCAGCCAATTCAACTTTGTACTCTTTTGCTGTTTCGAATACGTTGATGGCAGGGGCGGTGGCATTTGCTTTTACCATCCAATCATTGTCAAAGAAATCATTAAAAATACTCGGTAACCAATTTTGGTTTCTTCTTACAGGCATCATAGTTATAGTCTCCTATTGTTTAAGTTAAACATGCTGTTTAGTTTTGAACTCCGGTTCTTTGTCTTCGGGTGTCTGCCTTTTGGGTTTTCACCGTCCGTTTCTTGAACCGTCGTTCGCTAACAATATCGCAAACCTTATGCCAACCGGTTTTTACTGACTTTATTGACTATTTGTCATTGAAGAACTGACTTATTTGCTTGTTTAATGCCATTTTGCTATCTTATTTATTTAAAATTGATAGATTTTCAGACTAATTTAAAACGCATTCTCCAACGCTTGGCTTCTTCGTTCCAATCGTGACTGATGATTTTGAAGGTTCCGATTTCTGATGTATTCTCCACATGTACTCCGATGCAGAGGCATTCGTCGTAATCGCCTACTTTCACGACACGTACCGTTTCCGAAGCACCATCGGGCAGGCGTTCCAAGTCGAAACGTCCTTGCGCTTCCTCTTGCGTAATGAATTCTGTTGTGATGGGCAGCTGTCGGGCGATTACCTCGTTTACGGCCTCTTCCAGCTTCTTTATTTCTTCTTCCGTGGGGCAGGCGGCAAGACGGTAGTCCAGCTTGCTTTTCTTCCGTTCTATGTGTGCTGATATGGAGCGGCCGCAACCGAATAACCTTATCATGGTTTGGTTGATGATGTGCTCCGTTGTATGCATAGGAGGGTACTCCTGCTTGTTGTGGTCATTGAGATGAGGTTGTTGTTCCATGTATAATTTCAATAGTTGATATATAATTTGATATTTTATCGTTTGAGGTTGGCCAGCACTTCTTCTTTCAGGATGCTGTATATATGTATGTCTGTATATTCTCCAGAAGCCAGCAGTTCTCCGCAACGTTCTGTTCCCTCATGGATGAAACCGAGGCGAACCGGTACTGCGTTGCTGGCTGCATTGCCCACGGCACAGCGAATTTGTATCCGCTTTATCTCTTTTTCTTGTACGGCCCACAGACACAGCTTGCGGACACTTTCAGTAATGATGCCCCGATGCTGGTATTCCGGCAGTAGCCAATAGCCGAGTTCTGTACGGTGGTTGTCGAAATCGGAGAAATGGAAACCTATCAGTCCGCAGATTTCATGCTGCTGGTTCCAAATACCGAATATAGGTTCATTTCGTTCGGCAGGAGCAGATAGTACCTGACGTAAAAAAGCTTCTTCATCAGCTATTGTGCGCATATTATCCACAAATGGCAGCCATGTTCTTAAGTAGTCCCGGTGTGTGTCGATGGCATGGTAGATGGCTGCGGCATCTTCTATTCTGATTTCCTGCAGATAAATGTCCGGAAGGATGGGGAAGGAAATGGGAGAGGGGAGGATATGTACGTCTCCTGATTGGGACAGCTGTATCCTTTCCTTGATTTTTCCCCAGGCATGTGTATCGAACAGACAGCTTTCGCGCATGGTGTGATACATCTCCTTGAACCGGGACATGGGGATAGTGAAGCTCAATAAGTCCGCTTCGAAGTATGGGCGGACGGAGGGGTCGAAGAATCCCAGGAAAGTACGTTTCCCTTGTTTCCGGTTTTCAATGATGGTTTGGGTAATGACGGAGCAACAGCCGGAGCCGAATGGGGCTGCCACGGCATCCGATGCATTGTTGTCGAAGAAGGTCCATGTCGCCAGTCCGGATAGAATGTCGGGAGTTGGCAGGAACAGCAGTCCTTCCACTTCATCAAAGGAAGGTATCTTGTCTATGCGGGCAAAATGCAGATAGGCTTTGTCAGTTCTGGAAATCTGTAGCTCATTGACAAAATCTACCACCATTTCGGGAGTCTTCTTGTATTTCTCTTTCAAGGAGACAAACCCCGGGACGCGCTCGGGCATTTCAGTAAATCCGGTATAGAACTTGCCTCCTCCGCAGGTAATTGTTTCGTTGCTGAGACTGACGATTTTGCCGTCTCTGACTTGTTTCATGCATTTGAAGAGACAACCGGTTACTTTCTCTGTAGATGCCCCCATTCGGTCTGAATACCAAAAGGCGATGGGGAGTTCGGCGTGTTGGCCGAAAGCTTCCTGATAATTGGCAATAAATGTGTGTATATCCATGATGCTCGGATGATATTTATGATATGGTCTTTCTTTGGATTTTCCGTAAAGGTAATTCAATATTTTGATTCTTTTGCTTGCAGTATGCCTTTTTATCACTCTGCTTTCGAGCTTTTAATGATAGTAGAATAGGTTTTTATGGTATTTTAATTACTTTTGCATGAGGATTCTCAAAAAGTATTGCCTTTAACTAATCGGAAAGCCGGATGAAAAATATAATCATATTCTTGTGTCTTTGTACCATCTGTATGTGCCGCCTTCATGCTGCAGACAGCAGCCGGGCGGATTCTTTGCTGCTGAAACTGGACCAGGCGATAAAGGAGCGTCCCATATACATGGAGCAGAAAGAGCTGAAACTGGTGGAACTGAAAAGACAGTTGCATCGGCAGATACCGGATGAAGAACGTTTTGCCATTCTTGGCACATTGCTGGATGAGTACCGTTCGTTCAATACGGATTCTGCATTGCACATGGCCGAGGAAAGGGAACAGATAGCCATACGTCTTGGAAACCGGGAATACATAGACAATGCCCGCATGAATAAAGCAGATGTTTTGGGAATGACCGGTATGTATAAGGAAGTTATGGATTTGATGCGGAATATCCATATAGACCGGTTACCGGTGGATATCCATCCATATTATTACCATATCTACCGTACGGTCTATGGCCTTATGGCCGATTATGCCGTGACGGCATATGAAAAGAAGCTTTATACGGAGCTTACGGACAAATATCGTGATTCGTTGCTGTTGGTCAATAAAGATAATCTTCTGATACATACCTTGATTCAGTCCGACCAGTATAATGTACGCAATGAATATGACAAGGCCATCCGTTTGCTGACGGATTATCTGGCGCTGCAGAAGGACTATGAACACGACGTTGCGATTTGTGCCTATACTTTATCAGAGTCTTACCGGCTGAAAGGGGACAAAGAGAAGGAAAAGGAATACCTGATTGTTTCTGCTATGGCGGATATGAAAACCGCTGTCCGTGAATATATCTCTTTACGCAAGCTCGCCGTACTGCTTTACCAGGAAGGAGACATCGAGCGTGCCTATTCTTATGTAAAGATATGTATGGAAGATGCAGCCGCCTGCAATGCCCGGTTGCGCAAGCTGGAGATTCTGGAAATCTTTCCTATCATTAATGATGCTTACCAGCAAAAGACGGAGAAGCAGCAGGAGCAGATGAAATGGGCACTGGTATCTATCAGCCTGCTTTCACTTTTTCTGTTGCTTGCCATATTTTATGTATACAAGCAGATGAAGAAAGTGGCTGCCGCCCGCAGGGAAGTGATTGACGCCAACAAACGGTTGAAGGAGCTGAATGATGAGCTTCACCTTTCCAATGCACAACTCAAGGAGGCCAACCACAGCATTGCCGAAAACTCCTATCTGAAGGAGGAGTATATCGGCCGTTATATGGACCAGTGCTCGGTCTATTTGGAAAAGATGGACAATTACCGCCGGTCGCTGGGAAAGATTGCCGCTACCGGAAATGTGGAGGAACTCTACAAGAACATCAAGTCTTCTAAATTCATAGAGGGGGAATTAAAGGAATTCTATACCAACTTTGATAATACCTTCCTGCAGCTGTTTCCTACTTTTGTAGAAGACTTCAATGCCCTGCTTGCCGATGATGAGCAAATATCCTTGAAAGCCGGCGAACGGATGAATACAGAGTTGCGCATCTTTGCATTGATACGTTTGGGTATTACTGACAGCGTGAAGATAGCCCAGTTCCTTCGATATTCTGTTACCACCATTTATAACTATCGTACGAAGGTTCGCAACAAGGCTGCCGGTGACCGCGACTTGTTGGAACAGGAAGTGATGACAATTGGCAAGTCGAAGAACTGAGAATAGGGGTTTTGAAGCTTGGAAGTGTCTCTTTTACGCTTATATTTTCACTACTTTTTTAGTTGGGTAATAATTTTATATATTATTGGTATATAGTGGTTTAAGCCTTTTTGAATGATGTAAACCACTACTTTTTTACTCTTTCCTCCACTATTGGCTTCTCTTATCTGATACATTTGCATTGTTCCTCTTCGGAAAGAGTGACACATGTGATTTATGTTTTTATTATTAACTTTAAATTCTTATATTATGCAAAAGTACAAAATGCCAATCAGCAGGCTACGGATGATGGTTTGTCTGATAGGAATGTTACTTCCGATGTGCATATTCGCACAGCAAATTACAGTACAAGGTGTAGTGAAAGACCAGACCGGTGAAACGGTTATTGGCGCCAGTGTAATGGAAAAAGGAACCACAAATGGGACAATAACCGGTATTGACGGTGATTTCTCTTTGAACATGTCTTCGAACGGTACTCTTGTCGTTTCATTTGTAGGCTATAAGACTCAAGAGGTGCAGGTGAAGGGACAGAAACAGCTTCAGGTAGTTTTGTCTGAAGATGCCGAAATGCTGGATGAAGTGGTGGTGATAGGGTATGGCACCATGAAGAAAAGCGACCTTACAGGAGCAGTGTCCTCCATCGGTAACAAGGATATCAAGGATTCCCCCGTATCCAATTTGGGACAAGCCATCCAGGGAAAAATCTCAGGTGTGCAGATTGTAGATGCCGGTAAACCGGGAGACAATGTATCCATCAAGATTCGTGGTTTGGGTTCTATCAACAACTGCGACCCGCTGGTCGTGATTGACGGAGTGCCTACCGACTTGGGCTTGTCTTCCTTAAATATGGCCGATGTGGAACGTTTGGATGTATTGAAGGATGCTTCGGCCACAGCCATCTACGGTTCCCGGGGAGCTAATGGAGTTGTGATGATTACCACCAAACGCGGTACGGAAGGAAAAGGAAAACTTGCTGTATCTGCCAATTACTCTTTCCAGAATGCTACGAACGTACCTTCTTTATTGAACGCGGCGCAGTATGCCGAGTTGAGTAATGACATGATGGTGAACAGTGGACGCAATCCTAATCCGGAATGGGCCAATCCTTCTGAATTGGGTGCAGGTACCGACTGGATGGATGAATTGCTCCGTACGGGTGTGATGCAGAACTATACGGTAAGTTATTCCGGCGGTAACGAGAAATCCCATTATTATGTGTCCGGTGGTTTTCTGGATCAGTCCGGTATCGTGAAGAGTGTGAATTACCGTCGCTTCACATTCCAGTCCAACAGTGATGCGCAAGTCTTGAAATGGTTGAAGTTCTCCAATAACATTACGTTCAGTGCCGATACGAAGAAGTC
>OGQR01002129.1_pt1 | contig 12436 bp, 12 predicted proteins | sample 1553271 | NCBI WGS metagenome assembly OGQR01 (sample SAMEA2579970, study PRJEB22360) | human gut metagenome | biome: human gut; feature: human-associated habitat; material: faeces | place: Denmark | collected 2008/2010 | reverse complement strand
CGCTGCCGCAGCCGACACCGTTTTTGTTCTCCTTCATCGGGAACTCCGACCCGCCGCTGGCAAAGGCGAAGCTGACGCGGGACAGCGGAATGAGCGTGATGTCGTCCGGCGTCGTGATCGGTTCGCCGACGACGGTGTTCGTGTCCACCATTTCCTTGATCTTGCTCATGGTCGCAGTCATGACTGCACTGATTTCATTATCCATTGCTGACCTTCCTTTCCTGCGTGGCCGGCGCGGTCTTTGCGCGTGCGGCACGGGCCTGTTTCGCGTGCATTTTCTGTTTCAGGAATCCTGCGCCGAACGCCAGCGCGATAATGACGATCTGTCCGATACGGATCGTGCAGACGATGCGCGCGTCGATGCGCGGCCGCTCGGCCTGAAAATCCACACCGGTCTGAATATCCCGCTCGTCGATGCGCAGCGCCCGCTCCGCCAGCGGCGTGAGCGCGCCGAGCGCGGCGTTGACATAGCCAAACGCCAGCGCCGTGTCGTACGGATCCGACGCGCCGGAGACAAACACCAGCCGCAGCCGCTGCCGAAAGCGATCCAGCGCCTGCAGGCCGAGCTTTGCAAGGGCGAGGATCGTCCGGATATCCGGCGGGGCAGATTTCTTCTTCGGCTTTTCCTTCTTCGGTTTTGGGGGCTTTTTCTTCTTTGGCTTCTGGTCTGGCGGTTTCGGCAGGAGCCGGAGCCGGAACGGGCCGATGCGCGCCGCGAGCGAAAACACATCGTCCGCGTAGGCGGCGTCCACGCCGACCGGCAGCAGATTCAGCACCGTCAGCACCAGCGCGACCGCCAGTATGATCCACAGGGCCGTCAATCGGCATCACTCCCCTGTCGGTTTTTCCTCCGTGTCCGTCAGCTCCATCTGCTCGCCGCGGCCGCGCAGCTCCGAGATGGCCTGTTCGAGCTTTTCCGCGCCCTCGTCGGACGACAGATCCGGCAGCACGGGCAGCTCATCGAGCGACTGCATACCCATGGTGCGCAGAAACAGCGCGCTCGTGCGGTACAGCGACGGGCGGCCGGGCGCGTCGAGCTTGCCGCAGGCCTCGATGAGCCCGCGCTCGAGCAGCGTTGTGACCGTGTAGGCACTGTCCACGCCGCGCACCTGGTCGATGTACGCGCGCGTGACGGGCTGGAAATACGCCACGATCGCCAGCACCTCCAGCGCCGGCTGCGAGAGCTTGGGCGGCTTGCGCTGCTCGAGCGCGCGGCGGATATACTCCGCATACTCCGGCGCGGAGCACAGCTGCAGCAGATCATTCATCTGCACCAAGCGCATACCGCAGCGGTTTTCCTCATAGGCCGCGGCGAGCTCCCTGGCGGCCGAGACGATCGTCTGCGTCTCCTCGCCGGTGACGAGCGCGATGCGCGACGCCGGCACGGGATCGCCCGCTGCAAATAAAATGGCCTCAATGACCGAAAGTAATTCCTCGTGTTCCATAAAAATTTCTCACTCAACAATGGATTCCAGAATATCGTCCGTGACGCCGCCGGTGAAGCTTGCCACATATTCACCGTTTTGCTCGGAAAGCATCAGATGGCCGAGGCTGCACAGCTCCAGCACGGACAAGAACGTCGCCACGATCTCGCTGCGGCTGGTGCACTGGCTGTAGAGCGTGCTGAGCGGCATGCTGCCCCGCTCGCGCAGCTGGTCAATGAGCGTGCGGCATTTGTCGCGCACGCTGTAGACGATGCGCTTCGGCGCCGCCATCTGCAGCGCATCCGTCGCCGCCGCGCCGCCGCGCGTGAACACCGACAGCAGCGCGCGCAGAAGGTCTGCCTGCTCGATGCGGTAGCGGTATTCCCCCGCTGACTTCGGCAGCGGCTCCGGCGGGCGCGAGAGATAGTGCAGGCCGGTCTGGGCCGCAGCGTCGAGCATCGGCGTGACGGACTTCACAGCCGCATAGGTGTCCTTGCACTTGAGCTGCTCGAGCGATGCGATGAGCTGCTCAAGCTCTGTGACCTCCTTCTCCTCCGTGAGGAGCATACGGGTCTTGATATAGAGCAGATAGGACGCCATCTGCACGAACTCGCTTGCGATCTCGAGATCGAGCTTTTCCATGGCGTTGAGGTATTCCAGATACTGATCGAGGATCTCCGAAATTTTGATGTCCCGGATCTCGATCTTGTTCTTCGACAAGAGCAGCAGGATCAGGCTCAGCGGGCCCTCAAAATCCGCCATCTCGCTCTTGTCGTGGATGACGCCCTCGAGAAAATAAGTTGGATCGTCCGGCTTAGCCGAAGATGCCGATAAGTTCATAGCCCCACTCCGCAAATACAAAGAGTTTGTCAAACGCGGCCTCCGTCACCGTGGTGAGCGGCTTGCCGAGCACGCCGGTGGCGACCAGCACGAGCAGCAGGATCATGCCATAGCGCTCATAGCGCATGAGCTTGGCATACGCCGCGTCGGGCAGCAGCGCAAAGAGCACCTTGGACCCGTCGAGCGGTGAGACCGGGATGATATTGAAAATGGCCAGCGCCAGACTGATATATGCCGTCAGCCAGATCATGTCCAGCAGAAACTGCACCGAATACAGCGCCCGGTACAGCAGGCCGTACAAAAACAGAAACACCAGTGCGAGCAGCACGTTCGACACCGGCCCCGCCAGCGCCGTGAGCGCCATGCCGCGCTTGGGGCTGCGAAAGCGCATCATGTTCACCGGCACGGGCTTTGCCCAGCCGAATTTGAACACGACCATCATCAGCAGGCCCATCGGGTCGATGTGCTTCAGAGAGTTGAGCGTGAGCCGGCCGGCGTCCTTTGCCGTCGTATCGCCGAGGCGATAGGCGACATAGCCGTGCGACACCTCATGAAACGTGATGCACAGCAGCGACGGAACGACCGACAGCACGATATTCAGCAGATATGACCAGTCGAGCCCGTTCCAGATCGATTGCAGGGTGTTCACGCGCACACCTCCCATTCCTACAAATTTGCATTATATCAAGTCCCCGCCGAAAAAACAAGTGCAGAGCGCGCGAATACACGCTCTGCACTTCGGGCAGTTAAGAATGACCCCGCCATCGCCGGATCGAATGCGCAGCGGGGGGCTCGAGGGGGCAAGGCCCGCCTCGAATCCAATCAGCCGCCGCAGAAAGCTCTGCCCTGCAGAGCTTTGCGGCGCAGAGCGCGCGAATGCACGCTCTGCACTTGGGTTCATCCAATGGCGCGAAAGATCTCGCCGAGCAGCGCCTCGCGGCCGGTGCCCTTCTCCGCCGAAAACGGCAGGAGCACCGCATCGTCCGGCAGCAAAAGCGTGGCCCGGATGCGCGCAAGGTTCGGCTCGATCTCCGACTTTTTGAGCTTGTCGCACTTATTGGCCACGACGACCATCGGGCAGCCGGTGGAATGAAACCACGCAGCCATCGTCTCATCGTCGGCCGTTGGCTTGTGGCGGGCGTCGACGATCATGACGCCGAGCGTGATGCGCGCGGGGTCTGCGAAGAAGTCCTCCATGAGCTTGCCCCAGCGTGCGCGCTCCGTCTTGGCGACGCTGGCGTAGCCATAGCCCGGCAGGTCGACGAAGTATGCCCGGCCGTCGATGCAAAAATAGTTCACATGGACGGTCTTGCCGGGCTGCGAGCCGACGCGGGCAAAATTCCTGCGGTTGAGCAGCCGGTTGATGACCGAGGACTTGCCGACGTTCGACTTGCCGGCAAAGACGATGCACGGCAGGTCGGCCGCGAGAAAGCCGGACGGGCTGACGGCGGACTTGAGAAACTCCGCCTTATTCAGGTTCAGTGTCGCCATGGCAGTCTCCTCACTGGCGCAGGTTCACGTTCGCCGCGTCGCCGGGCGCATCCTTGTGCGCCGCCTTGACGGCCGCGGCAAACCGGCGGCCGAACGCGACATCCAGGATCTTGTCCACGTGGTCGGTCGTGACGAACTTGAGCGCACTGCGCACGGTCGGGTCGATCTCCTCGAGATCCTTTTCGTTCTCACGCGGGATGATGACCGTCGTAATGCCGATGCGCATGGCGGCCATGGTCTTTTCCTTCAGGCCGCCGATCGGCAGGATGCGGCCGCGCAGCGTGATCTCGCCCGTCATGGCGAGGTCGCGGCGGACCGGCGTATTCGTGAGCGCGGAGATGACCGCGATGCAGATCGTGATGCCGGCCGACGGGCCGTCCTTCGGGATTGCGCCCTCCGGGAAGTGGATGTGGATATCCTTCTTCTTATAAAACTCCGGGTCGATGCCGAGCATCTGTGCGCGGCTGCGGATATAGGTGACGGCGGCCTGCGCCGACTCCTTCATGACGTCGCCGAGGTTGCCGGTCAGCTCCAGCTTTCCGGTGCCGTCGAGCACGGCGGCTTCAACATCGAGCACTTCCCCGCCGACGGATGTCCAGGCAAGGCCGCGCACGAGGCCGACCTCATCCTGCGCATAGACGTGCTCCGGCTCAAAGCGCGCGGGGCCGAGATAGTTGGCCACGCTGCCTGCGCGCAGCTGCACGCTTTTGCACTCGCCGAGCGCGATGCGCTTGGCCGTCTTGCGGCAGACGGCGGCCAGCTCGCGCTCGAGCACGCGCACGCCGGATTCGCGCGTATAGAGCGTGATGATCTCGCGGATGGCATCGTCGCTCACGCGCAGCTGCGACGGCTTGAGCCCGTGCTTTTTGCGCTGCTTAGGAAGCAGATGCTGTTTTGCGATCTGGAGCTTTTCCTCGTCGGTATAGCTCGAGAGCTGGATGACCTCCATGCGGTCGAGCAGCGGGCGCGGGATGGTGTCAAGCGTGTTGGCCGTCAGGATGAAAAACACATCCGACAGGTCGACCGGAATCTCCATGAAGTTATCGCGGAAGTGGTCGTTCTGCTCTGCGTCGAGCACCTCCAGCAGCGCCGACGACGGGTCGCCGCGGTAATCGCTGCCGAGCTTATCGATCTCGTCGAGCACCATGACGGGGTTCATGCTACCGGCGATGGTCAGGCCGTTGATGATGCGGCCGGGCATGGCGCCGACATACGTCTTGCGGTGGCCGCGGATCTCCGCCTCGTCGTGCACGCCGCCGAGAGAGATACGCGCGAGCTTGCGGTTCGTGGCGTGGGCAATGCTCATGGCAATGCTCGTCTTGCCGGTGCCCGGAGGGCCGACAAGGCACAGCACGCCGCCCTTGACATCGGGCGCGAGCTGGCGCACGGCCAGATACTCCGTGATGCGGTCCTTGACCTTTTCGAGGCCGAAGTGCTCTTTGTCCAGCACCTCGCGCGCGGCGCGCACGTCGAGCGTTTCCTTCGTGCGCGTGTTCCACGGCAGCTCGAGGCAGATATCCAGATAATTGCGGATGACAGCCGCCTCCGATGAGCCGAACGGCTGCTTTTTGAGCCGGTCGACCTCTTTGAGCAGACGCTGCTCGGAGTCGGCCGGCAGGTGCAGGGCGAGGATCTTCTCACGGTAGTCCGCGCTCTCGGAGTCCGGATCGTCGGACTCGCCGAGCTCCGCCTGAATGATCTTCATCTGCTCGCGCAGCAGATACTCCTGCTGCGTCTGATTCAGCCGGTCCTGTGCCGCCTCCTCGAGCTGATGCTGCAGGCCGAGCACGCTCGTCTCGTGCAGCAGCATTTTCGAGAGCTTGGACAGTCTCCGGCTCGGGCGCGTCTCCTCCAGCAGCTCCTGCTTCTCTTCCGGACGCAGGAACACGTGCTGGGAGATAAAATTCGACACGAACGCCGCGTTCGTGCTGCCGAGCACGCTGATGACCGACTCCGGCGCCATGTTGCCGGACGCGGTAACATAGGCATCAAACAAATTGCAGCAGTGACGGATGAGCGCCTCGGTGCGCGCCGTTTTCCGCTCTTGCACATCCGGCATCGGCTCGACCTCGGCCACAAAGCAGGGCGTGTCCGTGCGCACGGCCAGCGTCCGGCCGCGCTCGATGCCCTCGGCCATGACGCGGATGGTCTTGGTGCCGGGCTGCTTCATCATCTGCTTGATGCGGCAGACCGTGCCCACGCCGTACACATCGTCCGGGGTGGGAATGTCGGTCGCAATGTCTTTCTGCGGGACCAGGTAGATGATCTGATCGTCGCTCATGGCCATGTTCAGCGCCGCGATGGACATGCTGCGCTCGACCTCGAAGGTCAGCATCATGCCCGGAAACACGGTCAGGCCGCGCAGTGCCATCATGGGCAGGCTGCGCCGGGCGGTGAATTCCGCATGATCCATAGTCGTTGTGTTATCCATTCAGATTCCTCTTTCGCTCAGGGGTCTTGGGGGCAGGAGGCAATGGCTCACTGCTCCCGGCGCTCGATGCGCGGCGGCTCAGTGCCGTCCACGCTCGCCGCGGTGATGGTGATCTTGGCGATCGTCGGGTCCGACGGAACGGAGTACATCAGGTCCGTCATGACGCCTTCCATGACGCTGCGCAGGCCGCGGGCGCCGATCTCCATTGCGATCGCCTTATCCGCAATTTTACCCAGCGCTTCGTCTTCAAATTCCAGTTCGACGTTATCAAACTGCATCAGCGCCTGATACTGCTTGGTCAGGGCGTTTTTGGGCTCTTTGAGGATACGCACCATGTCCTCGCGGCTCAGACTGGCCAGCGCCGTGATGACCGGCATGCGGCCGATCAGCTCCGGGATGATGCCGAACTTCAGCAGGTCGTGCTGCTGCACGTTTTTCATGATCTCGGTCAGGTCGCGCTCCTTGGCGCTCTGGATCTCGGCGCCGAAGCCCATGGACTTCTTGTCCATGCGGCGCTCGATGATCTTATCCACACCGTCGAACGCGCCGCCGCAGATGAAGAGGATGTTCGTCGTGTCCACCTGGATGAACTCCTGCTGCGGGTGCTTGCGTCCGCCCTGCGGCGGGACGTTTGCGACCGTGCCCTCGAGCAGCTTGAGCAGCGCCTGCTGCACGCCCTCGCCGGAGACGTCGCGCGTGATGGACGTGTTCTCGCTCTTGCGGGCGATCTTGTCGATCTCGTCGATGTAAATGATGCCGCGCTGTGCGCGCTCGACGTCAAAGTCCGCCGCCTGCAGGAGCTTGAGCAGGATGTTCTCTACATCCTCGCCGACATAGCCGGCCTCGGTGAGCGTAGTCGCGTCCGCGATGGCAAACGGCACATCGAGCATCTTGGCCAAGGTCTGGGCAAAGAGCGTCTTGCCGCTGCCGGTCGGGCCGATGAGCAGAACATTGCTCTTTTGCAGCTCGACATCGTTATCCTGATCGCCGCGCAGGATGCGCTTATAGTGGTTGTACACCGCCACGGACAGCACCACCTTGGCACGGTCCTGGCCGATGATATAGTCGTCGAGCGTGGCGCGCATCTCGGCCGGCTTCGGCAGCTGGTCGCGCCGGAGCGTGACCTGCGCCGTGGAGACGCTCTCGGGCTGATAGCCCTCATCGATGATGCTCATGCACAGGCGCACGCACTCATCACAGATATAGACGCCGTTGCCGGCAACGAGCCGGTTCACCAGCGACTGCGGTTTGCCGCAAAAAGAGCAGCGCACGCTCTTTTTCTCGTCATTTCTGGCCATAAAAACCTCACATTTCCTACATTTGAAACAGGGAGGGAACGGCGGTTCCCTCCCCTGACAGATTATCGCTTATAAATGACTTTGTCCACCAGACCGTAAGCCTGTGCTTCCTCCGCGGTCATGAAGTTATCGCGCTCGCAATCCTCGGCGATGGTCTCGACCGGCTTGCCGGTGTTCTCTGCGAGGATGTGATTGAGGCGATCCTTGATGCGCAGGATCTGCCGTGCCTGGATCTGAATGTCCGTGCACTGGCCCTGGCTGCCGCCGGAGGGCTGATGGATCATGATCTCCGAATTCGGCAGGGCCAGACGCTTGCCCTTGGCGCCGGACGAGAGCAGGAACGCGCCCATCGATGCAGCCAAACCGACACAAATGGTGGAAACATCCGCCTTAATGTACTGCATGGTGTCATAGATGGCGAGGCCTGCGGTCACGCTGCCGCCGGGGCTGTTGATATAAAACTGGATGTCCTTATCGGGATCCTGTGCTTCGAGATACAGCAGCTGCGCCACGATCAGGCTGGCGGTTGTATCATTGACCTCCTCGGACAGCATGATGATGCGGTCATTGAGCAGGCGGGAAAAAATGTCGTACGAGCGCTCCCCGCGGGAGGTCTGCTCGACAACGTACGGTACTAAACTCATGGTACGCTCCTTTCGATGTTTCGCTTATCCAAGAGAGCATAACCGTTCTGCCCGGAATCCAAACAGCTTTCGGGGAATTACTCGGCTGCCTCTTCCTTGGTCTCAGCGGCTTCTTCCTTCGCCTCGGGCTCCTTGTCCACCGCGGTGTCGCGGATGAGCTGGGCGGCCTTGCGGCGCTTCATATCGAGAACGATGATCTTCTCGTCGACATACTGCTTGATCTTGTCGACGTCCATCTTATACTCTTCGGCCATCTTGTTGTAGGTCTCGTCGAGTTCGCCATCGTCGAGCTCGATGTTCTCGGCCTTGACGATCGCGTCGAGCAGCAGATCGGTCTGCAGTTCAAACACGGCCTGCGGACGCATGATCTCCTGGAAGGTCTTCTCGTCCAGACCCATGGAGGCGAGCACCTGCTCACGGGTGAGCTCGGGGCTGATGCCCATGGTGGAGATGTAGTTGCGCAGCTGCTCGTCGAGCTTGGCCAGGATCATAGGCTCGGGGATCTCGACGGTCATGTTGTCGACGGCGGCCTTCATGAGGCGGGTCGCATAATCAGACTCCTGCTGCTCGGTAAACTCTTTCTCCAGATCCTCACGGACATGGTCGCGGTACTCCGCGATGGTCTCGTAGTCGGAGATGTCCTTGGCCAGCTCGTCGTCCAGTTCCGGAAGCTCGGGCTCCTTGACGCTCTTGACGGTGACTTTGAAGGTGGCCTCCTTGCCGGCCAGCGCCTCAACGTAGTTCTCGGGGAAGGTGACGACGACATCGCGCTCGTCGCCGGCCTTCATGCCAACGATCTGCTCCTCGAAGCCGGGCACGAACGTGTTAGAGCCGAGCTCAAGGTCATAATCCTCGGCCGTGCCGCCGTCAAACTGCTCGCCATCGATGAAGCCGGCGAAGTCGATCGTGACATGGTCGCCCATCTTCGCCTCGCGCTCAACATCGAGCAGGCGGGCGTTGCGCTTCTGGACATTGTGCATCTCTTCGTCGACCTTGCTCTCGTCAAACGCTTCGTGGTTCTGCGGGACCTCGAGGCCCTTGTACTGGCCGAGCTGCACTTCCGGATACATGCCGACCTCAAAGGTGTAGATCAACTCTTTGTCCTCGGTGACTTTCTGGTCGATCAGGCTCGGCGCGCCGACGCACTCAAAGCCGCAGTCGGCACGGCCTGCCTCGAACGCATCCTCCGCCAGCGCCTCGATGGCGTCGGGGTAGAACACTTCCTTGCCGTACATACCCTCGATGACGGCGCGCGGGGCCTTGCCCTTGCGGAAGCCGGCCACGTAGAGATGGTTCTTATTCTTTTTATATGCTTCGTTGACCGCATTGTCAAAGACATCGGCCGGGACCTTCACTTCAAAGGTCGCCATGTTTTTTTCTTTCTTTTCGATGTTCTGGATGTTCATTGGGTTTCCTCCTCTAATCATTTATCGCCGGGTGCATTGTTTACGTGAAATTTGTCATGAAAAGAACATGCCTAAATACTATAACAGATTCATCCTCTAAAATCAACACCTGTTTCACGGAAGGATCCTGCGCGGGCAAAACGAAATATAATCCGCCGACAGCAGCCGGAACTCCGTGTCGTGATACATGCCCTGAAAGGCGCTGCGGCAGCCGCGGCTGTGGATGTGTCCATAGCAGCACAGCGGCACGTGATAGGCATCGAGCAGGTCCAGGATCTCCGGGCATTCATAACCGAGATACTTCGGCGGGTAGTGCAGAAAGACGAGCTTCGTCTTATCCCCCGCCGCTTTGAGCGACGTCTCGAGCCTGCCGACCTCGCGCAGCATGATCTTCCGGTCGTGCGCCTCGCCCCTGGCCTCCTCATAAAACCAGCCGCGCGTGCCGCAGATGGCATAATCGCCGTAGAAATAGCAGTTATTATTGAGGATATCCATGGTGTGCATATCGTGCGCCGCAAAAAAGCTGTAAGCCTTTTTCGCGGTGCTCCACCAGAAGTCGTGGTTGCCCTTGAGCAGGATCTTTTTCCCCGGCAACGCCTCGATAAACTGAAAGTCCGGCAGCGCCTGCTCCATGGTCATGCCCCAGGCAAGATCGCCGCAGAGCACGCAGACATCGTCGTCATGCAGGGACGAAAAGCCAAGTTTGATTTTTTCTACATAATTTTCCCACGGCCCGCCAAATACGTCCATGGGTTTATCTGCGCCCAGCGACAGATGCAGGTCGCCAATTGCATACAATGCCATTTGCGTTCCTCCGTATATTCCGCGCCCGGCTGCACACAATAGATTCGACCGGCGGATGCCGGAATCTGATCTGGAGGCAGAAACCATGAGCGATCATATGAACGACTGCTGCGAGTACAACGTAGCGTGCGACGTGAGCAACTGCGCCTACAATGCGGACGGCAAGCGCTGCCACGCAGACCACATTCAGGTCAAAAACACCCAGGGCACCTGCACCTGCAAGGACGAGACGTTCTGCAGCACCTTCACCAAGAAGGGCCGCGCGGCGTTCTGACCCGGCGGACGGGTCTCCCCGTCCGTTACATATTATTTCAGGAATTCGTCCACCGTATGCAGCATCTGCGCCTTGTCCACACAACCGCTGAAGCGCACCGGTCGCGCGTCCAGGCCGGTCAGCGGCGCGGGCGCGTCGATCTGCGTTTCGCACGACAGGCGGCGGATCAACGCCGGGCCGAAGGCGTCGGCCGTGCCGCCGATGCCGCGCAGCACCTGGTCGCAGAACTTGAAGGGGCTTGCCGTGGACACGACGACGGACGGCGTCGTGTCGCCGGTCTCGCGGCGGTAATCATCGAGCACGTGATAGGCGACCGCCGTGTGCGTGTCGATCAGGTAGCGATGGTCGCGCCAGGCATGGCCGATCTTCTCGCGCGTCTGGATATCATTGCAGAAGCCACCGGCGAACACCTCTTGGATCTTTGCCTTGAGCGCATCGGAGACCGTGTAGCTCCCCTGCTCGCGCAGCTGCTGCATATAGCCTGCGACCTCCGCGTCGCTGCCGCAGAGCGCATAGAGCAGGCGCTCGAGGTTGCTCGACACGAGGATGTCCATCGACGGGGATGCCGTCGTGTGGAACGGACGGTTCTTATTATAAGTACCTGTGCGGATGAAGTCCGTGAGCACGTTGTTCGCATTCGACGCGCAGATGAGCTTGCCCACCGGCAGGCCCATTTCCTTTGCGTACCAGCCGGCGAGAATGTCGCCGAAGTTGCCGGTCGGCACGACGAAGTTGAGCCGGTCACCCATGGCGATCATGCCGCCGGTGACAGCGTCGCAGTACGCCGAGAAATAGTAGACGATCTGCGGCAGCAGGCGGCCCCAGTTGATAGAGTTGGCCGAGGACAGGAACCAGCCGCGCTGCGAGAGCTCGGCGGCAAACGCCTTGTCGCCGAAGATCTGCTTGACGCCGGTCTGCGCATCGTCAAAGTTGCCGCGCACGGCGCTGACCGCGACGTTATCGCCCGTCTGCGTGACCATCTGCAGGCGCTGGATCTCCGACACGCCGCTGTAGGGGTAGAACACGAGGATCTTCGTGCCCGGCACGTCGGCAAAGCCCTGCAGGGCCGCCTTGCCGGTGTCGCCCGAGGTGGCGACGAGGATGCACACCTGCCGCTGCTCGCCGCACTTTTTCAGGCTCGCCGTAAGCAGGTACGGCAGGATCTGCAGCGCCATGTCCTTGAACGCGCACGTCGGCCCGTGCCAGAGCTCGAGAAACGCCGTGGTGTCATCGAGCCGGTGCACCGGCGCAACGGCCGGGTCATCAAACTGGCTGCCGTAGGCCGCGGCGGTGAAGCGCTCCAGTTCGGCATCCGTAAACTCGCTCAGAAACGGGCGCATGATCGTCACGGCGCGCTGCTGGTAGGTCATGCCGCACAGCGCCTGAAGCTGCTGCGCGGACACCTCCGGCAGCGACTCCGGCACGAACAGGCCGCCGTCCGGCGCGAGGCCGCAGGCGATCGCCTGTGCGGCGGAAACGATCTGCTGATGATCTCTTGTGCTGTAGTAGTTCATATCTGATCCCTCATTATTCAAAAGCATTTTCGATCTGATTGATCCTGCGTTGACGGCGCGGCGTGTCCGCGTCGCCATAAATTTCGATCACGTCAAAGCGCGGCTGCAGCTGCGTCTCGTGCTCTGTCAGCCAGAGCGACGCCGCCGTGCGGATGCGCGCCTGCTTGGCCGTGGTGACATACGCGCCCGCGCGCACGAACCGGTCGGACGCGCGCAGCTTCACTTCCACGAACACGACATAGTGCCGGTCGGCCGCGATGATATCGATCTCGCCGAAGCGGCAGCTGTAGTTGCGCGCGAGGATGCGGTA
>OGQR01002128.1_pt1 | contig 12437 bp, 11 predicted proteins | sample 1553271 | NCBI WGS metagenome assembly OGQR01 (sample SAMEA2579970, study PRJEB22360) | human gut metagenome | biome: human gut; feature: human-associated habitat; material: faeces | place: Denmark | collected 2008/2010 | reverse complement strand
GATTCCAGGATCTGGAACATGACGATATACTTATCTGCCATGGAGCCATAGTAGATCAGGTTGTCGATGCGCCGCAGGGGGTGGTTTTTATAAACAAGGCCTTCGCCTTTTTTCACATCTGCCATTGTTTTGTGTCCTCCTGTTTAAGAATTTCCATCGATTAACAGGGGCAAACACGCCGGACAGCACAGCTTTCCGGTGCGTGCTGACCGCCAAAACCATGCTTGCCCTTGTCAATCAACGCTCACCAGTATAGCACAAAAAAGGCCCTGTGTCAAATCGCTGGCAGGAAGGTTGAGAAAAGCGACAAAAAGGGAAAGAAACCGTCTGGTTTCTTTCCCTTTTGTGCGATTTTCACGTCAGATATCCAGATACCGTTTGACCAGTATTTGCAGCAGCTCGTCCCGGTCGATCTTGCAGATCAGCGAGCGGGCGGAGTTGTGGTTGGTGATGTAGGTAGGATCCTCGGAGAGAATGTAGCCCACGATCTGATTGATGGGATCATAGCCCTTCTCCTTGAGTGATTCGTAGACGGAGGTGAGGATGTGGTGTACCTGCTGCTCCTTATCCTCTGCCGCGTTGAACTTACGGGTAAATTCGTCCATGTGGGCACCGCCTTTCTCATTTTCTCAATATCGCTTTTAGTATACGCTCTTTTCCCGGAACTGTAAAGGGGAAAAAGTGCGCGGTACAGGGGGAAATCTGCGCGGGATCAGCGGCGCAGCTCCGCACCGAAGCGCTTGGCGATCTTGTTGAGCACGCTGGAGGCGACCTCCTCGATCTCGGCGGAGGTCAGGGTCTTATCCTTGGAGCCGATGGCCAGGCGCAGCGTCAGGGACTTCTTGCCTGCCGGGACCTGCTTGCCGCGGTACTCATCTACGAAGGCCGCGCCGTGGAGCAGCTCACTCTTGATGCCGCGGACGGTCTGGGCCACGTCCTTCCACTGGACGGAACCATCCACCAGCAGGGAGATGTCGTAGTCGGTCATGGGATACTCGGCCAGGTGGGTGAAGGTGTTGGTGCGGGACTTCAGGGGGACCAAAGAGTCCTGATCCAGCTGGAAGAGCATTACGTTCATGTTCTTGATGCCGCAGGCCATGGAGACCTTCTTGGCCAGCAGGGCCAGGTCGCCTACCTTCTCGTCACCGCGATAGATGTTCAGCCAGACCACGTTGTCGGCCCAGACGGGCTTTTCGGCCTGCTTGAAGGTCAGAGCCTCCATGTGGACGTAGCGCGCCATCATCTCCACCACGCCCTTGGCCTTGCGGAACAGGGCGGTGATATCCTTGTCGGTGGTGGCGAAGGCGCCCGCCACGTTCTTGCGCTGGGAGGGCAGCTTCTCGCGGGGATCGTAGGGGGAGGTGTAGTTCTCGTCGCGGAACACCTGCGCCGTCTCGAAAATGGAGAACTCGTTGAAGTAGCGCTCGTTCTTCACCACGGCCTTGCACAGGTTGGGCAGCAGGGAGGAGCGCACGAACCGCTCGGCGGGAGACGGCGGCGTGGACAGGGACAGAATGCCCTCCGTGCTCTGCAGCACCGCGTTGACGTAGGATTCCTCCATCCACGGATAGGTGAAGATCTCCTGCATGCCGCAGCGGATGGCCAGATACTCCTTGATGCGCCGTTCCAGATCCTTGTCCAGCTGGTTGATGGCGCCGTCGAAGGTGGTGGTGATGGGCTCGGGCTCGAAGTTCTCGTAGCCGTACATCCGGGCGACCTCCTCCATGATATCCGCCTGAATGGACACATCGCCGGTGGAACGCCAGGTGGGGACCACCACATGCATATTGTCGCCGTTGAAGGTGATGCCGTAGCCCAGCAGCTCCATTTTGTGCTTGATCTCATCCGGGGGCAGGCGCTTGCCCAGCCGGCGTTCCAGCCAGCTGAGGGCCACGTCGATCTCCGCCGGCTTCAGGTGCTCGGGGTACTGGTCCACCAGGCCGGTGACCTTCATCTCCGGGTACAGCTGGGAGAACAGCTGCATGGACAGGTCGAAGGCCTGGTCGCAGCGCTCCGGGTCAATGGCCTTTTCATAACGGGCGGAGGCCTCGGTGCGGTTGTCATACCGCAGGGCGGTGCGGCGGATGCCCTTGGCGTCGAAGTTGGCGACCTCCAGGATGACCTTAGAGGTATCCGGCAGGATGGAGTCCTTGGCGCCGCCCATAACGCCCGCCAGACCCACCACGCCGGCGTCGTCTGCGATGACCAAATCGTCGGAGGACAGGGCCAACTCCTTGCCGTTCAGCAGCAGGAGCTTTTCGCCCTCGCCGGCGCGGCGGACGATCACATGGCCGGCGATGTGGTCGGAGTCAAATGCGTGGGTGGGTTGGCCGGTGGCCAGCATGACGTAGTTGGTGATGTCCACCAGCGCGTTGATGGGACGCATGCCCACCTTCCAGATGCGGTTCTGCATCTGATAGGGGGCGGGCTTGACGTTCAGACCCTCGATCTGGGCAGAGAGGTAGCGGGGGCAGCGCTCAGCGTCCTCCACGGTGACGTGGAACCCGGAGGTGTTCTCCACGTTCCGGTCGAAATGGGGGAACTGCGTCATGGGCAGGTCGTACAGCGCCGCGATCTCCCGTGCGATGCCGTAGTGGCCCCACAGATCGGGGCGGTTGGTCATGGACTTGTTATCGATCTCCAGGATGATATCGTTCAGGTCCAGAGCGTCGGCCAAAGGGGTGCCGGCGGGGGCGTCAAAGTCACTGAGGTCCAGAATGTGGGCTTCCTCCTTGGTGGGGAACAGGTCGGCCAGGCCGATCTCCACCGCGCCGCAGATCATGCCGTAGCTGTCCACGCCGCGGAGCTTGCTCTTCTTGATCTCCACCAGGTCGCCCTCGCCGTGCCACTTGCACATGGCGCCGGGCAGGGCCACAGCTACTTTCATGCCCTCGCGGAGATTGCTGCCGCCGCAGACAATGTCCTCCACACGGCCGCCGATATCGGTCTTGCACACCTTCAGCTTGTCGGCGTTGGGGTGCTGCTCGATGGTGTTGATAACGCCCACCACCATGTCGTGGAAGGACGCGCCCAGATCGGTGGCGTCCTCCACCTCCACGGTGGACATGGTCAGGTCGTAGGCCAGCTTTTTCAGGTCGGCGTCAGCCGGCAGCTGGACGTAATCGCGGATCCAATTCAAAGATACTTTCATGTCGTGTACCCTCCCTTATCAGCGGAACTGTTCCAGGAAGCGCAGATCGGCGCTGTGGAACAGACGGACGTCATCCACGCCGTAGCGCATCATTACCAGGCGGTCCAGACCGATGTTGACGTAGAAGCCGGTGTATTCGTTGGGGTCCAGGCCGGCGGCCTTCAGCACGTTGGGGTGAGGCGTGCCGCCGGGCATGACCTCGATCCAGCCCACGTGCTTGCACACACTGCAGCCCTTGCCGCCGCAGACCAGGCAGCCCATGTCGATCTCAAAGCCGGGCTCGACGAACGGGAAGAAGCCGGCGCGCATACGGACCGGAACGTCGCGGCCGAAGACCTTGCTGAGGATGCTCTTGATCATCACCTTGCCGGAGGCAAAGGTGAAGTCCTTGTCCACGATCAGCGCCTCATACTGGAAGAAGGCGCGCTCGTGCCGGGCGTCGGTGGTCTCGTTGCGGTAGACCTTGCCGGGATACACGAAGCGGTAGGGGGCCTTGTGGGTCTGGAGATAGCGGACGGAGCCGCCGGTCAGGTGGGGCCGCAGGCACAGCTTGTCCCAGCATTCGCCCTTGTCATGGCCCGCCAGCCAATAGGTGTCCATGCTCTCGCGGGCGGGATGGTTGGGGGGGAAGTTCAGGTTGTCGAAGCCGTAGAGCTCGCTGGTGATGTCATCCTCCTCAAAGATCTCAAAGCCCATGGAACGGAAGGCGTCATTCAGGTCGTAGCACATCTGGGTGATGGGGTGCAGACCACCGCTGAGGGGCATGGTGCCGGGGACGGAGATGTCAAAGTCCGGGTCCACCTCGGAGGCCTTCATCTTCAGCTCGTCACGGCGCTCGTCCAGCAGGGCGGACAGCTGTCCTTTCACCTGGTTGACGGCCTTGCCCATCTCGGGTCGCAGGGATACGTCCAGCTTGGGCAGCTCCTTCATCAGCTCGGTCAGGCTGCCCTGCTTGCCCAGCAGCGCGGCCTTGATGTCCTGAAGCTCCGTCTCGGTGGCGACGGAGGCGATGCGCTGCTTGCCCTCGGCCAGCAGCTGTTCCAGTTTTTCTTTCATGTATTTGCTTCCTCCTCTTCAGAGTTGTTTAATGGGGTAAAGCGCAATAAAAAACACCCTTCATCCCATGTCTTGGGACGAAAGGCGAACTTCCGTGGTACCACCCAGCTTCGCGGACCTTGTCCGCGCACTCATTGCCCGGTAACGGCGGGGCCCGGCCGCGCATTTCCTCGCGGCAGCTCCCGGGCGAACACTGCGGTACATCCCAAGTCGGCTTGCAGCCGGTGGCCGACTCTCTCTGCCGGATGCGTGGGCGCAGATCTTCCCGTTCACAGCTTTTTTGCTTGATGGATAACTTATACCACAACAAAAGGAAACTTGCAAGCACTTTTTTCGCGGCGCGATACGAAAAAAAGCAGGTTTTGTAATTGACATATGTGCTATACTGTACAAAAAGGCACGGGGAGGTGCGCTATGCAGGTCATCGACAGGGCGTTTGTGCGGGGCCTTATGCCCGCCCGGGACCCGGGTGGACACAAAGGGACCTTCGGCAAGGTCTATCTGCTGGGCGGCAGCGTGGGGTACACCGGCGCGCCGGTGCTGTGCGCCGGCGGGGCGGGACACCGCGGCTGCGGGCTGGTGTTCCTAGGCGTGCCGGAGACGGTGTGGCCCATCGCGGCGGCCAGATGCCTGTGCGCTATGCCTCATCCACTGGCGGAGCAGGACGGAAGGCTCTCCGCGGCCGCGGAGACGGAGATACGCCACCGTGCCGCCGTCTGCGATGCCGTGGCCGTGGGCTGCGGCCTGGGGCGGAGCGAGGGCAGCGATGCATTGGTGCGCGCGCTGCTGACGCTGGAAAAGCCGTTGGTGCTGGACGCCGACGGCATAAACGCCCTTTCCGGGCATATGGATGCATTGTCCCGGCGGCGGGACCGGATCACCGTGCTGACCCCCCATGAGGGGGAGTTTGTCCGGGCCGGAGGCGATCTTTCCCCGGGCCGGGAGCGGGCGGCGGCGGACTTCGCCCGGGAGCACGGGGTATACCTGGTGCTGAAGGGGCCGGGGACCATCGCGGCCGCCCCGGACGGGCGGTGTATGCGCAATCCCACCGGGAACTGCGGCATGGCCAAGGGCGGCAGCGGCGACGTGCTGGCGGGGATGCTGGTGAGTCTGCTGGGCCTGGGCCTGCCGCCTATGGACGCCTGCTGCGCCGCGGTGTGGCTTCACGGACGGGCCGGGGACCTGGCCGCCCGGGAGGTGGGCCTGTGGGGCATGACCCCATCGGACCTGCTGGACCGGATCACGGCGGCTCTGCGGGAGGTCACGGAGTGAGACTTATCCAAAAGAGCTTTGCTCTTTTGGATAAATTAGGTTCCCGCTCCGACCCGCGCGTCCAAATGAGCCTTTTGCTCATTTGGACACACTCTCTCCGCGCAAAGTATTTTTCGCGACGTACACGCCCAGCGGAAGTCCCCTTGGGGGATGCCGCCGCGAAAAATGGATTTGACTTGATTCGCGACCTGCGGGCCGCGAACTCTGCGAGGCTTTTTTCGCATAAAAATCCCCTCCCGCCTTATTGTATGAGGCGGAAGGGGAAATCATGTGCTTTTTTACCAGCCGTAGCGGACGTAGCCGGGGAGGTAGGGCAGGGGGTTCACAGCGGTACCGTTAACGCCGCCGATGCGGATCTCATAGTGCAGGTGGGGGCCGGTGGAAACGCCGGTGGAGCCTATCTTTCCGATGACCTGACCCTGGGCCACCCGCTGGCCCACCACGGCGATGACCCGGCTCATGTGGCCGTACACCGTGCTGGTGCCGTCGTCATGCTGAATCTTCACGCAATAGCCCAGGCCATAGTTCCAGCCCTCGTTGGCCACCTTCACGGTGCCTGCCTTGGTGGCGTAAATGTCGGAGCCCCAGGAGGCGCCGATGTCCACACCCAGATGATAGGTGCTGGCGCCGGGGCACGGTGCGTCGCGGCCGCCGTAGCCGCCGGTGATCAGGCGGCAGGCGGTGGGCCAGATGAAGCCGCCCACAGCGGTCTGGTTGTTGCGGTTGGCTTCCTCGGACTTGCGGATCTCCTCCTGAAGCTCCTTTTCCCGGGCGGCCTGCTGGTTCAGCAGGGCCTGCTGGCCTGCCTCGCTGGCGGCGTACTCCTCAAACACCCGGGTAGCCTCGGCCACCTGGGCGTCCAGCTCTGTCTTGCTGGCGGTAAGCTCCGCCTGCTGCTGCTCCAGATCCGCCTTATCCTGGGCCAGCTGCTCCCGCAGGGTGCGCAGCTGGTCGATGACGCTCTGGTCGTGCTCCACGATCTCGTTGATGAAGTCCATGCGGCTGAGGAGGTCGGCAAAGCCCGTGGCCTTGAACAGCACGGACCAGTAGGAAACGGCGCCCCGCTCCTCCTCCTGCCGCACCTGGCGGCAGAACAGCTGATACTGCTGCTCCTCCTGGGCCTCGTTTTCGGTGATGCGGTCCTGGGTGTCCTTGATTTGCAGCTCCAGCAGGTCGATCTGCTGGGCGATGACGGCGGCCTGCTGGTCCAGCAGTTCCTTCTGCTCCAGGGCCTTGGCCTTGTCGGACTTGATCTGGTCCAGCTGCTGCTGAATCTCCTGCTTTTTGGCACGGGTCTCGGCCAGCTGGTCATTGAGACTGGCGCCGTAGGCCGTGTCCACCGGCCGCAGGGCCAGACACAGGGCGGCCATCATGGCTGCGGCGCACACCAGGGCGGTCAGGCGTTTGATTTTCTGTTTCATGACGGTCTCCTCTCTTGTTATACCCGCAGGAATTTTCGGATGGCGGTCAGGCTGCCGCCCACGCCCACCAGGATGCCCACGCCGGCGAATACCGCCGCCACCGGGGCCCAGATCTGACGGAAGTCCACCACCCGCAGCAGCTGCATGGTGTCGGAATTGGCGATGCCCTGGGATACGGCGGCATACAGCAGCCACTGGAGCCCGAAGGCCACCACCGCGCCGATGAGTCCCAGCAGCAGGCCCTCATACACGAAGGGCCAGCGGATGAAGCCATCGGTAGCCCCCACCATTTTCATGATGGCGATCTCGTCCCGCCGGTCGAAGGTGGTGAGCTTGATGGTGTTGGAAATGATGAACACGGAGATGATCAGCAGAATGGCGATCAGAGCGATGCTGATGACCCCCGCGATGTTGCGGACGGTGATGAAGCCGTTGGAGATGTCCTGGTCCGCCCGGACCTTGGCGATGCCCTCCACGCTCTCCAGGCTCTGCACCACCTGGTCCATGAGCTTCAGGTCCGTCAGGTGCATCACATAGCGGTGGCGGAAGATGGTGGGGTCCAGGTCGCTGTACAGGTCGTCCTCGTTATACTGGTCCACATATTCGTCCCGGGCCTCCTGCCGGGAGACGAAGGTGCAGTCCGCCACGCCGGAGATGCCCGACAGTTGGGACTGGAGGCCCTGGGCCTCCTCATCCGTGAGGCTCTCGTCCACGAAGGCCACCACGGCGTTCTCCTTCTGCAGGTCCTGCAGGTTGATGTTGGCGTTGTAGGCCACCAGCGAGAAGGTGCCCATAATCAGCAGGCACGCCACGGTGACGCCGATGGCGGCAAAGGACATGAACCCGTGGGACAGCATATTGCCCACGCCCTCCCGGAAGAAATAACGGAAATTACGCATGGGCGGCCACCTCGTATCTGCCCACGCCGGTGGCGGCTACCACGCCGTGGTCGATCATAATGACCCGCTTGTCAAAATGATTCACCAGGCTCTTTTCGTGGGTCACCACCACCACGGTGGTGCCCAGGGCGTTGATGCGCTCCAGCAGGGTCATGATCTCCAGAGAGCGGGCGGGGTCCAGGTTGCCGGTGGGCTCGTCGGCCACGATGGTGCTGGGATTGTTCACCAGGGCCCGGGCGATGGCCACTCTCTGCTGCTCGCCGCCGGACAGCTCATCAGGGAACCGGCGGCCCTTGCCGTCCAGCCCCACCAGGCCCAGCACATAGGGGATGCGGCTTTTGATCTCCCTGGCGGAGACCCCCACCGTCCGCATGGCCAGGCTCAGATTGTCGTACACGGTTTTGTTGCCGATCAGGCGGAAATCCTGGAAAATCACCCCCACGGTGCGGCGCATCAGGGGAATCTGACGCCGGGTGATGTTGCTCATGGAGAAGCCGTTGATCATCACCCGGCCCCGGGAGGGCACCAGCTCGCCGGTCAGCAGCTTGATGATGGTGGACTTTCCGCTGCCGGAGGGGCCCACCAGGAACACGAATTCCCCGTCCTGAATCTCAAAAGAAATGCCATTTAACGCATGGGTGCCGTTTTCGTATGTTTTTTCAACATTTGTCATTCTGATCATGGGATAATACCTCGATGTATGCACACACGATGCCCTTTGACAGGCGTCGTCATTCGGCCTTTTTTTACTTCACGGAAACATTATAAACAAAAAGTTACAAAATGGCAACAAAAAAAATATTAAATCTTTGTGAATGCAGGCGGTAAAATATGGAAAATCTGCCAGTGCCCGGTTACTTTCGGGGGGAGAAGCCCGGCAAGGGACAGGAAGTCTGCCTGCAATTGTGCGGAGTTGCCGACAAGAAATGGTTTTGGCTCGCAAAAGTAAATTTTTTGAGAATGCACATTTTCATGTTTCAAAAGGAAGAATCCTGTGATATAATACGCACGCATTTATATACAAGACCTTCAAAATCAACAATTACGGCTGAGGAGTGGAGAATGATGTGGAAATGTCCGGTATGCAGATACGAAAATAAGATCACCCGGTTCTGTCTCCGGTGCGGGTACAACGGAGACCACGGGCAATCCCCTGACGCCCCGGCGGCAAGCGGCAAAGGCGGCTGCCCCGCGCCGCAGCAGGAGCAGAACCTGACCCCGGTGCAGTGGCTCAATTTAGCTAAACAGGAGCAGGATCCGACTAAGCGGATCGCATACCTGAAGAAGGCTGCGGAGCTGGGCAATGCAGAGGCGCAGTATCAGCTGGGCCTCTGCTATTACGGCAGGGGCACACAGGAGGACGAGGCCCAGACCGTTTGCTGGCTCCGCAGGGCCGCCGAGCAGGGCCACGCCAAGGCACAGTATGTGCTGGGCGTTTGCTGCGAAAGAGGCAAAGGCGTGAAACAGGACGCGGCCCAGACCGTGCTCTGGTACCGCAAGTCCGCCGAGCTGGGCTACAAGCATGCGCAGTATTATCTGGGACGCTGCTACGAAAACGGCACCGGCGTGACGAGGGACCTCGTTCAGGCCGCCCAGTGGTACCAAAAAGCCGCCCGGCAGGGGCAAAGGGACGCCCAGTTTGCCCTGGCGGCCTGCTATGAGAACGGCTGGGGCATAAAGCGGAGCTCTTTCCTGGCTGCCCATTGGCGGACAAAAGCCAGAAACAACAACGATGTCTAAGGAAGCCCCGCCGCCTGCATGTGCAGACGGCGGGGCCTTGTATTTGGGTCAGATAACGTGCTCAGAATGCCGCAGCTGAGGCTCAGTTCATCTGCTTGCGGCGGGAGAGGTTCACGGTGCCGTCGTTCATCTCGTGGACGGAATCCAGGCTCTTGCCGGTGCCGATGGCCACGCAGCTGATGGCATTTTCGGCCACCACGGTGTGGATGCCGGTGCGGGCGGTGATGAGCTTGTCGAAGCCGTCCACCAGGCTGCCGCCGCCGGTCATGACGATGCCGGTGGTGGCAATGTCGGCTACCAGCTCCGGGGGCGTGCGCTCCAGGACGCCGTGAATGGCCTCCAGGATCCGCTCCACGGGCTCCTCAAAGGCCTCCAGCATCTCGGTGGAGGTGACGGTAATGGTCTTGGGCAGGCCGGTCATCAGGCAGCGGCCCTTGATCTCGATGGTGGTCTCCTCCTCCTTGGGGAAGACGCAGCCGATCTGCATCTTCATCTGCTCGGCGGTACGCTCACCGATGAGGATGTTGTGCTTGCGGCGCATGTATTTGACGATGGCTTCGTTGAACTGGTCGCCGGCTACCTTGATGGAGGCGCTCTCCACCACGCCCTTCAGGGAGATGACGGCGATATCGCTGGTGCCGCCGCCGATGTCCACCACCATGTGGCCCTCGGGCTTGGTGATGTCGATGCCTGCGCCGATGGCGGCGGCCACGGGCTCCTCGATCAGATACACATGACTGGCGCCGGACTGCAGGCCCGCGTCCACCACGGCGCGCTCCTCTACCTCGGTGATGCCGGAGGGGACGCAGATGATGACACGAGGCTTGAAGATGTGGTGGAAGCTGCCGCTGACCTTGCGGATGAACTCCTTGAGCATCCGCTCGGTCATGTCGTAGTCGGAGATGACGCCCTCACGCAGGGGACGGATGGCCACGATGTTGCCGGGGGTACGGCCCAGCATGGCCTGGGCGTCGGCGCCCACGCTGAGCAGGCGGCCGTCGTCCTTGTTGATGGCCACCACGGAGGGCTCATTGAGCACAACGCCCTTGCCCTTGACATATACCAATACCGATGCGGTACCCAGGTCGATACCGATATCCTTTGCTAAAGAACACATAATGCTGCACCTCATTTTTCTGATATGGACCACGGCCCCGGGGAGGGCCATTTAATTCCTGGTATCCTATTATAATGGCGCTTTTCCCATTTTGCAAGAGAATTTGTGGGTTTTTCCAAATCGTAATCTTTTGTTCATAATTTGTAACCTTTGGGCCGGTGCTTCATTATGGACAGGCGGCGGGGATTTTATTCCTCCCGGGTGACGGCCAGGGTCAGGCCCAGCACGTCGGCGGCTCCCGCCTGGCGCAGGACCCGGGCGGCCTCCCCCAGGGTAGAGCCGGTGGTGCAGATGTCGTCCACCAGCAGGAAGCGCTTTCCGGCGATGCGCTCCGGATGGACGGCCTCATAGGCCCCCAGGACGTTGGCCCGGCGGGCGTCGGCGTCCTCCAGGCCGGACTGGGGCGGGTTGTCCAGAATTTTGCGCAGGGTCTCCTGGGGCTCCACGTGCCACTCCACGCACAGGCTCCCGGCCAGATACCGGGCCTGGTCAAAGCCCCGCTTGCGCAGGCGCTTCCGGCTCACCGGCACCCAGGTGATGGCATCGAACTCGCCGCCGAATTCCTCCGCGGCGCAGCGGGCCGTCAGGCTGCCGAAGCAGGGCAGGCCGCCCATGCGGCCCTTGAACTTGAAGTCCAGAATGGCACGGCGGACGGCGTCCTCGTAATACAGAGGCGCGGCCACCCGGCCCCAGGAGGTCTGGCGGACGGCCCGGTCCCCGGTGTAGGGCAGCTTCTTTTCGCAGCCGGCGCAGATCAGCTCCTTATTGCCGATGTGCTGATTGCAGAAGGGGCAGCGCCGGGGGAACAGGAAGTTCAATGCCCCCTGCTCCAGCTGGTTCAGCCGTTCGTTGAGATCACTCATGCCCATGGCTTGGTCCTCCTTGCTTGAGTCTGCGGCGCAGGCCGCTGTATCGCCGGGTGCGGCGGTCGTTTTCCGCCATGCGGCCGGGGATGGCGTCATCGCCTACCATCACCAGCAGCTCCCTGGCCCGGGTGATGGCGGTGTACAGCACGCCCCGGACCAGCAGATTGGGGGCCGCCGGGGCGGACACCAGCACCACCGCCCGGTATTCGCTGCCCTGGGCCTTGTGGACGGTCATGGCATAGGCCATGTCCAGCTGGCTCAACAGGTCGGCGGTGTATACGCTGGTGCGGTCGTCGAACCGGATGGTCACCAGCTCGCCGGAGGGGTCGATGTCCTCCACCGTGCCCACGTCGCCGTTGAAGATACCGCTGCCGGCCTCGCCGTCGTCCTTTTCCCAGAGAACGTCATAGTTGTTCCGGGTCTGCATCACCCGGTCCCCCACCCGGAAGATCATGTCGCCCCAGGTCTTCTGGCGCTTGCCCGGGGCCGGGGGGTTCAGAGCTGCCTGCAGGGCCCGGTTCAGGCTGACGGTGCCGGTCTCCCCCTTGCGGGTGGGGGTCAGCACCTGGATCTGCCCGGCGGGGATGCCCATCTTGTCCGGCAGGCGGGGGCGGCACAGGTCCACCACCGTCTGCACCAGCCGGTCCGGCGAGCGGCGGCACAGGAAGAAAAAGTCGCTTTGCTTGTTGCTCAGGTCCGGGGCCTGGCCCCGGTTCACGGCGTGGGCGCTGCGGATGATGGCGGACTGCTCCGCCTGGCGGAACACCTCCGTCAGGGTCACGGAGTCCACCGCGCCGCTGCGCAGGATATCCCCCAGCACGTTGCCGGGGCCCACGGAGGGCAGCTGGTCCGGGTCCCCCACCATCACCAGGCGGCACCCGGGCTTCAGGGCCGCCAGCAGGGCGTCCATCAGCG
>OGQR01002126.1_pt1 | contig 12439 bp, 8 predicted proteins | sample 1553271 | NCBI WGS metagenome assembly OGQR01 (sample SAMEA2579970, study PRJEB22360) | human gut metagenome | biome: human gut; feature: human-associated habitat; material: faeces | place: Denmark | collected 2008/2010 | reverse complement strand
ACCGTCGGGCGAAGCGTAACCCTTCACGGCGATGTTCTGCGTGGCGCGGTCGTTCTGCATCGTCTCGTCCACGTTGGCCTTGAATGCGTCGAGGTTGGCGTTTCTCTCGTTCTTCTTCGTTACGACCGACGAGTTGATGGCGTAGAGCAGATCGGTCTTGTCCACTACGGTGGTGATGCGCTTGAAGTTGTTGTCCATCTCCTCCATCAGGTCACCGTACTTGAGGTCCTTCTGGAGCGTGTTCACACCGTAGGCAACCGTCAGACCGAACTCCTTGGCCAGAGCGGCCTTGGCAGCCTCGTCGTTGCCGGCCAGCACGGCAGCCTGCTCCTTGGTCGGGATGGCGCCCGTGTTGAGGTTTACGAGCGTGAACTCCTTGCACTTGCCGCCCGGGCACTTGATCTCGGCGCGGAGCTGGAGTTCGCTCTGATCCATGCGCGGATCGTAGGGGAACTCGACGTGCTGCGTGAAGTTGCCGCCGTTCTTCTTGTCTACGACCGTATAGTTGTCATCGACCTTCGAACCCTGATAGTAGTGGGTCGTGCCGGCAACCTCGCCGCCCTCGAAGACGATCACCGGGGTCACCTTGATGACGGCCTTCTTGTTGAAGTACTCTACGGGGAACGTTACGTTGATGTCAGCGGCAACGATGCCGTTGTTCAGCGTCAGAATCTCGGGAGCGACCGTCAGCTTGACGTCTTCCCGGTTCTTGGCCATCTTCTTGAAGCAATTGCAGCTCGTGAAAGCCAGCGATGCGGCAACGAGCACCATGCTCAATCTCATCAGTTTTTTCATAATCGGGTAATTTTAATGTTTATTTGTTGATTGCTTGTCCTTTTATCTCCTTCTGCCGTAGCCCATACGACAGAACATCGCAAATATAGAAAAGACTTGTAAATTATGCAAAATTTCGGACGGAAATATTTTTTGTACATTTCCGTCCGAAACAGTCTCTCAATGCGGATTATTCGCCCTTGTGCTCACGACGTTCGCGGCGCTCTCCACGCTCTCCACGCTCGGGGCGCGGGCGGCGCTCACGCTCAACGTAACCCTCGGGTTTGGGCAGCAGTGCCTTGCGCGAGAGCTTGAGCTTGCCGGTCTTCGGGTCGATGCCGATGAGCTTGACGTCGATCTCGTCACCCTCCTTCAGTCCGGTCTCCTCCATGGTCTCGAAGCGCTTGTAGTCGATCTCCGAGATGTGGAGCAGGGCGTCCTTGCCGGGCATGATTTCGACGAAGGCGCCGAAGGCGACGATCGAGCGGATGCGTCCGTGATAGGTTTCGCCCACCTCCGGGATGGCAACGATGGCCTTGATGCGTGCCAGGGCGCCGTCCAGGGCGGCCTTGTCCACGCCGAAAATATCGACGATGCCCTTGTTGTCCACCTCCGTGATGGTGATGGTGGTGTTCGTGGTCTTCTGGATGTCCTGGATCACCTTGCCGCCCGGGCCGATGACCGAGCCGATCATGTCCTGCGGGATGGTGATCTGTACGATGCGCGGCACGCAGGGCTTGTAGTCGGCGCGCGGCTCGGCGATGCACTCGGTGATCTTGCCGAGGATGTACATGCGTCCCTTGCGGGCCTGCTCGAGGGCGGCGGCGAGCACCTCGTAGGAGAGGCCGTCCACCTTGATGTCCATCTGCGTGGCGGTGATGCCGTCCTTGGTTCCGGTCACCTTGAAGTCCATGTCGCCGAGGTGGTCCTCATCGCCGAGGATGTCCGACAGCACGGCCCACTTGCCCGACTCCGAGTCGGAGATCAGACCCATGGCGATACCCGAAACGGGCTTTTTGATCTTCACGCCGGCATCCATCAGCGCGAGGGTTCCGGCGCAGACCGTAGCCATCGACGACGAACCGTTCGACTCGAGGATGTCCGAAACGACGCGCACGGCATAGGGGTTCTCCTCGCCCAGCGGAATCATCGGCTTCAGGGCACGCCATGCCAGGTGGCCGTGGCCGATCTCGCGACGCGAGAGACCGCGCGAAGCCTTGGCCTCACCCGTCGAGAAGGGCGGGAAGTTGTAGTGGAGCACGAACTGCTCCGTGCCCTGTACGAGCACCTCGTCCTTGACCTTTTCGTCGAGCTTCGTGCCGAGCGTCACGGTAGCCAGCGCCTGCGTTTCGCCGCGGGTGAAGATAGCCGAGCCGTGGGCGGCGGGCAGGTAGCCCACTTCGCACCAGATCGGACGGATTTCGTCCGTGCGGCGGCCGTCGAGACGCTTGCCCTCGTCGAGGATCATGCGGCGCATGGCCTTCTTCTGCACGTCGTCGTGGAAATACTTGTGGATCAGCGGGGCCTTCTCGACGAGCTCCTCCTCGGTGTAGTGCGAGGTGGCGAACTCCTGCTCGAGGGCGTTGAACAGATCCTCACGCTCGTGCTTCATCGTGCCGCTGGTGGCGATGGCGTATGCCTTGTCGTAAAGCTCGCGGATGATCGTCTGGCGCAGCTCCTCGTCGTTCACCTCGTGGCAGTAGGTGCGCTTGACGTCCTTGCCGAGCTCCTTCGAAAGTTCGATCTGTACGGCGCAGTGCTTCTTGATCTCCTCGTGGGCGAACTTGATGGCCCCGAGCATGACCTCCTCCGAAACCTCCTTCATCTCACCCTCGACCATCAGGATGTTGTCGATCGTACCGCCGACCATGATGTCCAGGTCGCACTCGGGCATCTCCGAGAAATTGGGGTTGATGGCGTACTCGCCGTTGCGGCGGACGACGCGGACCTCGGAGATCGGGCCTCCGAACGGGATGTCCGATACGGCCAGCGCGGCCGATGCGGCCAGTCCGGCCAGTGCGTCGGGCTGGATGTCCTTGTCGGCCGAGATGAGCGTCACGGTGACGTATACTTCGGCGTGGTAGTCCGCGGGGAAGAGCGGACGGAGCGCGCGGTCGATCAGGCGGGCGACGAGGATCTCGCTGTCGTTGGCCTTGCCTTCGCGCTTCATGAAGCCGCCGGGATAGCGGCCGCAGGCGGCGTATTTCTCCTTGTACTCCACCTGGAGGGGCATGAAATCGGTGTCGGGTTTTGCGTCCTTGGCGGCCACGACGGTACCGAGCAGCATGGTGTCGCCCATCTTGACGACCACCGAGCCGTCGGCCTGCTTGGCCAGCTTGCCCGTTTCGATCTCGATCTGGCGACCGTCGGCCAGCGTGATGATCTTGCGGACTGCGTTGTACAGCTTCTTTTCTTCCATAAATTTTATCCTATGATGTAATCGTTTGTCGCAATGAAAATGAAGGCAACCCCTCGCGGGAATTGCCCTCATTCTTTCCTCGGGAACTACTTGCGGAGGTTGAGCGTCTTGACGATGGCGCGGTAGCGCTCGATGTCTACCTCCTTGAGGTACTCCAGCAACTGGCGGCGCTTGCCTACCAGGCGCAGCAGGGCGCGCTGGGTGCCGAAATCGTGGCGGTTGTTCTTGAGGTGTTCAGTAAGGTGGTTGATACGGTAGGAAAACAACGCGATCTGGCTCTCGGGCGAACCCGTGTCGGTGTTAGACTTGCCGTACTGGCCGAAAAGCTCCTGCTTTTTTTCTGCTGTTAAATAAGCCATTTTGTAAAAGTTTATTTAAGTTCCACTCTACGACGCATTCCCCTTACCGTGAATAACGCCAGAGCGTTGGGCAAAGGTACGAAATAAATAGGAATTGCGCATGAAAAATGAAAAATTATTTGTCTTTTCGGCCACGACGGGCGTCAGATCGGCGGGAAAATCGTATTTTTGCCCCTAAACGGATGAAAATTATGCTGCACAGAGGATTTTTCGCCTGTCTCGCGGCGCTTGCCGCGCTGCTTTCCGCAGGGTGTTCGGCGCCGGCTGACTATACGGTCGTCGAGGGTACGATGCTCGGTACGACGATGCGTGTGGTGGCCGATGTGAAGGATGCCACGCCGCAGGAGCTTTATGCGGCTGCGATGGAGCTCGACCGTGAGGCCAAAGCCTCGATGTCGATCTTCGACCCGACGTCGCTCCTGAGCCGCCTGAACCGCAACGAAACGGACAGCGTCGATCGCCACATAGCCTTCAACCTCCGGCTGGCCGACAGCATCGGGGCGTTGAGCGACGGCCGCTACGACGTGACGGTCAAGCCGCTGGTCGAGGCGTGGGGCTTCGCCGGGCGCGAGGCCCAGGCGCATCCGAACGTCGATTCGATCCTCGCCTTCGTCGGCCGCGACAAGGTGCGCATCGAGCAGGGGCGGCTCGTCAAGAGCGATCCGCGTGTCGAGCTCGACTTCAACTCGGTGGCCAAGGGCTACACGGTGGACCTGCTTGCTGCGCTGGTCGAGCGCTTCGGCGCGGAGAACTACATCGTCGATATCGGCGGCGAGGTGCGTTGCCGGGGTGTGAACCGCTCGGGCGATCCGTGGCGGATCGGGGTCGAGACCCCCTTCGACGGCAACATGACCGACGGCGAATACCTCCAGAAGCGGATCCGCATGAGCGGGGGCGGGTTGGCTACCTCGGGCAACTACCGCCGCTTCTACCTCGATGCCGAAGGGAACAAGGTGGCCCATACGATCGACCCGCGCACCGGGCGCAGCATCCTCTCGCGCCTGCTTTCGGTGACGGTCGTGGCACCGACCTGCGCCGAGGCCGACGCGCTGGGAACGATGTTCCTGGCCATGGGGGCCGACGACGCCCTGGAGGCCGTCGGCCGGATGCTCGACGTGAAGGTCTACTTCATTCTTGCCGGCAAGGACGGGGCGTACGAGGAGTATGTCTCTCCGGCGATGTCCGCGCTGATCATGGAGTGAGCGGACTCCCGGCAACCGGTCCGCTTCCGGGGAAACCGCTTCCCGGCCCGGCGGCCCGATTCTGCGGCGGTCCCGGCGGCAGCCGCGCAACGCGATAAAGGAATGATATGAAAACTGCACTATTTCTTTACAACCCCCAGTCGGGGAAGGGACGCATCGACCGCTGTGTCGGCGAGATCTGTACGGTGTTCGGCGCCTACGGTTACGAGGTGCGGCCCCAGGAGGTCGATTTCGACACGAATCCGTTCGATGGCAACGAAACGATCGACCTGATGGTCGTGGCGGGCGGCGACGGGTCGGTGAACTTCGTGCTGAATGCCATGAAACGCAAGGGACTCGATATCCCGATCGGCGTGATTCCGGCCGGTACGGCCAACGACTTTGCCGGGGCGCTCGGCATGTCGCCCGAGCCGTTGGAGGCGGCCCGCCAGATCGCCTCGGGGGTCGAGCAGCGGGTCGATTGCGGCCGGGTGAACGACCTCTATTTTGTCAATATCTTCAGTTTCGGGATCTTCACCACCACCTCGCAGCGCACGCCCGACGAGCGCAAGCACCGCATCGGCCGCCTGGCCTACATCATCGAGGGGGTCAAGGAGGTGACCTCGATGCATGCCGTGCCGCTGGAGATCGAGGCCGACGGCGAACGTTTTGATCTCCGTTCGCTGATGGTGCTGATTTTCAACGGCGAGACCGCCGGAGGCTTCCACCTGGCGCGGCGTTCGTCGATCCGCGACGGACTGCTCGACTGCATCCTGCTCGAGAAGAAGAACATCCTCCACTCGACCTTCGCCATGGGGCAGTACCTGTTGGGCGGCAATCCGAAGATCGTGCGGCACCTGCAGGCACGGCGGATCGATATCCGCTCGACGGTCAATGAACCGACCGACGTGGACGGACAGCGCGGCGCCGAGTTCCCGCTGCACATCGAGTGCCTGCCGGGGGGCTTGCGCGTACAGTGCCCGCCCGCGGCCGGGGAGTGAGTGGCCCGGAAGTCCATCCTTGCGTCGTCTCCCCGGCTTTTCAGGGGCGCGAGAGTGATCTGGGAGGCCCTTTTCGGCATTTTCCGTTTGGTCGTTTGGCGGGAATTCGTTATATTTGTCGGAAAGCGTGATTGATTACATGGCGGAGCACGGCAAAACGGGACGCGCGGCGCACGACAGTGGCCGCGAGAGTCTGCACAAGGTCTCCATCTCCCGGATCAAGAAGGAGATGAGTGACGTATTTTATCTTTCGGACGATCTGGTGATTGCGACCCTCTCGGCGCAGAACAACACGACGTCCGACTATCCGGCGACGATCGACGGATTTTCGGCCATCATCATGATGGCAGGCGAGGCCACCGTCTCGATCGACATGAAGACCTATCAGGTGCGGCCCAACACGATCGTCTTCTTCAATCCCAACAGCATCATCCGCACGATCAAATGTTCTTCGAACGCTGCGGCCTATTTTCTGGCCTTCTCGAAGTCGTTCGTCAATGAGATCCAGATCGATCTCTCGACTTCGCTGCCCGTCTACATGCGTTTCGGCAAGGCCCCGCTGCTTCCCGTGACGCCGCAGGACGTCGAGGAGATCCGGCAGCTGTTCCAGATGATCAAGACGATGCTGCGCAGCGACAAGGAGCGCTACCGCCACGAGATCATCCGCACGCTCTTCACCACGGCCTTCTATATCATCACCGAGATCAACCAGCGCGAGCGGACCGATACGGTCAAGCAGGGGCGTTGTGAGGTGCTCTTCAACGAGTTCATGTCGCTGCTCCAGCGTTACAACAAGCAGGAGCGGAACGTGAGCTTCTATGCCAAGCAGCTCAACATCACGCCCAAATACCTCTCCTCGGTGGTCAAGGAGGTGAGCGGCAAGACCGCCGCCCGGTGGATCGACGAATCGGTGATCCTCGAGGCAAAGACCCTGCTGAAGTATTCGGGCATGAGCATCCAGGAGATCGCTTACCACCTGAACTTCTCGACGCAGTCCTTCTTCGGCAAGTATTTCAAGCAGCATACCGGCACTTCGCCCTCGCGTTACAAACGCAAGGGGTGAGTGTTGCAGAACGGTGATTCGACAGCGAGGCCCGCATCCGAAAGGACGCGGGCCTCGTCTGTTTCAGTGTGTTCCGTCGCGCTATTTACGCTTCGAGGCGGCTTTGGCTGCTACGGCCTTGTCCAACTCGATGATGAAGTCCGAGAGGACGTTCATGTAGTTGATGAAGGCGTCGTAGGCCGAGTCGTAGGGGTTGAAGTAGGAGTGCACGTCTCCGTCCGAAAGCCACTTCGTCGCCATGTAGTAGAAGTGGTCGGAGGTCTGCATGAAACTCCACACATAGTCGAAATCGGGGCTCTTCAGCGCGGCGATCTTCTCCTTCTGTGCATAGAGTTTCGAGAAGGCTTCGTTCTGGAGTTCATTGCCGAGCCATGCCGTCACGTCGCGCTCCTCGTCGGCCCACGACATCACGTGCGGGCAGTGGAGCACCGAGACGGGCTGGTACTTCTTGGCGGCTTCGCTCACCGTGGCGAACTCCAGCTGGCCCTTCTGCGCGAGGATGGCCTTCGGCAGGGCGCGCATGAATTCGAAGATGCCCGTATCGGCGGTCTGGTGCTCGCCGAAGGTCTCGTAGTCCATGAAGAGGTTGATCACTTCGCCAGGGGTCTCCTCCGACGAGAGCCACTTCACGTACTTGTCGGCCGTCAGCGGCCACTGGTCCCAACTCTGGTTCGAGAAGCGGAAGGCGATGTCGTCCGAGAGCTTGTAGTTGCGCAGCAGCAGACGGAGTTTCTGGTCCACGGCGTTGGCGTAGACGTAGTTGGGCGACTTCCAGCCCAGCACGTGCTTGGCTCCCTCGGCAAGCATCGTGCGGAAGCCCATCTCGGCGACCATGGCGCCGATGTCGTCCGAGTAGATCAGCTCCGTATTGCGGAAGGCCGTGGGTTTCACGCCGAACTCCTTCTTGAGCATGGCGGTATGGAGCTTGACCTGCTCGACGAAGTCCTCCTTCGACGCAAGCGATGCGAGCGAGTGGGAGTAGGTCTCGGCGAGGAACTCCACGCAGCCCGTGGCGGCGAGCTCCTTGAACGAGTCGAGGACCTCGGGGGCATAGGCCCGCATCTGTTCGACGGCGATTCCCGTGATGGAGAACGAGCAGCGGAATTTACCCTTGTTTTCCTTGATGAGCTTCAGCAGCAGGGCGTTCATCGGCAGGTAGCACTGCCGGGCCACCTTCTGCATGATGGAGCGGTTCAACAGGTCGTCCAGGTAGTTGTGGTCCTTGCCCATGTTGAAGAAGCGGTATTTCTTCAGACGCCAGGGCTGATGTACCTGAAAATAGAGACAAACGGTTTTCATAAAAGGGTGGTGTATGTTTATTTGTTCTTACTCTCTTCGATCACGGCTTCGTAGACCGATTTGATTTTGGCCGCAGCGTCGTTCCACTTGAGGTTCGTAACCTCTTCGAGTCCCTTCGATGCGAACATGCCGGCCAGTGCCGGGTATTTGACCAGTGCGTAGATGGCGTCGGCCAGGGCGTCCACGTCCCAGTAGTCTACCTTGACGGCGTAGTCGAGCACCTCGGCCACACCGCTCTGTTTGGAGATAATCACCGGAACGTTCGACCGCATGGCCTCGAGGGGCGAGATGCCGAACGGCTCCGATACCGAGGGCATGACGTAGACGTCCGACAACTGGAACATCTTGTGTACGTCCTCGCCGCGGAGGAATCCCGTGAAATGGAAGCGGTCGGCGATGCCGAGACGTGCCACGCGGCGGATCACGTGGTTCATCATGTCGCCCGAACCGGCCATGACGAACCGCACGTCGGGAACGCGCTTGAGCACCTTGGCGGCCGCCTCGACGAAGTAGTCGGGGCCTTTCTGGTAGGTGATTCGGCCGAGGAAGGTGACGATCTTGTCCTTGACGCCGCGTTCGGGAACTTCGCTGCTTCCCTCGGCGAACCGTACGGCATTGTGCACCGTAACCACGCGGTCGGCGGGTACGCCGTAGCGGTTGATGACGATGTTGCGCGTGAGGTTCGATACGGCGATCACCCGGTCGGCGGCATGCATGCCGGCGCGCTCGATGGCGTAGACCTGCGTGTTGATGTTCTCGCCGCTGCGGTCGAACTCCGTGGCGTGCATGTGTACGACGAGCGGCTTGCCCGATACGCGCTTGGCTGCGATGCCGGCGTAGTAGGTCAGCCAGTCGTGGGCGTGGATGACGTCGAACTGCCCCTCCAGGTCGCGGGCTACCTGTGCGGCGACCACGGCGTAGCGGGCGACCTCCTCCATGAGGTTGGCGCCGTACTTGCCCGAGAAGGTGTAGCGCTGCTTCCACGCATCGGTCGTCGTCCAGGTCGTCTGTCCCGTCTTGACATACTGCTCGTGGTAGGTTTCGTATTCTTCGGGGGAGATGTAGGGCACCATGTTGGAGTCGATCTGGATGAACGACATGCGCTGCAGCACGTCGTCGGCGCCGCTGCCGGTGGCACCGTACAGTGCCTCGACGTCGCTGGCATTCATCACGCGGGTGAATCGTTGGTCCTCGTCTCCGTAAGCATGCGGGACGACAAAGGTCACATCGACTCCGTTGCGCGCCAGTCCGCGGGTCATTCCGTAGCAGGCCGTTCCCAGACCGCCCGCGATGTGGGGCGGGAACTCCCAACCGAACATTAAAACTCTCATACCTTTATTTTTTGTGTAATTTTCTTTTGCCTGTGCGCGCCGCCTCTCTGCTGTCTGCGGTCGTGTGCGGAGCTCCGCGTACGACCTCACCCGCCCGATTCCCCAGGGAATCGGTGTGCCGTTCCGACACATTCCACTGTCACATGGTACGCCCGGGTTGTAGTTGTTTATTAATTATTTTGTTGTCTTTTTCGTTGTCTTGCGGGTTTTTGTTGCCGGAGCCTCCGCGGTCTCCTCCTTTTTGGCAGTCTTTGCGGCGCGTTTGGCCGGTGCGGCCTTTGCCGTAGTCTTCTCCGTGGCCTTTTTCGTCGTTGCGGCTTTGGCCGAAGCCTTTTTGGCCGGGGCTTTTTTGGCCGGGGTCTCCTCCGCGTCCGTGCGGTAGGTGCGGATCAGGTGGTAGATGTCCAGCACGGCACCCACGCTCCACGCCTGCGAGATCGCTCCGCGCGATGCGTAGGGGGGATCTGCGTCATAGAGTTCGCAGATCGAGCCGATGCAGTAGGTCTGGATGTCCTCCTCGAAAGAGGCGAGGAGCTCCTCGGCCTGCGGCACGAAAGCCGCGCCGTCGATGTCGAAGCAGGCCTTCACGTAGAACGACAGGAGCCAGGGCCATACCGAGCCGTTCTTGGCCGCGAAGTCACGCTCGTCGGGCGAGCCCTCCTGCGAACCTCTGTAGAGCGGGTTGCGCGGCGAAAGGGTGCGCAGGCCCTTCGGGGTGAGCAGGTGCTGACGCACGGTGCGGATCACGCCCAGACGGGTCTGTTCGTCGATGGGCTTGTAAGGCAGGCTGCAGGCCAGGATCATGTTCGGACGGATGAAGCGGTTGGCTCCCTGCTCGTCCACGTAGTCCGCCAGGTAACCTTCCGGGAGCACAAACGTCTCGTTGAAGGCCGCCGAGATCCGCGGGGGCAGCATATCCCACTCCTGGACGAATGCCCGGTCTCCCTGTTCGCGGGCCAGTTCGAGCGCATAACATACAGCATTGTACCACAGTGCATTGACCTCCGCCTGATAACCGTTGCGCGGCGTGACGGCACGGCCGTTGATCGTGGAGTTCATCCACGTGAGGGGCACTTCGTCCGAAGCGGCCCAGAGCAGTCCGTTGTCGTGCAGGGCGATGCGGCCGGCAATCCCCCGGCGGTAGGATTCGAGCAGCTGCTTCATCACGTTGCCGTACCGTTTCCAGATCTCGGCTCCGCCGATCTGCTCGCCGAGCCGTTGCAGGGTCCAGAAGAACCAGAGCGGGGCATCGACCGCCTCGGCGGCCGACGACGAGCCGGAGAACATGCCCTCCTTCATGGCGCGGACCTCCGTGTCGAGCACGTCGATGCAGTCCTCCTTGTGGTTTTGCTGCAGGGTGATTCCCGGCAGCGAGACGAAGGTCTGGCGTCCTGCCACTCCGTGCCAGGGATAGCCCGAGATCACCTCCGTGCGGTTGCCCGGACGGCGGATGACGAACTGGCGCGCCGAGTGTTCGAGGCAGCTCAGGAAGTCGATCTTATGGGTGCGGCGGGCGATCGAGGCGTTGAACACCTCCTCGATGGTCTTCGTCGAGCCCATCTCGTCGAGCGAGGCCGAGAAGATGATGCTTTCGCCCTTCTTGAGTTCGGTCTCGAAGTAGCCGGTCGTCAGCAGGTCCTCATGTCCCTCGTAGCCGCGGGCCATGTCCTGCTTGTATTCGAAGTTGTAGTACCAGTCGGGAGCCGGGACGAACTCCGTGCCGGGCTTGCTGGTCTGGAGGTAGAGCCAGGGGAACGAGCCGTAGAGACGGCATTTCACGCCGTTTATGGCCGGGTAGGAGTGACCGTCCGCCTCCATGTTGGCATGCGTCAGGGCATGCTTGTCGCGGAAGGCGAGGAACGGGCGCAGCCGCAACCGCGTCTCGGAGTGAGCATCGACGAGCGTGTAGCGGATCATCAGCTGCGTGCGCTTGTGGATCCAGAGCATCTCCTTGCGGAGGATGACACCGCCTACGCGGTAGGTGATCGTGGGGGTCGGCGTATACTCGAAGTCGGTGATGTACTTGTGACCGCGGGGCTCGTACATGCCGGGGAAACGGTGCAGGGCCAGGTTGAACGACTGGTCATGCTGGATGACCGTTTCGTCGAGCGACGAGAGGAGGACGTAGGTCCGGCCGCTGTCGTCGATGGGGGCTACCATCAGCCCGTGGTACCGCCGCGTGTTGCAGCAGACGATGGTCGTGCTCATGTAGCCGCCCATTCGGTCCGTCGAGAGCATCTCGCGCTGGAGCGAGTACTCCAGATTGCCCAATTCGCTTTTGTCGAAGGTAAGTGCTGACATATTGCTAAAAAATACTATTTCGCTATATAAAGATATTAGTTTTTTTAGAAACCTGCAACGGATTTGCCGGAATTAAACATTTTTCTTCCTTTATATCGCATTGCCTGTCAGGCCCATTTCACCAGGGCGAAGTCCATACGGTGCGGGAGGTTCGGGTTGCTCGGGTAGATACGCAGGGCGACGTCGTAGGTGCCGGTCTCCTCGGGCTGATAGTCCACCGAGTAGGTCACCAGACTGCCCTCGGTCTTCGTACGTGCCAGAGGTACCGTGCGCACGACATTGACGGTCTGTCCGCCGACGATCTGCTGTGCGACGACCATCTCGACGCCGATGTCCTCGGGATGGAGGTTCGCCACGTCCACCGTTACGGCAAAGTGGTACTTCTCACCCACGCAGACGGCGCCCTTGTCGATCTGCACGCGCTCGACGTCTACCACGCGTACCTGGTCCCATGCGGCCGATACCTTGCGTTTCCAGGCTGCGATCTCGCGGGCCATGCGGTATGCGTCGGCGCAGAGGTCGCGCTTGCGGGCGGCGAGCTTGTTGTAGAACCGCTCCTCGTAGTCGATCAGCATGCGGTTGGTCGTGAAGTTCGAGGCGATATCGGCCACGCACTTCTTGACCGAAGCCACCCATGCGTGCGGAATGCCGTGTGCGTCGCGGTCGTAGTATTTCGGGGCGATCTGCTCCTCGATGGTGTTGTAGATCATC
>OGQR01002124.1_pt1 | contig 12446 bp, 8 predicted proteins | sample 1553271 | NCBI WGS metagenome assembly OGQR01 (sample SAMEA2579970, study PRJEB22360) | human gut metagenome | biome: human gut; feature: human-associated habitat; material: faeces | place: Denmark | collected 2008/2010 | reverse complement strand
CCGCAGAAGAATCAAATCCTCCACATTGATCCGGTGTTTCCATTCATGGCGTAGGTCCATGGACCTCACTCCTTTCCGTGACTTCACCGAAATTTTACGAAAACTACTTTAGATTTAACTTAGAAAAGACGCCTCCAAGATGAACGTTCTTGGAAGCGTCTGTAAATAAACTATGAAGGTTCTTCCTACAAAAAACCGCTTTGCCCCCTCAAAAGGCTACTGTGAACACCATCGTGTTCTTTCCTTCCACTGTCGCAGTAATGGTTCCTCCCCACGCCCCCACGATAGCTTGTGCGGCGGAAAGCCCAATGCCGTATCCGCCTCCCTTTTGGGTGCGGGCAAGGTCTCCCCGGAAAAAACGGTCAAACATCCGAGACAGGTCTCCCTCGGGAATCTGCGTGGGGCCGTTTCTCACCCGCAGACGGACTTTTTTCCCCTCCTTCTGAAGGGACAAAGCAAGCTTTCCTCCCGGCTCGGTGTATTTTATCCCATTGTCCAAAAGAATGGAAAGCAATTGAACCATTTGCTCCCGGTTGGCCTGTAGCACAATGTCAGGGGCAATGGCCTCCTCCATTTGGATATTCCGTTGGGCCGACCCCTCCCGAAAGGATTGGCAGACCTCCTGCGCCAGAGAGCTCAGTTCCACCCGTTGCGCCGGAGGGGCTTTGACCTCATCCATCCGAGCCAACGTCAATAGGTTTTCCATCAATCCTGTCAAGCGAAGCGTTTGTACCCGGATATTTTGGCTCCACTTGGACGGCCCCTGATGAAGCTCCATCGCATCCGTGTTGGCTTGGATAATGGCCAAGGGGGTTTTAATTTCATGGCCGGCATTGGTGACAAACTGGCGCTGTTTTTCCATTGACCGGGCCAGGGGAGCAATGGCCCGGTGAGACAGGAGAACCACCAGCAGCAAGGTTCCCAGCCAGCACAGCAGCCCCATCCCGGCAGAAATCGCCAGTACCGTCAGAATGGACCACCGGCTTGAAGAGATGTCCAAAAAGAGAATACGCTCTCCCTGCCCGTCCGGGACAGACACCCGGCGAAACTCGAATCGGTCGATCGTTCCCTGGTCCCGTCCCTGGCATTGGGCAGCATAGTCCACAGCCTCCTCCTTTGTTACCGTGGCAATCTGGTTGACATCTACATAGGCCACCTGTCCCGTCCCATCATAGAACACCTGAAAGAATCGGGCAGCCCCCTTATCATCGGCGTCCAGAGGCGGCAGGAAACCCTCCGGCCGTTTCGGCTCCACAGGAGGCGCATCCCCCTGAGTCAGCACTTGAAGCATCCAGTCAGTCTGCCGCTCCACTTGCCACCAATTGAGTAAATTAATCGCGCCCAGCAAAACCAACAGCAGTACAGTCACCGCCATCATAGCGGTGCGGATGAATTTCCACTGTAACGTTCTCTTCATTGCCCCACCTCCAGGGTATAACCAATGCCCCGGCGCCCTTTGATCTTTACCCGTGATCCCAGCTTAGCCAGCCGCTTACGCAGATAGGACAGGTAAACCCAGACTGTGCCCAGTTCCGCCTCGGTATTATAGCCCCAGACCTTCACCAGCAGGTCTTCTGAGGAGAGATAAATCCCCTGGTTCCGTATCAAAACCTCCATGAGACGGTATTCCAACTTAGGCAGCGTAACTGCTTCTCCATTCCTTCTGAGCTGAAAGGTCCCTCCATGCAAGGTGACATCATCGTATTGGAGGATTTCTGGCGTAAATGCCTCCCGCCGCCGGAGCATGGCACGCACCCGGGCCAGAAATTCCTCCATAACAAATGGCTTTGGTAAATAGTCATCTGCCCCCAAATCCAGGCCGGCAACCCGATCTTCCACAGCCCCCTTGGCTGTTAACAATAGAATAGGGGTACGGCATCCCATCTCTCGAAGGCGGCTAAGAACCTCTAACCCATCCATCTTTGGCATCATCACATCCAAGATGATACCGTCATAGTCCCCATTCTGGGCATAGGCCAGGGCCTCCGCTCCATCGGCCACTGTTTCCACTAAATAGTTGTGGTAGGTAAGAATATCCACCACGGCCTCTGCCATGGTCTCCTCATCCTCCGCATACAAAAGTTTCATAGGCTTCCTCCCCTTGCTGCTTGTACAAAAATCCGCCGTCTTAAGACGGCGGATTTCGCATTTCATTCCCCATGATACCGCAATGGGTCCCGCCGCTTGTGGGCGCTGCGGGCGTGATAGCGGTCGATGATGGCCTTGTCATGCTCGTTGGCCTCACCGGTGGTGATATATTTGTCAATGGCCGCGTAGGTGACCCCCATGTCCTCCTCATCGGTCTGCCCCTCAAACAGGCCGGCAGAGGGCGCCTTGGTGATCACCGCCTGGGGAGCCTTCAGGTAGCGCAGGAACTCAAAAACCTCCGTGGCGGTCAGGTCCGCGATGGGGTTGAGGTCATAGGCCCCATCCCCCCACTTGGTAAAGTAGCCCATGTGGTACTCACTGGCGTTGCCCGTCCCTGCCACCAAGCGGTTTTCACTGGCGCCGATGGCGTAGAGGGTAAGCATCCGCAGACGGGGTGCCAGGTTGCCAATGGCGGCCTGGGAGAGGGTGGCCACCTGGGACATGGTCTCTATGGCCAGTTCCTTCTGGGCAGTCAGGTCGATCACCCGGGTTTTGATGCCGAACTGCTCGGCCACCTCCATCCCGTCGTCCTTGTCGATGGTAAAATTCCGCTTGGAGCTGCAGGGCAGAATGATGCCCTCGGTGTTCTCACAGGCCATTTTGCACAGGATACCCACCAAGGCGGAGTCCTTGCCCCCGCTGTTGCCAAACAGAATGCCGTCGGCGTGGGCATCGGCCACCGCCTGCCGGATAAATTGGACCCGTTTCTCCGTTTCTTCCGCGTAGTTTCGCATGCTCGCCTTCTCCTTTTATTCCACAGTGACAGACTTGGCCAGATTTTTGGGTTTGTCGATGTCACAGCCGTTGGCTCTGGCCACATAGTAGGCAAACAGCTGCAGGGGAACAATCTCCGGCAGGGAGTTGAACAGGGCCTCGGTCCGGGGGACAAAGATCACATCGTCGGCCTCGGCAAAGATCTGCCGGTTCCCCTCCAGCACCACCGCCAAAACCTGGGCGCCCCGGGCCTTGACCTCCTTGATGTTGCTCATCATTTTGTCAAACAGCGCCTCATAGCAGGCCAGGGCGATCACGGGACGGTCCTTTTCAATGAGGGCAATGGTGCCGTGCTTGAGCTCCCCGGCGGCATAGGCCTCCGAGTGGAGGTAGGAAATCTCCTTGAGCTTCAGGGACCCCTCCATACTGGCGGCATAGTCCACATTCCGGCCAATGAAAAACATATCGTTGTGCCCGTGGTACTTCTGAGCCAACGCGGGGAGATTGGGGTTGAGGTCAATGGCCCGCTGAATCAGGCTCGGGAACTGAAGAATGGCCTCCACCAGTTCCTTGTTCCTCTGATCATCCAGTTTGCCCAGGCGGCGGGCCAAATAAACCGCCAGCATGTCCAGCACCGCCACCTGGGTGGTGTAGCCCTTGGTGGTGGCCACCGCGATCTCCGGCCCGGCCCAAGTGTAAATGACATGGTCGGCCAGCTTGGCGATGGTGCTGCCCACCACGTTGACAATGGCCAGGATGCGGGCTCCCCGGGCCTTGCACTCCTTCATGGCGGCGATGGTGTCCGCCGTCTCCCCGGACTGGGAGACCACCACCAGCAGGGTGTGCTCATCCACCAGGGGATTGCGGTAGCGAAGCTCGGAGGCCAAGTCCGCCTCCACGGGAATCCGGCAGAGCTCCTCCATCACATACTTGCCCACGCTGCCGGCATAGAAGGCCGAGCCGCAGGCGGTAATCATAATCTTGTTGATCTGCCTCAGGTCTTCGTCCGTCAGGGAGAAGTCGTCCAGCACCACCTCTCCATTCTGAATCCGGGGCTCAATGGTGGACTTGATGGCGTTGGGCTGCTCCATGATCTCCTTGAGCATAAAGTGGTCATAACCACCCTTTTCCGCCGCTGCAATATCCCAAGCGATCCGGGTGATAGACTTTTCGAGGTTCTTACCAATGCTGTCGTATACGGTAATTCTATCGGGAGTAATGTCCGCGATCTCCCCGTCTTCTAAGTAGATGACGTTTTTGGTATACGCCACCAGGGCTGTAACATCGGAGGCAAAGTAATTTTCCCCAATGCCCACACCCACGATCAGGGGTGCCGCGTGACGGGTCGCAATCAGGCGTCCCCCCTCCTCCGCGCAGAGGATACCCAGAGCATAGGCGCCCTCCAGGCGGGAAACGGTTTTCAATACCGCTTTTTTCAGGTCACCCTCATAGTAGAGGTCCAGCAGATGCACAATCACCTCAGTATCGGTCTCGCTCTTGAACTGGAACCCCTTTGCTTTAAGCTCCTCCCGGAGCTGGGCATAGTTCTCGATGATGCCGTTGTGGACAATGGCGAACTTGTCATCATTGCTCATGTGGGGATGGGCATTGACATCCGTGGGCTCCCCATGGGTGGCCCAGCGGGTATGGCCGATGCCGGCGGTGCCCGGAAGGGCCGCCCCTCCCTGCGTCTTGTTGTCCAGATTTTTGATCATTCCGATGGTTTTGACCATCTGAATGCCATCCTGTCCCAATACCGCCATGCCGGCGGAATCGTATCCTCTATATTCCAGCTTCTTCAGCCCGTCCAGCAAAATGGGGGCCGCATTCTGGCTGCCGGTAAATCCGACAATTCCACACATGTGTGTTTCCTCCTTTTTCAGCGTGCTGGCGCACGCGGCTGATCCCGGGTCGGGGCCTTAGGGCTGCTTCTCCAGCAGGCGGCGCATGACCTCCTGATAGGCGCTTTCCACGTGGCCCAAATCCCGGCGGAAGCGGTCCTTGTCCAGCTTCTCATTGGTGTCTTTGTCCCACAGGCGGCAGGTGTCCGGGGAGATCTCATCCGCCAAGACGATGGTCCCGTCCCCCGTCCGGCCAAACTCCAGCTTAAAGTCCACCAGCCTAATGCCCACTGACAGGAAAAATGCCTTCAGAGCCTCGTTGACCTGAAAGGCCAGGCGGACGATGGTGTCGATCTCCTCGCCCGTGGCCAGTTTCAGGGCCCGGGCATGGTAGGAATTGATGAGGGGGTCCCCCAGCGCGTCATTTTTATAGGAAAACTCAATGGTGGGCTCGTCAAAGACGATCCCCTCCTCCACCCCATAGTTCTGGGCGAAGTGACCAGCGGAAATGTTGCGGACAATGACCTCCAGGGGTACGATCTCCACCCTTTTCACCACGGTCTCCCGGTCGCTGAGCTCCTTTACGAAATGGGTGGGAATCCCCTGCTGCTCCAGCATCTGCATGAGCAGGTTGGTCATCCGATTGTTCACGGCGCCCTTCCCCAAAATGGTCCCTTTTTTCAGTCCATTGAACGCGGTGGCATCGTCCTTGTATTCCACGACACAATACGCCGGGTCATCGGTCCGAAATACTTTTTTGGCCTTTCCCTCGTAAATCTGTTCCAGCTTTGTCATCTTCATCGACCCCTTTGATCTGGTTCCCTTGCAGCGGGCCTGGGTTCCCGCATGATATTCCATGTTGCACCCGCTTATTTTCCCACAAACCCGTGGAATTTGCAATGGGGTCCGGCCGCTTTCTCCTGGGATTTTATAATTTTTCCACTATGTTACCAACAGAGAGGGGGAAATTCCCCGCCATCCTGTCCAAATCCTATCCTTTAATATAAGAAAAACCACAGACCGATGACTTTTTCCTTGACAGTCCTGCTTGGGAATACTATAATTTGAAAGAGCGGACGAGTGCTTCGGAATTCGAAGCTTACTGGTCCTTTTTTCGTTTGAAAGGGGAACTGATCTTAATGAGCAAATACACCAAGGACGATATCATCCGCATGGTAGAGGAAGAGGGCATTGACTTCATCCGCATGCAGTTCACCGATATCTTTGGCCAGGCCAAAAACGTGGCCATCACCGCCTCGCAGATCCAAAAAGCCGTAAACAATCAAATCTCTATTGATGGCAGCTCCATCGAGGGCTTTACCCGGATCCACGAATCTGATCAGTACCTCTACCCCGATCTGGACACCTTCACCGTCCTGTCCTGGTACGAACAGCAGGGCAAGGTGGCCCGGTTGCTCTGCGACGTGTGCAACCCGGACGGCACCCCCTTCATCGGGGACCCCCGGGGAGCCCTGAAGCGGGTGCTCCGGCGGGCCGCTGACCTGGGCTATACCTTCAATGTGGGGCCGGAATGCGAATTCTTCCTGTTTGAGATGGACAAAGACGGCAAACCCACCACCAAGACCAACGACGAGGCTGGTTACTTCGACTTAGGCCCCATTGACCATGGGGACCACACCCGCCGGGAAATCTGCCTGGCCCTGGAGGCCCTGGGGTTTGAGATCGAGGCCTCCCACCACGAGTGTGCCGCCGGGCAGCATGAGATTGATTTTAAGTACGCCGAGGCGCTGAACGCCGCCGACAGCATCATCACCTTCAAACAGACGGTGAAAAAAATCGCCTACGCCAACGGTCTTCACGCCACCTTTATGCCCAAACCCATTTACGGCACCGCTGGCTCGGGCATGCACATCAATATGTCCCTGTTCAAGGATGGGAAAAACGTCTTCTTTGACCCCGACGGAGACCGTCAGCTCTCAAAGGACGCCTATCACTTCATCGCCGGCCTGCTGACCCATGTGAAGGGCATGACCGCCATCACCAATCCCCTGGTCAACTCCTACAAGCGTCTGGTTCCCGGCTATGAGGCCCCCTGCTACTCCGCCTGGTCCGCCTCCAACCGCTCGGCCCTGATCCGAATCCCCGCCGCCCGGGGACAGTCCACCCGGGTGGAGCTGCGAAACCCCGACCCCTCCTGCAACCCCTATCTGGCGCTGGCCGTCTGCCTGGCCGCCGGCCTGGACGGCATGGAGAGAAAGCTCACCCCTCCGGAGGAGATCACAGAGAACATCTTTGAGATGAACGCCGATGAACGGGCAGCCTGCGGCATTGAGGACCTGCCCGATTCCCTGGAGCACGCCCTGGACGCCCTGGAGGCCGACCCCCTGATGGCGGAGGTGCTGGGGCCCCATATCTACACCCAGTACATCGCCGGCAAGGAAAAAGAGTGGGAGGAGTACTGCACCCGCGTTTCCAGCTGGGAAATCGCAAAATACATGGTCCTCTATTGACAGAGGTTCCGCAAACCGGGAGAAACCGCGTTGGTTTCCCCCGGTTTTTTATGGGGATTGAATATTTATTCGTATATTTCCATAATTATTCACTTTTTCTCGTCAATTCTACCAAAATATACGAAACTTTACCCGCATTGTTTTTTTCCGGGGCATCCAGTTCCACATTGACGCCGGATCAATTTTCCGGTATACTTAAACGTTAGAAAATTACGTTTTTCCCCGATACTTTCCCCAAAAAACAACCGTTTGATTCCTGATACATGGATGGAGGGACACGATGAAAAAAGCATATCTCTATTTGGAAAACGGTCAGGTTCTGGAAGGGCACAGCTTCGGCGCCGCCGGCACCGCCATGGGCGAGCTGGTCTTCACCACGGGCATGACCGGCTGCGTGGAAAGCCTGACAGATCCCAGCTACTACGGGCAGCTGGTGGTCTACACCTTCCCACAGTTTGGCAACTACGGCATCTGTCACAAGGACAAAGAGAGCCCTCATTGCCAGATGGGCGGCGTGGTGGTCCGGGAATATTGCCAAACCCCCTCTAATTTCCGATGTGAGGAAACGGTGGACGCCTTTCTGAAAGCCCAGAACGTGGTGGGCATCGCCGGGGTGGATACCCGGATGCTCACCCAGCTGCTTCGGGATGGCGGCGTCCTCAACGCAGTGATTACCACGGAGGAGGGCCAGCCCGACTGGGAGGCGCTGAAGGCCTACCGGGTCACCCAGTCCGTGGAGAACACCAGTGAAAAAGAAGTCACGGGAGTATGCCATTGTGGACGCGGTGGCCTCCGTCACCCGCTGTGCTCCGGAGGTGTTCCCTGCCGAGGGGGAGACGGCCTACCGGGTGGCTCTGCTGGACTACGGCGCCAAGGAGAGCATTGCCAACTCTCTGCTGGCCCGGGGCTGTAAGGTGACCATCTATCCCTACAACACCCCCGCGGAGGAGATTCTGGCGGCGGGCCACCACGGCGTGATGCTCTCCAATGGCCCGGGTGACCCGGCGGACAACCCCTTCTGCATCCAGCAGATTCAGAAACTGTTCGGCAAGCTGCCCATGTTTGGAATCTGCCTGGGGCACCAGATGATGGCCCTGGCCGCAGGGGCGAAGACCAAAAAGCTCAAGTTCGGCCACCGGGGCGCCAACCAGCCGGCCATGGACCTGGAGACCGGCGAGGTCTCCATCACCAGCCAGAACCACGGCTATGCCGTGGACGAGACCACCCTGGCCAGCACCGGAGGCAAGCTGCGGTTTGTCAATGTCAACGACGGCACCTGTGAAGGGGTAGATTACCCTGAGTTTCACGCGTTCTCGCTCCAGTTCCACCCCGAGGCCCACGGCGGGCCCCTGGACTGCCTGACCGCGTTTGACCGCTTTACTGCGATGATGAAGGAGGGCTTGTAATGCCGAAGGATACATCCATCAAGAAGGTACTGGTCATCGGCTCCGGCCCCATTGTCATTGGCCAGGCCGCTGAGTTCGACTACGCCGGCACCCAGGCCTGCCGGGTGCTGAAGCAGGAGGGGGTGGAGACCATCCTGGTCAACTCCAACCCCGCCACCATCATGACCGACAACGCCATGGCCGACGCGGTCTACCTGGAGCCCCTGACCACGGAAACCATCAAGCGGATCATTCTGGAAACCCAGCCGGACAGCTTGCTGGCTGGCCTGGGCGGGCAGACCGGTCTGACCATCGCCATGGAGCTGGACCATGAAGGCTTCCTGAAGGAGCACAACGTCCGCCTCATCGGCACCAATGCCGATGCCATCGACAAGGCGGAGGACCGGCAGCTGTTCAAGGACGCCATGGCTAAAATCGGCCAGCCCACCATCCCCTCGGACACCGCCCATGACATTGAAACCTGCGTTGCCATTGCTAACCGCATTGGCTACCCGGTCATTGTCCGGCCCGCCTTCACCCTGGGCGGCGGCGGCGGCGGCGTTGCCTACAATGAGGAAGAGCTCCGGGAAGTGGGCTCCGTGGGCCTGGACTACTCCCCCATCACCCAGGTCCTCATCGAAAAATATATCTTTGGCTGGAAAGAGATTGAGTTTGAGGTGATGCGGGACCACAAGGGCACCGCCATCACCATCTGCTCCATGGAGAACTTTGACCCGGTGGGGATTCACACCGGCGACTCCATTGTGGTGGCACCCGCGCTCACCCTGGCCGACAAGGAGTACCAGATGCTCCGCCGCGCCGCGCTGGACATCATCACCGAGCTGGGCATCGAGGGCGGCTGCAACTGCCAGTTTGCCCTAAACCCGGACAGCTTTGAGTATGCTGTCATCGAGGTAAACCCCCGGGTCTCCCGCTCCTCCGCCCTGGCCTCCAAGGCCACGGGCTATCCCATTGCCAAGATCACCGCCAAGATCGCTCTGGGTTACACCCTGGATGAGATCAAAAACGATGTGACCGGTGAGACTTTCGCCTGTTTTGAGCCCGCAGTGGACTATGTGGTGGTGAAGTTCCCCAAGTGGCCCTTTGACAAGTTCCACGGGGCCAGCCGGAAGTTGGGCTCCCAAATGAAGGCCACCGGCGAAGTCATGTCCATTGCCCATACCTTTGAGGCCGCCCTGATGAAAGCCGTCCGGGGGGCGGAAATCAAGCTGGACAGCCTCCATTCCCAGGACACCACCGGCCGCTCCCTGGATGAACGCCTGGCCTCCATGGATGACCTGCGGCTGTTCACCATTTTTGAGGCCCTGTCCCAGGGGGTGTCTGTGGACCACATTCACGACATCACCAAGATTGACAAGTGGTTCATCTGCAAACTGCAAAACCTGGTCGCCTTCGAGGCCTCCCTGCAGGGCGGGCTCACCGAGCAGACCTATCTCCAGGCGAAGAAATACGGCTACCCTGACAAGACCCTGGCCCGCCTGGCGGGGGTGGACCCAGCAGCCCTGCCCCACCGCTCCCCCAGCTATAAGATGGTGGACACCTGCGCGGCGGAATTCCAGGCCCAAACCCCGTATTTCTACGCCACCTATGACGAGCACTGTGATGCCCGGAACTTCCCCCGGACCGGCCGGGACACCGTCATCGTCCTGGGGTCCGGCCCCATTCGGATCGGCCAGGGCATTGAATTTGATTACAGCTCCGTCCACTGTGTCCAGACCCTGAAAGAGCTGGGCTATGACGTGGTCATCATCAACAACAACCCGGAGACCGTCTCCACCGACTATGACACCGCCGACCGGCTGTACTTTGAGCCCCTCACCCCTGAGGATGTGATGGGGGTCATTGAAGTGGAGCACCCCGTGGGTGTGGTGGTGGCCTTCGGCGGCCAGACCGCCATCGCCCTGACGGAGTTCTTGGACCAGCAGGGCATCCCCATTCTGGGCACCTCCGCCGACGGCATCGACATGGCCGAGGACCGGGGGCGCTTCGACGCCCTGTTGGAGGACTTGGGCATCCGCCGCCCCAAGGGCATGAGCGTCACCACCCTGGAAGAGGCGCTGAATGCCTCGGAAGCCTTGGGCTTCCCGGTTTTGCTCCGCCCCTCCTACGTCATCGGCGGCCAAAACATGGTCATCGCCCATGGGCGGGAGGACGTGGAGAAATATATGGGCGTCATCCTCTCCGGCGGCATCAAAAACGACGTTCTGGTGGACAAGTACATGCCTGGCACCGAGCTGGAGGTGGATGTGATCTCCGACGGCACCGACGTGCTGATGCCCGGCATCATGGAGCATATCGAGCGGGCCGGCGTCCACAGCGGCGACTCCATCGCCGTCTATCCCCCGTACAGCCTCACCGACAAGATGATGCGTGTGGTGGTGGAGTGCTCGGAAAAGCTGGCCCTGGCTCTGGGCACCAAGGGGCTGGTGAACATCCAGTACTTGGTCTACCAGGGAGAGCTCTTTGTCATTGAGGTCAATCCCCGGGCTTCCCGGACGGTCCCCTACCTGAGCAAGGTCACCGGGATTCCCATGGTGGACCTGGCCACCAAGATTATGATGGGCGCCTCTCTGAAGACGTTGGGATATCCCTCCGGCCTGTGGAAGATCCCCCCCTATTACGCGGTCAAAGTGCCTGTCTTCTCCTTCGAGAAGATCACCGATGCCAACGCCATTCTGGGCCCCGAGATGAAGTCCACCGGCGAGGTGCTGGGTCTGGGCCGGACCTTCAACGAAGCGCTGTTCAAGGGCTTTGCCGCCGCCGGCTACCGTCACTACATGGGCAAGGGCGTGCTACTCAGCGTGGAAAACCACGAGCTGCCCGAGGTGGTCGGCCTGGCCAAGAAGTTTGACGACCTGAAAATGCCCATGTACGCCACGGCGGACACCGCCAGCGCCATCCGTTCCCTGGGCATCCAGGTCCATGAGATTCCCCCCATTGTCCCGGGCTCCGAGGCCTACCAGCTCATGGAGGCGGGAAAAATCGGCCTGATCGTCTACACCGGCGCACTGTATGACGACACCATTCGGGAATACATTGAACTCCACCGGGAGGCAGTCCGTCATTCCATCGCCTCCATCACCGCGCTGGACACCGCCAACGCCATGGCCAACATGATCGCCAGCCGGTTCCATCTGGACAACACCGAGCTGGTTGACCTGAACCGCATGCGCAAAGAGCGGCAGCTGCTTCCTTTCGCCAAGATGCAGGGCTGCGGCAATGACTATATCTTCTTTGATAACCGGAAGGGCACCATTACCAGCCCGGGCTCCCTGTGCGTGAGTCTCTGTGACCGGCATTACGGCATTGGCGGCTACGGCATCGTCCTCATTGAGGACTCCCGGGTGGCCGACGCCAGGATGCGGATCTTCAACCGGGACGGCACCGAGGGTGCCATGGCCGGCAACGCCATCCGCTGCGTGGGCAAGTACCTCTATGACAAGGGGATTGTCAAAAAAGAGTACATGACCATTGAGACCGCCGGCGGCATCAAGAGTCTGCTGCTCTATACGCGCAACGGCAAGGCCAACACCATCAGCGTAGGCATGGGCAAAGCGGACCTGGATGCCATGAGCCTGCCCACCACCCTCCCCGGCTCCACCATCATCAACCGGCCGGTGGAGATTGCCGGGGGCACCTATCACATCACCTGCGCCAGCGTGGGCAATCCCCACTGCGTGGTGTTCTGCGACGATCCCTCCGCCCTGGACCTGGAGACCTTAGGGCCCAAGTTTGAGCGGGCCTCCTACTTCCCCGAGCGGATCAACACCGAGTTTGTCCGCATCGTCAACGAAGACACCCTGCGGATGCGGGTCTACGAACGGGGCAATGGGGAAACCGTGGCCTGCGGCACCGGCGCCTGCGCC
>OGQR01002111.1_pt1 | contig 12497 bp, 10 predicted proteins | sample 1553271 | NCBI WGS metagenome assembly OGQR01 (sample SAMEA2579970, study PRJEB22360) | human gut metagenome | biome: human gut; feature: human-associated habitat; material: faeces | place: Denmark | collected 2008/2010 | reverse complement strand
GGGGAGCCGATGAAACCGATAATAGAAGAACATAAGGTGAAAAAGCCCGACGGGGCGGAGATAATCATAAGAAAATCGAGAGTGTTCATCCCGGCGAGCGTATTTGACAATAAGGAGCTGTTGCGAAACGATCCGGAATATCTTGCGAGCCTGTCTATGCTTCCGACCGCCGAGAGAAAGGCGCTTCTGTACGGGGATTGGAACAGCTTTACGGGGCAGGTTTTCACCGAATGGAGAGATGACCCGGAGCATTATTGCGACAGAAGATGGACGCACGTCATAGCGCCGTTTGAGATACCTCGCCACTGGGAGATAGTGAGGGGATTTGATTTCGGGTATACAAGGCCGTTTTCGGTAGGGTGGTATGCGGTGGATACTAAAGGGTGCATCTACAGGATAAGAGAATACTACGGTTGTACGGATAAGGCGAATGAGGGCATAAGGCTTGAGCCGTCAGCAATTGCAGAGAATATCAGAAAAATAGAGCGTGACGATCCGAATATAAGAGGGAGAAATGTGTACGGGGTCGCAGATCCTTCAATATTCGATAAAAGCCGTGGGGAAAGCGTCGCAGACCTTATGGCACGGTCGCCTTACTTTATAATCTGGTCGCCGGGGGACAACGCAAGAATATCGGGTAAGATGCAGTACCACAACAGGCTGGCGTTCAACAGTGACGGGGAGGCGATGTTCTATTGCTTCAACACCTGCAGAGAGTTTATCAGGACTATTCCTGCGCTTATGTATGACGAAAAGAACGTGGAGGATATTGACACAACGATGGAGGATCACATATATGACGAATGCAGGTATGTCCTTATGGAGCATCCTATCGCCGCACCGGTAAAGCGTGGTGAGGTTCCTGCAGGCGACGATCCTCTCGAACAGAGAAAGCCCGAAAGAGCGGAATCGTTCTATATGATGTGATTATGAAAGGAGAAATATGAAGAAAATCGGTAAGGAGCAGGTGCGTAAGGCAAGACAGACGCTTGCAAAGTATAAGGAGGGGAAGGCGGTACTCGACAAGAGAATCGTGTCAAACGAGCAGTGGTGGAAATTACGGCACTGGGGCGAAATAGGCTGTGACAAGGACGATACAAGGCCTATGCCGGCATCGGCGTGGCTGTTCAACTCGTTGGCAAATAAGCACGCTGACGCTATGGACAATATACCTGAGCCTACGGTACTTCCGAGAGAAAAAAGCGACGAGGAGGTCGCAAAGCAGTTATCGTTGATACTTCCTGCGATACTTGAGCGCTGTGGCTACGAAAAGCTGTACAGCGACGGCTGGTGGTACAAGCTCAAGAACGGCAGTATGTGTACGGCTGTTGTATGGGACCCTGACGCTGACGGCGGTATGGGGGATATAGCGATAAGAAACGCAGATATTCTGAATCTGTTCTGGGAGCCGGGAATAAAGGATATTGAGGAGAGCGCAAACCTTTTCTATGTGACGCTTGTTGACCGTGAACGGCTGAATCTGATGTACCCTGAACTTTTGGGGGAAGATACCGAAAGCGTTGCGGGCGGTACTGAAAACGTGGAAAAGTACAAAACGGAGGATAAGACGGACGACAGTGCGAAGGTCGAAGTCGTCGACTGGTACTACAAGAAAACGATAAACGGCAGAAAACAGCTCTGCTACTGTAAATTCTGCGGCGACAGGGTGATATATTCGAGCGAGGATGATGAAAGCTGTGCCGACGGATTCTATAAACACAGCCGTTATCCCTTTGTTATGGATACGCTGTTTGTGCAGGAGGGAACTCCGTGCGGATTCGGCTACATAGATGTTATGCGTGACGCACAGATGTATATAGATAAGCTGTCGCAGGTCGTTCTTGAGCATACGGTGATGATGAGCAGAAAGAGATATTTTATCCGACAGAACAGTGCGGTGAACGAAGCCGAATTTGCCGACTTAAAAAACAGGTTCGTTCACGTTGCGGGAAATCTCGGTGAAGAGGATATAAGGGAAATTAAGGCAGAGCCGCTTGACAGCTCGGTGATGAATGCACTGAGTTTTAAAATAGACGAACTGAAGGAAACGAGCGGAAACAGGGATTTTTCTCAGGGGTCGGTTTCAAACGGCGTTACGGCGGCAAGCGCCATTGCGGCTTTACAGGAGGCAGGAAGCAAGCTGTCGAGGGATATGATAAAGGGAACGTATTTTGCGTTCCAGCAGGTGTGCTATCTGATAATAGAACTGATAAGGCAGTTTTATGATACGCCGAGGAGCTTCAGGATAACCGGGGGATATGACGCTTTTGACAACTCAGCCATAAAGGAGCAGAACAGGGAGCTTTTCGGGGTACAGCTTGGGACAAAGAAGCCTGTCTTTGATATAGTATGTACGGCATCGAAGAAATCGCCGTTTTCCAAAGCTTCGCAGAATGAACTTGCAAAGCAGCTTTTTCAGCTTGGATTTTTCAATCCGGAAACGGCAGTGCAGGCACTGGGCTGTCTTGCGATGATGGACTTTGAGGGAAAAGAAGAAATTGAGCGTGTAATAAGGGATAACGCAGGAATGAACGAGGTGAAGATATGACAAGAGTAAGAATAGACAAGTCGGGTCTTGGCAGGGATATTTATATCACGGGACACTGTGCGAACGAAAACAGCGGGTCAGCAGAGGCTACGCTTGTATGTGCGGCAATGACAACGCTTGCGCAGACGATAGCGCAGAATGTTTTTGACAGCGAGGACACGGGGGATACCGATATTATTGACGTTACGCTGAGAAGCGGTCAGGCGGTCATAAGCTATGTGACGGACGACGACGGGCTGAACACGGCGGTTGACGGGATATGCAAGGGGTTTGATATGCTGGAGGAAAACTATCCGGAATATGTATCCTGCTACAGAAGTGAGAGGTAAATATGGAAGCGACAGAGAATGTGCAGGCGACAGATAACGGTAAAGAAAACGCTGAAACAAGCGAAGAAGTAAAGGTACAAAAGAGTGAAGAAAGCCTGAGCGGAAACAATAAACCGGATAAAGCCGAGGGAGAGCGAAACGAGGATAAGGCGGAGCTTTTCAGGCAGGCGGTGCTTAAGTCAAAGCGTGAGAGGGCGGCAAGGGCAGAACGGATATTGAGCCTTGTGGCGCAGTTTTGCGGAGCGGATAAATGCGACTATGACGGAATAGAAAATGCGGTATCCGAGAGGAACTTCGAGCGGTGCAGAAGAAACGATATGGAGTACAGGCTGGAGCGGTGGCAAAGGGAAAGCGAGGAGGTAAAGCAGATGTATCCTCAGTTTGATCTTGCGAAAGAAATGAGCGACAGAAGATTCTTTTCGCTGTGCTATAAGGGCGTGGGACTTGAGGAGGCTTATCTTATCGTGCATAAGGACGAGCTATTTACCGCCGCAATGGAATATGCGGCATCTGAGCTTATGAGAAGCGGTGCGTTCTGTAAAAGCGGCAGAATGAAGGAGGGTGCGCTGTCGCCTGCGGGAGAGGTTACGAAAAGCGAGAAAAGCCTGTCTAAAAATGAGCGGAAGGAGCTTATCAGACGGACGGAGAGAGGGGAAAGAGTGGTGCTTTGATCGTTTATGAATGAGAAGGAAGGTGGTGAGATATGAATATTGCAACGGGAGGGCAGGCGGGAATTTAAAAAAGCCACAGCCGCACGGGGAAAAGTTTTGCGGCAGGCAGAAACGATAAGAAAAAACGATAAGAAAAAAGAAAGATGACGGTATCAGCCGTCGGGAAAGGAAATCTATATGAAGAAAAGAGAAGTTAAATTAAATCTGTTCGATGTGCAGACAACAGGACAGGCAAGTCTGTCCGCTGAGATGAAAACGTTCTATGAGAACACGCTGATAGATATGGCAGAGCCTAAGCTGGTGCATGACCGCTTTGCAGACAAATATCCGATACCCAAGAATAACGGCAAGACGATAGAACTGAGAAAGTACAGCTCGCTTGCAAAGGCGACAACGCCGCTTGTCGAGGGCGTTACACCTGCGGGAAATATGCTGTCGGTAACAGCTAAGACGGCAACGGTGAATCAGTACGGCGACTATATCAAGCTGTCGGATATGCTGGAACTTACCGCAATAGACAACAATGTAGTGCAGTCAACAAAGCTGCTCGGCAGTCAGTCGGGAAGAACGCTTGACACGATAACAAGAGAGATAGTTAACGCAGGAACGAATGTTATATATGCCTGCGGTAAGGACGGGGGCGAGGTACTGTCAAGAGATGAACTGAGCAAGGACTGCGTTTTATCGGTGGACACGGTATTCCGTGCCGCCGCACAGCTTGAGAGCATGAATGCAGACGGAATAGACGGGGAGAGCTATGTTGCGATAATACACCCTTATGCCGCATATGACCTTATGAGAAGTGCGGAGTGGGTCGATGTGCATAAGTATGCCGATCCCGAAAGCATATTCAAGGGGGAGATAGGCTCGCTCGGCAATGTGAGATTTGTAAAAAGCACGGAGGCGAAGATATTTGCCGATGAAAGCTGTCCGCAGTTCTATCAGCTGACCTCCGACGCAAATTTCCTTGAGGGAAAGGACTATTATACGAAGTCGGGCGACAGCTATCAGAAGGCAAGCGTTTCGGCAGGCGGACAGGTCACAGGCTCGACGTATTATGAGAAGAAGGCGCTTGCGGTGTTCTCTACTCTGGTTATAGGAGCACACGCTTATGCGGTGACGGACGTTGCCGGCGGCGGTCTTCAGCACATAGTAAAGCAGCTCGGCTACGGCGACGATCCTCTGAACCAGAGAGCGAGCGTGGGCTGGAAGGCGGTACGCACAGCCGAGATACTTACGGACGAGTATATGGTGAGAATAGAGAGCTGTTCTCCTGTTTATTCGGAAAAGACGAGCGCAAATTAAAGCCGGCAAAGGAAAACCGGAATAAGCGGCACAGGGTCACTGCAGGGTATGGTGACAGCAACGGCAGTGCGGGAGGGTAAGGGGAATAATATTGCAAAGGAGAAATATATGAAAGAAAATTTAACTGAGCTTGTGGCGGTAAGGCTGTTCAAGGACAATGACAAGTACAACTCGGATGTGTTTGTATCGGTGAACTGCAACAATTATCTTATACGCAGAGGTGAAACGGTGATGGTGCCGTTGTTCATAAAAAAGGAACTGGACAGAGCTGAGCTTCAGAGAAAGAGAGCGGAATACTACCGTGATGAAGGCTGGAAGCAGTCGCTGATAGTGCAGGAGGGCAAGTGATGACGGTAAAGGAAGTCATTGAAACGGTTGACGCACTGCGACCGAACGAGATTGCCGCAGAGGACAAGAGAAAGTGGCTTTATGAGCTTGAAAGCAGAATATATGAGGATCTGTATGTTACGCACGAGCATGAGGGAATTGGGTTTACCGATACGGAAAAGATCACGAGCGACGGTACAACGGAGCTTTTCATAAAGGCTCCGCACGATGAGATATACGTTCTTTATCTTTGCTCGCTTATAGATTTTTACCATGCGGAGTATGAGAGATACGCAAATGACAACGCTCTGTTTGACGCTCTGTATGAAAGCTGCTGCCGTTTCTGGAACAGCAGGCATATTTCGTGCGTGAGAACCGAAATCACGGGATAGGAGGAAGAACTTGGCGGTAAGAGAAATAACGGGTGGTACGGAAAGTGCCGTAAAGTTCGGCGGTATCGATCGCTCGAACGGTACGCCGCTTGGATACTGGCAGGAGCTGTACGGTATGGATTTTACCGCTTTTCCTGCGCTTAAAACGGTAAAGCCGTTTTCGTACAAGGCATTGGCTGACGGTATAACGGGGTATACCATAAAAAACGGAGAGATAGTATACACAAAGGCGGACGGTATATATATTTCGGGAGTGAAAACGGCGGTAAATCTCAGCGCAGGGGAAAAACAGCTTGTGTCACTGGGAGCATACATACTGATAATGCCGGACGAGGTGCTTGTAAATACCGCAGACACGCCTGCAAGCGTGCAGTATACGGCGAAGCCCTCGCTTTCAGGCACACTGTTCGAATATAACCAGAACCAGACACGGCCTACGGTTTCTATATACAAGCTGTTGTATCTTGATGTGCCTGAGGAAAACGTAGCGCTGTCAAGCTACAGCGTTGGCGATATGGTCAGGATAGATTATGAATACGGCGGAAAGAAACAGTACCTGTCTGTAGTGATAAGCTCGGTGGGAAAGGAAAGCTACAGTATGGACGGGTGTGTGTCGATTAACTTCGACACGAGTGCATACAGCGATACCTACTATTTTTATACGGAAAAGCGGAAGATGGACAAATTCATGGTGCCTAATATAAAGAATGCGGTCTTAAGCTGTCCGATACCGAAGATGGATTTTATAACAGAGCATAACAACAGGCTGTGGGGGTGTTCGTCGGCAAATCGTGAAATATACTGTTCAAAGCTCGGAAGTGCTACGGAGTGGGGAAGCTATGACGGCATCTCAACTGACGCATGGGCGGCAACGGTAGGCTCTGACGGGGATTTCACCGGAGTTTGCGTGTACGGGGGAGGCGTACTGTTCTTTAAAGAAAATGTCGTTCATATTGTCTATGGCACAAGAGCGTCAAACTTTACGCTAAGCACTGTAAAGCTGAGAGGCGTTCAGAAGGGCAGTGACGGCTCGCTGTGCATATCGGACGGACTGCTTTATTATAAGGCGCCTGAGGGGATATTCAGCTTTAACGGCTCTGCATCGGTGAGGATCGACGCAAAGCTGGGTGATGATATTACCGATACGGCGGTGATGACGGCAAACGGAAGATATGTTGTTATGTGTGCGACTGACAAAACGGTGTATTATTATGACAAGCGTTACTCGGCGTGGTACACGAGGCGGCTTTCGGATGTAATCTCGGCGCACGAGATAAACGGCAGGCTGTATGCCGTTACCCGTGACAGCAATAAAAAGATGAGGCTTGTAACGCTTGTCGGAAACGACAGCGGTTATACGGACAGTGACAGGAGCGAATTCTCTGCGGTCAGCGGCGAACTTGGCAGGGGAAGTATATTCAGAATATATAAAAAGCTGAGAATGTCGCTGTATCACAAAAAGCAGGACAACGAAACGCTTGAGCTGTCGGCATATATAAGCACTGACGGCGGAGAATGGAGGAAGGTATATGAGCTTTGCAGTGAAAAGGGGAATGGCGAAGAAATAGCTGTCGCTCCTGTAATACCGCTCAGAAGCAGAAAGATAAAAATAAAGATATGCGGCGAAGTAAGCGGTGACGCTTATGCGACGCTGTACGGCATATATCTTGACAGTGAAAAGGGAAGTGAGATAAGTGGATAATCTGAATATAAGCTTTGCTCCCGATAAAACGGCAGAGGACAAAGGGCGGATAAATGCGGTAGAGGATTATCTGTCACTCCTTACCGAAAGGATAAAATTCTGTTTTAACGGCATAGATGAGAATATTGCACAGAAGTCGGACGGCAAAGAGGAAAAACAGCTTATTTACAGTACGATTGCAGGCGAAGTGGGACAACTCACCGCTACCGGAATCGGCTGTGAGATATTCAACGACTATGAAAATAATATCGCAAGCTCGCTTTACGCTCACGCCGAAGGAAGCGGCACGAAGGCAACGGCACCCGGTGCGCACGCAGAAGGGAACGGCACCACAGCAAGCAACTCATACGCACACGCTGAAGGGAGAGAAACAACTGCTTCAGGGGAGAGTTCGCACGCAGAAGGAAACAACACCACAGCAAGCGGTTATTGCAGCCATGCGGAAGGATACAATGCTACTGCAAGCGGCGGATACAGCCACGCAGAAGGGTATAATGCCGTAGCAAGCGGTTTTTACAGCCACGCAGGAGGAATAAACAGCGAAGCGAAAGCGGAAGCATCCTTCGCTCACGGCGAGCATGCGGTATCCAATTATCGAGGCGGTGCGGCTTTCGGCATCAGCAACAAGACCAAAGAAGCACTTTTGGTTGTCGGAAACGGCTCGCCGGGAGGAAGTTACGAAAGCGATGCACTGGTGCTTGACGATGGCGGGAATCTGTGGGTGGCAGGCAGTATAAAGTGCGGCGGTGACAGCGGAGGTTATACCTTGTCGCCTGCGACAGCCGACACGCTCGGCGGAGGGATGATAGGCGATAACATATCGGTAACGGCTGACGGGGTTATCTCGGTGAATCTGTCGGCGTATCTGAAAAACACGGATATAGCGGACTGGGCAAAAGCTGAAAGCAAGCCTGTGTATACAGCGGAAGAAGTCGGAGCGGCAGAGAAAAATCATACACATAATATGTCGGATATTACGGATATGCCCGAATGGACGAAAACCGAGAATAAGCCTGCGTATACGGCAAGCGAGGTCGGACTTGGCAATGTAGACAACACCGCAGATATAGACAAGCCTATATCGACAGCGACACAGACGGCACTTGACGGTAAGGCAGATACAGGACACACGCACACGGTATCCGACATCACGGATATGCCTGCATACTTGACACAAGAAACCGATCCGACAGTGCCTGCGTGGGCAAAGGCAAAAAATAAGCCTACATACACAGCCGATGAAGTCGGAGCGGCAAAAAAGAAACACACACATAACGTGTCGGATATCACAGATATGCCAGAATGGGCGAAAGCCGAGAATAAGCCTGCTTATACGGCAAGCGAGGTCGGAGCGGCAACAGCGGCAGATATTACTGCGGCGGTGAATGCTGTCGAGATTGGCGGAAGAAATCTGCTGTATGACAGCACGGGGAACATCAAAAACGGCTGGAGCGGTAACACTATAATAACGGTTGATGGCGGAATATCAGGAAATAGCCTTGCAATATCCAGAACTGGCTATTCCGGCAATGCACGATATTTTGGCACGAGCAAGAGGCACTTTCTGACGGATTTCGAGGTCGGCACAAGCTACACGCTTTCGGCGTGGATAAAGGTCAGAAGCGATGTCGAGCTTGACGCAAGCGGCTATGTAATGGCAAGATTCCGTTCCGCTGATAATACGAAGCTGCATATTTTACCGCTTACCGTCAACAACAAATCCAAAAAGGACGAGTGGCTCTACTGCGAAAAGACTTGGACGATAGACGACAGCGACATAGCGAAGCTCGAATGCGTAGCGCTTGCACTTGATAAAAACGGCATGATCGAGGCTTGCAACATCAAGCTCGAAAAAGGCACTAAGGCTACAGACTGGTCGCCTGCGGTCGAAGAGGATACGGAGCGTATCGCAAGCCTTGAAGCAAGAGTGGCGGCGCTTGAGGCTATGGCGGTATCGGGAGGTGAGGTATAATGTTGGATTTTGGCAGATGGATAGTCGAGGTTGCTGTGAACGGCGTTAAGAGCGGCAGCTTTGACAGAGCGTGGGCGGCTATGCAGCTTGGCAATCATTACAGCCGTGACAGAATCACGGCGGAGGATATTGCGAGGTTTGATGAGGAGATGAATGAGTATGAGGCAGAGATGAACGAGGCGGATAATACGGAAATTTATGAGGAGGTTATATGAGCGAAAAACAGAAAAACAAGGACAAGGACAGCGCTCCGGTATATAAGAGCGGATACGGCGACGCACTGAAAAACAATCTTGCAAAGGTTATGGAAAAGAAGAACTTCACCTATGACGCAGATAAGGACAAGCTGTTCTCACAGTATAAGAACAGCTATGAAAAGTCGGGCAGAACGGCTATGCGTGACACAATGGGAAATGCGGCATCGCTTACGGGCGGATATGGCAACAGCTATGCGGTTACTGCAGGTCAGCAGGCGTACAACAGCTATATGTCAAAGCTCAGCGATAAGATACCCGAACTTGAACAAAGGGCGTATGAACGTTATAAGGATGATGAGGAAAGTGCGTATAAGCGACTCAATACGCTTATAGGGCTTGAGAAGTCGGACTACGGAAGATACCGTGACAGCGTTGACGATTATAACACAAACAGAAATTTTGAATATAATAAAAGTAAGGACGCTCTGGCACAGCGTAATTTACAGGCGCAGTTTGAACGGGATAATTACGAGAACGACAGGGATTATAACCGCAGGGTATATGAAAACAACAGGGATTATAACCGTAGGGTGAGCGAAAATGACAGGGATTATGCTCAGAAGGTGTATGACAGCGACCGCAATTATCAGATAAAACTGAACAGCTCGCTGAAAGACGCTGTGGAGAATGAGGAAACCGGCAGTACGAAATTTTCACCGAGCGACGCTTATGATTTTATCAGCAAGTACGGGGATAAAATCTACACGGACGAGGAATATATCGAGGCACTATATCAGCTTTACGGTGATAAAGATGGCTTCTTTGACTGGGTGGAGCAGATGGAGATACCCGGTGACACAAAGGGCACAACGTATCTTGAACTGTTGTATGAGATACATCCGGAGCTTAAGCCGACAACGTTTAAGAAAATGGGTATGCCTGATGACGAGCTTATAAGAAGAACCGCAACAGGCGGCGGAGCTACGCCTCCTCATTCCCAGAGCTTCTGGTGGTTGAATCAAGGGATGACAAAAAAGTAAAAAAGTCAAAGCAAAGGAGGGGAAATATGAGCAGGATACAGATAATTATAGACAGCATAGCAGGTGCTGTCGGAGCGGTGCTGGGATTTATGTACGGCGAGGTAAACGGCTTGTTCCGTGCGCTTATCGCTTTTATGATCCTGGACTATGTGAGCGGTGTGCTTGTGGCGATAGCAGAGAAGAAGCTGTCAAGTGCGGTAGGCTTCAAGGGGATAGCGAAAAAGCTGCTGATACTTGTGTTCCTGTCGGTAGGTCATATCGCAGACACCTATGTACTTGGCGGTGTGCCTGTCGCTATGACGGCGGTAATGCTTTTCTATATCGCTAACGAGGGAATCAGCATTGTCGAAAACGCATCGGCACTGGGACTGCCGGTGCCGCAGAAAATAAAGAATGTACTAAGGCAGATAAAAAGTAAAAGCGGGGAGGACGACAGTGAGAACAAAGGGCATTGATATAAGCAGGGCACAGGAGCAGTTCGATTTTACGGCTGCTGTGTCGGCAGGCGTGAAGTTTGTAATTATCCGTGCCGGCATACGCACGGACGAGGACACTTATTTCAGACGCAATATCGAGCAGTGCAGAAAGCTCGGAATAGATTTCGGCTGTTACTGGTATGTTACGGCGACAGACACAGCGGAGCTTGACAGGCAGATAAATGCGTGCGTCAAGGCGATAGGTGACGAAAAACCGTCATATCCCGTGTTCTGCGACATGGAGGAACAGCGTCAGATAGACAACCTCACAAGCAAGGAAAGAACCGATATGGCGCTTGAGTTCTGCGACAGGCTGAATAAGGCAGGGCTTCCGTCGGGAGTGTATGCTAATCCTTCGTGGCTTGAAAGCTACTATCAGAAGGAACGTATTGTTGGAAAGCATGATATATGGCTTGCACACTGGACCGAAAGCCCGGATTATGCAAGCAGATATGACTATGGGCAGAAAATGTGGCAGTGGGGTATTGACAGTATCGCAGGAAAGGACGTTGACGGGGATATTTGCTTTGTGGATTATCCTACGATAACGGCAAAATGGTATAAGGAAAACTGCGGTGATATGCCGGAAAAGCCGGAAAAGCCCGTGAATCTGTTTAAAAAAGGCGACAGCGTGAGGGTGAAGCGTGGTGCAAGGTTTACAAACGGAGTAGAGCCGTATTCTTATGTGTATGATACAATCTATACCGTTCAGCAGGTGTCGGCAAGCGGCAAGGAAACGCTTATAGGCATAGCGGGTGTGCCTACCGGCTGGCTTTATACAGAGAATCTGTACAAGGCGGAAAGTGACGAGATAACGCAGAAATTCGCTGTAGGCGATAAGGTCAAGGTGAATTACGGTGCTAAGACGTATAACGGCGGTTCGCTTGCACTGTTTGTGTACACGAATGTGTACGAGGTTATGCAGGTAGGCTCGGGTGACAGAGAGGATTATATCGTCATCGGTCAGGGCGAAAGCAGCAAGACTTTCGTCAAGCTCGAAGAGGTCTACCGCCAGCTCCTCCACATGGGGGCCGACCGGAGCACCTTCATCGTCGGTATGGGCGGCGGCATCGTGACCGACGTCACCGGTTTTGTCGCCTCCACCTACATGCGGGGCGTCCGTTTCGGATTCCTGCCCACTACCCTCCTCGCACAGGTCGATGCGAGCATCGGCGGCAAAAACGGCGTGAACCTCGACGGATACAAGAACATCATCGGAGTCTTCAACCAGCCGGAATTCGTCCTCTGCGACCCCGAGCTGCTCTCCAGCCTTCCCGACCGGGAGTTCCGGGCGGGTCTGGCCGAGGTAATAAAGGCGGGCATCATCGGCGACGCGGAGCTCTTCTCCATGGTGGAGAGGCACTCCTTCGAGGAGATACGTTCCGACGCTCCCCTGCTGCGCGAACTCATCATCCGCTCCATCCGGGTGAAGACGGCGATAGTGGAGCACGACCAGCGCGAACGGGGCGAACGGCGCAAACTCAACCTCGGCCACACATTCGCCCATGCGATAGAGAAAAGTTTCACCAACCTCTCCC
>OGQR01002103.1_pt1 | contig 12539 bp, 9 predicted proteins | sample 1553271 | NCBI WGS metagenome assembly OGQR01 (sample SAMEA2579970, study PRJEB22360) | human gut metagenome | biome: human gut; feature: human-associated habitat; material: faeces | place: Denmark | collected 2008/2010 | reverse complement strand
GGCAGCTTGGGAAGCGCGATGGCGGCGGCTTTAGCGGCAACGACGAGCGCGAGCAGACGCTCAATCAGTTGCTGACCGAGATGGATGGCTTCGATAACCACAAGGGTATCGTTGTCCTTGCCGCAACCAACCGCCCCGACAGTCTCGATCCCGCTCTACTGCGCCCCGGTCGTTTTGACCGCCGCATCCCCGTCGAGTTGCCCGATCTGACCGGCCGTAAGAACATCCTCGAGCTCCACGCCAAGAGTGTGAAGACCGAGCCGCCGATCGATCTGACCGCGATTGCCCGTGCCACGCCCGGTGCCTCGGGCGCCGACCTGGCCAATATCATCAACGAGGGCGCCCTGCGCGCCGTTCGCGAAGGTCGCAAGCGTGCAACCCAGGACGACTTCGAGGAGTCGGTGGAGGTCGTTATTGCCGGTCAACAGCGTAAGTCCACGGTGCTTTCCGACCACGAGAAGCAGGTCGTTTCCTACCATGAGATCGGCCATGCCATTGTTGCCGCTCGCCAGAAGGGCTCTGCGCCTGTCACGAAGATCACCATCGTGCCACGCACGAGCGGTGCTCTGGGCTACACCATGCAGGTCGAGGAGGATGAGCGCTTCCTGACCACACGCCAGGAGGTCCTGGACAAGCTCGCCGTCTACTGCGGTGGCCGTGCGGCCGAGGAGCTCATCTTTGGTGAGATGACGACTGGCGCCGCCAACGATATCGAGCAGGCCACCAAGCTCGCCCGCAACATGGTGACGCGCTTTGGTATGTCCGACGAGTTTGGCATGATGGCGCTCGGTACCGTCCAGAATGCGTACCTCAACCAGGATACGTCGCTCACCTGCGCCCCCGGTACGGCCGAGCGCGTGGACGCGATTGTCGCCAAGCTGATCGAGGATGCGCACGACCGCGCCCTGCAGATCCTGAAGGAGAACAAGTTCAAGCTCCACGAGCTGGCTCGTTATCTGTACAAGAAGGAGACGATCACGGGCGAGGAGTTCATGAATCTCCTCACGCGCGAAAATCCGCTGATGCCGAAGCAGCAGTAATACTAGTTGCGCAGTGTCAATCGCCCCATTTGAGTTTCTATCTCAAATGGGGCGTTTTGTTTGGGAGGGATATGTATGAAGATCGTGGTGAGTGCCTGCTTGATGGGCGAGAGCTGCAAATATAACGGGCTCGATAACTACCATCGCGAACTGGTCGAAGCGTGCGAACGTACGGGGACCGAGGTCCTGTTGGTGTGCCCTGAGGTCTTTGGCGGTCTGCCCACACCGCGCAAGCCGTCCGAGATTGTGAACGGAGAGGTTCGTACCTGCGAGGGCATATCGGTCGATCGCGAATTTCGCCTGGGTGCCCAACGAGCGCTCGATATGTGCGAGCAGGCGGGCGGGCCGGAAGAGATCGCCGCGTGCATCCTGCAGGACCGTAGTCCCTCGTGCGGCGCGGGTCGCATCTACGACGGAACATTCAGCGGCGCCCCTACGGCGGGCAACGGCGTCTTCGTTGATTTACTGCTCCGCCACGGTTATCGCGTGATCCCGGCTAGCGAGTTCGACCCCAGCATGCTGGAGCAATAAAAAACCACCACAAAGGTACTGCTCCCTTGTGGTGGTTTTGGGTTAGAGCTAGAGGGTGTGGCCGTAGGCGTTGGCAGCTTTGATGGCGGCGGCGAATTTTTCGTCGGTGAAGGGCTCGGGGTTTCCCTGCTTCCACTCGTTGGTGGCGTGTGCGTACTCGCACAGGGCCGGGATATCTGCCTCGGTAAGGCCAACCTGCTCAAGCGTTACGGGCAGCCCCATCTGCTTGTTAAAGGCGGCGTAGCGCTCAAGGTTCTCGGTATCGCCCGTATAGGCAAACAGTACCAGCACGCCCAGGCTCACGACCTCGCCATGCAGGTAGGTGCCCTCACGCGGAATGCTGCAGGTGGCGTTGTAGAACGCGTGTGCCACGCTCGAGTTGTAGTAGTAATCGTTTTGGTTGGTCAGGTTCGAGACATAGCCCGTGTTGACAACGATGTCGAGCGCGATCTGCTTGACGGCCTCGCTCGACAGATTCTGGCGCACATCCTCAAGACCCTGCACACCATAGGTAAACAGCGGCTCGGAGCAGGTGTGGGCGAGTGCCAGGCCAAGACCGGCGGTGTGCTCCAGGTTGCCGGCGCTCGTGGCGTACTCGACCTCGGGCTGCTTGGACAGGGCATCGCCTACGCCGGCCCAGAAGTACTCTGCCGGTGCCTCGGCGATGATCTTGGGGTTGATGAAGATGTGCGCCGGTCGGTTGGGGTACGAATAGCCCTCGAGCGAGCCATCGTCATTGTAGACAACGGCAATGGCGGTCGCGGCCGAGCAGTTGGAGCAAATCGTCGGTACGGTAAAGACGATCTTCTTGAGCTCGATGGCCGCCGTCTTCACAGTGTCGAGTGCCTTGCCGCCGCCACATGCGATGAGCACGTCGGCTTCCTGGCAGGCAGGGGAGTTCACGACCTTGGCGATATTGGCACGCGTACTGTTGGTGCCATAGACGCGCGTCTCCAGGACCTCGACATCGGTACCTTCAAGTGCCGCCTCGATTCCCGGCAGCGCCGCAGCCAGGGCTCGCTTGCCGCCAATGATGGCGACCTTGGTCGCTCCGTACTCGGCCAGTGCGGCGGGCAGCTCGGTAAAGCAATCCTCGCCAACGGTATAATCACTCATTCCAATCGTGCGCATGGCAACCTTCTTTCTTTCGATAAAGTGCTTTCAGGTATTTTGCTCCTAGAGAAGGTCCACAGCCGCGAGAAATTTCGAACGTATAAAACCAGTGTTGAGGGTTTTTCGCCGGCGCGGAACGTGCTAGCATACTCCGCATAAGCGTTGATGGGGACGAGTAGTCGGCCGTCCGCATGTTACAGAGAGCGGGGAGCGCTGAGAACCCGTGCATGCGACCGATGAAAATCACCCCGGAGCTGCGATCCCAACGGACGTGCCGCGCAGGTTCGTCTTAGTAGATATCGCCGAGATGGTCGTCGATACAGATCAGCCGAGTAACGGATGCGAGCGCGCGAATACGCGGGCGAGGGCATCTAAGCTGGGTGGTTAAACGAAGAGCTTTTGCGGGCGTACAGTCCGTTTTGTGGCGCTTCGTCCCAGCTTGTAGGGACGGGCGCTTTTTTGGTGCCCAACGGGCGTGCGCGCCCACGACATGAAAGGGGTACCGTGGCAAACGAGTACAAGCAGACGATGAATCTGCCCAAGACCGGTTTTCCCATGCGTGCCGGTCTTTCCAAGTCCGAGCCCAAGCGACTCAAGGACTGGCAGGACAACAAGGTCTACGAGCAGGTTCTGAAGAAGAACGAGGGTCACAAGAAGTTCGTGCTGCACGACGGCCCTCCGTACGCCAACGGCCCGATCCACATCGGCCACGCCATGAACAAGATCTCCAAGGACATGATCAACCGTTACTGGATGATGCAGGGCTATGAGGTTCCATATGTCCCCGGTTGGGATTGCCATGGCCAGCCGATCGAGCATAAGGTCGAGGAGAAGCTCGGCACCGAGAAGTTCAACCAGACCCCCACGGCCAAGATCCGTGAGCTCTGCAACGAGTTCGCTGTCGAGAACATCGAGCTTCAGAAGGCTGGCTTCCGCCGTCTGGGCGTGCTCGGCGACTGGGACAACCCCTATCTGACGCTCTATCACCAGCATGACGCCGCCGATATCGAGGTCTTCAAGGCCATGTTCGATAAGGGCATGATTTATCGCGGCCACAAGCCGGTTCACTGGTGCAAGCACTGCCACACCGCGCTGGCCGAGGCTGAGATCGAGTACTCCGATGAGACGAGCCCGTCCATCTTCGTGCGCTTCGAGATGACCTCCAAGCCCGCCGGCCTCGAGAACTTCGACGGCCCGGTTGACTTCATCATCTGGACGACCACGCCGTGGACCATCCCCTCCGACCAGGCAGTTTCCCTCAAGCCCGGCGCCGCCTATGTCGCCGTTGAGCACGAGGGTCGTGCCGAGGTCATGCTCGAGGACCTGGCTCCCAAGTGCTGCGAGGAGTTTGGTTGGGAGTACACCCCGGTTATGGTCGACGGTAAGCCCTATGTGGTTCCCGCCGAGACCTTCCACCACATCCACTACAAGCAGCCGATCTTTGACGGTGTTGAGGGCGTGGCGCTGCTGGCCGATTACGTCGGTGTCGATGACGGTACCGGTATCGTCCACAACTCGCCCGGCCACGGCGTCGACGACTACTTTGCCTGCCTCAAGGAGGGCATTACCGACATCTGCATGCCGGTCGATGATGACGGCAAGTTCTACACCGGCGAGGAGTTTGGCACCGGTGGTCCCTTCAGCGGCATGGATACCGATGAGGCCAACCCGCACATCATCGAGTTCCTGCGCGAGCGCGGCACCCTGGTCCTCGAGAAGAAGATCACGCACAGCTATCCGCACTGCTGGCGCTGCAAACACCCGGTGCTCTTCCGTGCTACTGACCAGTGGTTTGTCTCGATGGACAAGACCGGCTTGCGTGAGCAGGCTGGCAAGGAGGTTCGCGAGAACGTCAAGTGGTATCCGGCTCACGCCGCCAACCGCATCGGCGCCATGGTCGAGCAGCGTCCCGACTGGTGCATCAGCCGTCAGCGCAACTGGGGCGTGCCTATCCCCAGCTACACCTGCGCCGACTGCGGCGAGAAGGTCATGAACGACGCCACGCTCGACGCCGTCATCAAGCTCTTCCACGAGAAGGGCTCCGACGCCTGGTTCACCGACGCTCCCGAGAGCTACCTAGGCGAGGCCTGCGTCTGCCCTAAGTGCGGCGGCCATCACCTTAAGGCCGATAAGGACATCCTCGACGTGTGGTGGGACTCTGGCGTGTCTTGGAAGGCCGTCTGCGAGTATCGCCCTGAGCTTGAGTACCCGGCGGACGTGTATCTTGAGGGCTCCGACCAGCACCGCGGTTGGTTCCAGAGCTCGCTGCTCACCTCGGTGGGTGCCAACGGCCATGCTCCGTACAAGGCGGTCGTCTCGCAGGGCTTCACACTCGATGGTCAGGGCCGCAAGATGTCCAAGTCGCTCGGCAATGTTATCGACCCCAATAAGGTCTGCGACGAGATGGGCGCTGATATCATCCGTCTGTGGGTTGCCTCCGTCGACACCAGCTCTGACGTCTCCATCGACCACGAGATTCTCGCTCGTACGTCCGATGCCTATCGCCGTTTCCGCAACACGCTGCGCTTCTTGCTCTCCGAGCTCGAGGGTCAGTTTGAACCCGAGACCGACGGCGTCGCCTTTGCTGACTTGCTGCCGCTCGACAAGCTCATGGTTGCCCGCCTGACCCAGGTCCAGGCCGAGGTCGACGATGCTTACGCCAGCTACGAGTTCCCGCGCGCCTACCGTGCGCTCTACGACTTCGTGGTTACCGAGCTCTCCAACGTGTACCTCGACGCCCTGAAGGACCGTCTGTACTGCGAGAAGCCCGGCTCGCTCGAGCGTCGCAGCGCCCAGACCGTGCTGGCCGAGCTCTTCTCGATGCTCATGCGCGACCTGCAGCCGATCCTGTCCTACACCGTCGATGAGGCCATGGCCTATGCGCCCGCCGGCTGCGTCGATCATCAGAAGTACGCCGCGCTGCTCGATTGGTACAAGTCGCCCATCACGGTCGACGAGGCCAATGAGTTCGAGGGCGTGCTCGAGGCTTCACTCGAGCTCCGTAGCGCCGTGACCAAGGCCCTTGAGGATGCCCGCTCCGCCGGCACCTTCACCAAGAGTCAGCAGGTCCGCGTCAAGGCGGTCGTTCCCGCCGAGATGTATGCGCTGCTGACCGGCGACAAGGCCGTCGACCTGGCCGAGTTCTACATCGTCTCCGATGTTGAGCTGACCCAGGGCGAGGAGCTCTTCGTCGCTATTGAGGCTGCCGAGGGCGAGTGCTGTGACCGTTGCTGGAACTACCGCACCACCGTCGGCGAGTACAACGGCCACGCGCATATCTGCAAGCGCTGCGCGAATGCCCTTTAAGGCACGGTAACTCGGCATTTTAGTTATTGGGAGAATTTGGACGCCTTCGGCCCATTTGCTCCGCTGAATAAAAGCGGCATTCTGTTTTTCGGAATGCCGCTTTCTTTTTATGCTGGTTATTTATCTGGCGTTAGCGAATATGTCGTGCGCTCTGCGTGTGGCAATATAAGATGGTTAATTGCGTTAAACGGAATTCGATGTTCTTGAGGGTAGGGGATTGATTTGGGTCGTGCTGGGGATATGACGCCGCCTTTGCGTTGGCGGTTGGGTGTTGCTGGTGGGGTGGCGCTGGTTGTGCTGCTTGTTGACCAGCTGACCAAGCTTGCGGTTCGTGCCGTGGGCGACGCTTTGCATGTGACTGTTATCCCCGGTGTGATCGACTTTCTATTTGTCCGCAATATCGGTGCTGCCTTTAGCATGGGCGAGGGGCATGGCATCGCGTTCGCTGTGCTGGCGCTTGCGGTCATTATCGCCATTGCCGTGTACCTCTTTCGTGCGCCCCAACTCGCCCATCTTGAGGTCGTGGGCATGGCGATGGTTGCGGGCGGTGCTATCGGCAACGCTATCGATCGTCTGGCCTTTGGCTTCGTGACCGATTTTATTGCCACCACCTTCATCGACTTTCCCGTCTTCAATGTGGCCGATATCGGCATCACCTTGGGCGTCGTGCTCGCCCTCTTCGGCTACATGTTCTTGAGTCCTGCCGCTCGCGAGGTCGATGCGACTGCTGAGCTCAATGCCCGTGATGAGGCCCGCGCCAAGCGCAAAGCCAAGCAGCGTGGGGAGCGTGCCCGCAAGATTCGCGAAAGGAATGAGCGTTAATGGCCGACATCCATATTCTTGTTGCCGACGATTGCTCTGGCCAGCGTCTCGACGCCTTTCTGGGTGCCAACGACGGCTGCCCCACGCGCTCTGCCTGCGCGCATCTGATTGAGGGCGGTGCCGTATGTGTCAATGGTGAGACCTGCCTGTCCAAAAAGTACGCCGTGCGAGCCGGCGACCGTATTTCGGTCGACCTCCCCGAGCCGCACGACCCGACCGACGTGATTCCCGAGGCCATTCCCCTCGATATCCGCTATGAGGACGACTACCTTATCGTGCTCTCCAAGCAGCGCGGCCTGGTGTGCCATCCTGCGCATGGCCATGAGAGCGGTACGCTCGCGAATGCCCTGGTTTATCACTGCGGTATCGATCATCTGGGCACCGTGCAGGGCGAGGACCGCCCCGGTATTGTGCATCGCCTGGATCGCGATACCTCGGGTCTCATGCTTGCGGCAAAGGACGACGACACCCAGCGCGCGCTCCAAAATCTCATCCGCACGCGTACGCTCGACCGTCGCTATATCACACTTGTTCACGGGCACATCGCCATGGACGAGGGCACCATCAACACCGGCATTGCCCGATCGACGCGCGACCGTGTCAAGATGGCGGTTTCGGACGATCCTTTCGCGCGCCAGGCCATTACGACCTTTAAGGTCCTCGAGCGCTTTGATTCCACGCGATTTGACGACGGCTATACGCTCGTCGAGTGCCACCTGTTTACGGGCCGTACGCATCAGATTCGCGTACACATGCGTCATATCAACCACGCCTGCGTGGGCGATCAACTCTACGGCAAGTGCGATGCACGCGCCGATCAGGGTCTGACCAGGCAATTCCTTCATTCCTGGCGCGTCGCATTCGACCATCCCGTGACGGGCGAGCGCATCGAATGCCGCGACGAGCTGCCGTGGGATCTCGCTGCGGTTCTTGACGACCTGGCCCCGCGCTCGCTTGGTCGCACCGCCGCCGGCGACGACATCGTCCCGCAGCTTGGCCTGCTCGAAGCCTAGCCGGTATTAGGTGGTTTCTTGAACTCGGTAAGCCTGCGGTAAGATATACGATTGTTTACGTAACGCGTTCCTGGGAGCCTGCATGCTCGCCTTTTTACAAACCAACACGCCCATCGTGATCTTCAACCAGATTGTCGTCACGCTGCTCACGGTCTGCTTTCTGTACCAGGTGGTCTTCTTTGTCATCGGCGCTCTTCGTGGCGAGGTCGCGCCTCCCAAGGCCAAAAAACTCCACCGCTATGCCTTCTTTATTGCGGCGCATAACGAGGAGGCCGTGATCGCCAACCTCGTTCGCTCCATCAAGGATCAGGATTATCCGTCCGAGCTCATCGAGGTCTTTGTCGTTGCCGACGCCTGCACCGACAATACCGCGCAGCTCGCGCGCGAGGCCGGTGCCATTGTTTACGAGCGCAATGACCTGGCCCGCAAGGGCAAGAGCTGGGTCATGGACTATGGTTTCGATCGCATTCTCAACGAGTATCCCGATACGTTTGAGGGCTACTTTATCTTCGATGCCGACAACGTTATCTCCCGCGATTACGTCTCCAAGATGAATGATGCCTTTGACCAGGGCTTCCATGTGGTCACGAGCTATCGTAACTCCAAGAACTTTGGCAGCTCGTGGATTTCGTCAGCCAACGCCACCTGGTATCTGCGTGAGGCCCGCTTCCTCAACAACGCGCGTAATATCTGCAAGACGTCCTGCGCTGTCTCGGGTTCGGGCTACCTCATCTCCGCCAGCGTTATCGAGGGCATGCACGGTTGGCAGTTTCATACGCTGACCGAGGACATCCAGTTCACCACGTTCTGCGCCATTCACGGCATCCGCATCGGTTATGCGCCGGCGGAGTTCTTTGACGAGCAGCCCGTGACGTTTAAGGCGTCCTGGAAGCAGCGCATGCGCTGGACCAAGGGTTTCTACCAGGTGTTCTTTACTTATGGTAAGCACTTGGTCAAGTCGACCTTCCGCTATCATCGCTTTGCCGCTTATGACATGTTTATGACCATCGCTCCGGGTATGCTGCTGTCCCTGATCTCCATGCTCGCCAACGCGACCTTCCTCATCGTGGGCGGGCTTTCGCACGGCTTCTTGGCCACCGAGGTCGAGATGCAGGCTTGCGCCGCCTCGCTCATTATGACCTTCGTGATGATGTACCAGACCTTCTTTATCCTGGCGCTACTCACGACCATCTTCGAGTACAAGCACATTCATTGCGCGCAAAAGTGGCGTTTGGTGACCAACCTGTTTACCTTCCCGATCTTTATGTTCAGCTATATCCCCATCACGGTGGCCGCTCTGTTCCTAAAGGTCGACTGGGTCCCGACGCAGCATGCCGTCAACGTTACCCTCGACGAGGTCATGCAAGGCGCCAAATAATCACCGCCAAAACCACCGCAAAGGGGACAGGCACCTTTGTGGTGGTTTTTGCTTTTGCGATGCAGCTCGAGGAGGAGTCCGATGGCCTATATCCCGTTTTGGATTTGCATCTTTGCCGGCGTGGCAATTGATGCCCGCCATCGACGTTTTCCCAATGAGCTTGCCGGTGCGTGTGCGGTGACGGCGTTAGTGGGCGTTTGGCTCGACAAAGGCGTTAACACGGCGCTTGACCATGCCGGTCTTGCGGTCATCGTCTACTTTGCTCTCGTGCTGACTGAGTCCCTCTGGCGTCGTTTTCGCCAAACCCCGGGCATCGGCATGGGAGATGCCAAGGCACTCTTTGCGCTTTGCACGCTCGACCCTATGGGCGGCATCGTCGCATTTGCCACTGCGCTCCTGGTCCTTGCCGTCTCCTGCCTCATCACAAAATCGCGCTCCCTGCCATTGCTCCCGTTTTTGGTGCCGATTTTTGCCATAATCGAGGTCGTGGGCTGCACATTGTAACCGATTGCGCATCCTTCTTAAGGAGCATGTCATGGCAACTAATCAAGAAACGGCCGTCATTAAGGCGCGCATGGACTGTATTCCCTCGGCGTTGTCGCCCGAACTTGTCGAGCGCATTGCCGCTGATCGTGCTTCGGGCTATGTCAACCCGTATCGTTGTAACGACGACCAGGTCATTCGTCGTATTGATCGCGCTGCCGACAAAGGCACGCTTATGCGTCCGGCGTTTATGCGCGATACCGAAAAGATACTTCATCTTCCGGCGTACACCCGTTATGCAGGCAAAACGCAGGTCTTTAGCTTCCGTAGCAATGACGATCTGTCACGCCGCGGTTTGCACGTGCAGCTTGTCTCGCGCATTGCGCGCGATATCGGTCGCGCCCTGGGACTCAATTGCGATCTGATCGAGGCGATTGGCCTGGGTCATGACTTGGGACACACGCCTTTCGGCCATGCCGGCGAGCGCTTCCTCAACGATATCTATCATGAGCGCACGGGGCGTTATTTTTTCCATAATGTGCAGTCGGTCCGCGTGCTCGACGCGTTGTATGGCCGCAACGTGTCGCTCCAGACGCTCGACGGCGTGCTATGCCATAACGGCGAGTACGAGCAGCGTGTGTTTGAGCTCTCGGACATGAGCTCCTTTGACCAGTTTGACCTGACGGTTGAAGATTGCATTGCCACGGGCTATAGCGCAATTGAGCATCTGCGTCCCATGACGCTCGAGGGCTGCGTCGTTCGCATCTCGGATATTCTTGCCTACGTTGGGCGCGATCGCCAAGACGCCATTGCGGCGGGCCTGCTGTCACCCGACGCCTTTGATGATGGCCGGGGCGGTGCCTACAACAGTTGGATCCTTACGCACGCTTCCATCGATATCGTTGAGCACAGCTATGGTAAGCCGCGCATCGAGATGAGCGAGGACCTGTTTGGGGAAATCCGCCGAGCCAAGCGCGAGAACTACGAGAAGATCTATAGCAAGGGCGGTATCGAAGGCGATTCCGAGGTGGAGCTGCGCGAGGCCTTCGAAAAGCTCTACGACCGTTGCCTGCGGGATCTAAATAGTGGTGACGAGTCCTCTTACATCTTTAAGCATCATATTTCGCGCATTGAGCAGCAACTTTCCTACTACGATCGCACCTATGCCTGGCAGGACGACAAGGATCAAGCCGTGGTGGATTATATCGCGAGCATGACGGACGGCTATTTCTGCGAGCTGACGAGCAAGCTATTTCCTGGTCTGGAGTTTCCCAATCGTACCTATATTAACGAACGGTAGTTCGTATATATTCGGTATACTGTTAGTTGAAAACGTTTTTGATTGATGCACGGGATGGCTATGGACGACCTTTTTTCTGCCTCGACGCGCGAGCGTTCCTTTAAAAATGCGCCGCTCGCGGTGCGCATGCGACCCAATTCGCTCGACGAGTACGTGGGCCAGCAAAAGGCCGTCGGTAAGGGCTCATGGTTGCGTGCCGCGATCGAGCACGACGTGCTTTCGAGCGTGATTCTGTACGGGCCGGCCGGTACGGGTAAGACGACGCTGGCCCACATTATCGCCAACCATACCAAGAGCGAGTTTGTCGAGGTCAGCGCCGTGACGGGTACCGTGAAGGATCTTCGCCGCGTGATTGACGAGGCCAAGACGCGCCTGAATACCTACGACCGCCGCACCATCCTGTTTATCGACGAGATTCACCGCTTCTCCAAGTCTCAGCAGGATGCCTTGCTGCATGCGGTTGAGAACCGTACCGTCATTATGATTGGCGCCACGACGGAGAATCCGTACTTCGAGGTCAACTCGGCATTGCTCTCGCGCGGTCGCGTGGTGGAGCTTGAGCATCTTAAAGACGAGGATATCGCCACGCTTATCGAGCGTGCGCTCGAGGCGCCGCAGGGTTTGAACGGCAAGTTCTCGGCCGATGAGGATACGGTTAAGACCATCTGCACGCTGGCAGCGGGTGACGCTCGCTCGGCGCTCACGACGCTCGAACTTGCGAGCGAGATTGCCGTCACGCGTCCCGATACCGAGGGAACGCCAGCGCCCGTGGCGGGGGAGCGCTATCCCATCACCGTGGATGACGTGAAGATCGCCAACCCGCGTCGTGGATTTTCGTATGACAAAAACGGCGACATGCACTACGACATCATCAGTGCGTTTATTAAGTCCATGCGCGGTAGCGACCCCGATGCCACAATCTATTGGCTCGCGCGCATGATTGATGCGGGGGAGGATCCCAAGTTTATCGCTCGCCGTATTATGATTCAGGCTTCTGAGGATGTTGGCAACGCCGACCCGCAGGCGCTTTTGGTGGCGCATGCCGCGTTTAAGTCTGCCGAGGTCATTGGCTATCCCGAGTGCCGCATTAACCTGGCTCAGGCTGCACTCTATGTGTGTTTGGCCCCTAAATCCAACGCGTGTGAGGCTTCGATTGATGCGGCGCTGGCCGATATCCATTCTAGTGGGCTTCGCGAGGTGCCGAGTTATCTGCGCGATCGCCATCGCCCAGGCAGCGACGACTACGGTGTGTATAAATACCCGCACGATTATCCCGAAGGCTGGGTCGATCAGCGCTATTTGCCCGAGGGGCTGGAGCGCGGTGCGTTCTGGCAGCCTGCCGGGCGCGGCTGGGAAGAGTGGCGCGTAGAGCAAAGCGAGCGCGACCGCAGCGGGAATGCACCGAAGTAGCTGCTGATAATTTTGTCCCACGTTGCTACTCTTGGCATGTTCGGTCCCCTTTGGGGTACCATTAAAAGCGTCTGTATTTCGATTTTTCCGGGAGGCTTGTATGAGTCCCATTCAAATCGCCCTGCTGCTGCTCGCCGTTGCCG
>OGQR01002100.1_pt1 | contig 12547 bp, 8 predicted proteins | sample 1553271 | NCBI WGS metagenome assembly OGQR01 (sample SAMEA2579970, study PRJEB22360) | human gut metagenome | biome: human gut; feature: human-associated habitat; material: faeces | place: Denmark | collected 2008/2010 | reverse complement strand
AGTCCTTCGCGGCGTAGTCTTTATTTAGGCCGTCCAAGTTCTGGGGCGCAGTTCACTCCCGCGCCGCAGCGGCCTTTTTCTCGCAAAGACAACTGGACCGACCCGAAGCCGCGCCGCCTCAGCACGCGACCTGATAGCCCCTAGTCGAGAGCGCCATCCGACGGCGCCCCCGACCCGCGCGTCGCGCTGTCGGGGTTGATGGTCATGCTCTCGAACCGATTCGCCATGAAATCGTTGTCGAAATACGTGGCGTAGAATTGTTCGATGGGCGTTTCGGGAACATGCCCCGACAGCCGTCCGTACCAGCAGTCGAGCGATTGCAGCGTCATGATGGCGTTCACGAGCATGAGCGCCGTGGCGATTGCGGTCACGGTATAGCGCAGCTTCCAGGGAATCAAGTTCACCACGTCGAGCATCTTCGGCAGGAGCGCCTTTATCCACAGCACGCCCAGCATGCCCCACATCGCCATGAACATGCCGTTCGTGCGGCCGTCAATAGAGAGGAATGTGCCCGTGTAATCCCAGGCCACCGCGCCAAACGCGGTTTCCATAAACCAGCTGACGAAGAACTCGAACGCACCGCCGATCACGGCGCTCACCAAAAAGATCACCGGCACCGGTTTGTCATGGAAGCGGTTGAGCGCCATGGTCATGAGCACTGCGCCCACGCCGTAGATGGGCGAGAACGGCCCGAACAGCATGCCCGCGCGATCTTGGTACTCGCCGGGAACAACGATGACGAAGTGATATACCACCTCAATGATCAGGCCCAACACGCTACAGACCACGAAAATCCAGAACACGTTGAAGAAGTTGAGCGCGATATAGCCGCGCCCCGTCGAGTCCAGGCCGAGCGTTCCCTCTTCTGCCTGGTCGCGCGTCTCCATGTCGCGGAGCTTGCGCTGCAGTTCGCGTTCCTCGGAAAGCGACGGGTCGACATAGCCCGACACGAAGAACAAAAGCACGAGGATGACCAGCGTCGGCACGATATGGACATCAGTGCCGTTAAGCATGATGTTGCAGATGAACGCCACCGCCGCAAGCGCCATGAGTACCTCGGCGGTAAGCGCGGCATAGCGTCTTTTATTGCGGAGAAGGCGCACACCCAGCAGGATGAACAACACCAACATAGCCGCTTGGGCAAGGACGAGAACCACCGTCACGGCAAGGGGCGTGAGCGCCTCTTCGGCAAGGCCGCCCGACTGCAAAAACTGTACGATGACGACGACCGCGAGAACACCGCTTGGGATGGAGACCGCCCCGCCCACGATGCACAGCACGCCGAACACCTTCAGCAGCAGGGGCATCTTCGGCTTCGGCTCGCATGCGGCATCGATCGCACCACCTTCGGCCGCGACCATCTCTTCCCTTTCCCCATGCGCCATGATGCTCCCTTTTCGAACGCTGCCCGCTGAATGAACACTGCCGTCCATTATAGGGAATGGAGTCGCACGTTTTCCTACGGCATGGCAACCATTCAGGCAAATTCGATGAACTCGTTAGGGTCGAGATCGCGGAAGTCGCGCACCGCACGCTCGGCAGACGTGGAAAGCTCCGCATAGGTTCCCGACAAATCGCAGTCGTACACCGCCAACGTATGGTACCCCGCCCGCTTGAGCGTACCGATCGCGTACAGTGCGTCTTCCACGCCCCACGTACGGGAAAGCTCGGTACCCATAAGCGAGCGCGCGCGGTCGTACACCGCGGGCTCGCGCTTCGGTTTCCCCACATCATCGACGGACACCACCGCGTCGAGCATCGGGAGGAACCCTGTATGGGAAAGCCCTGCGAGCAGATACGGCATCGGGGAGGAAGATGCCACGGACAGCCTGACGCCGCGCTCGAACAAGGAGCGCACGAACTCGAGCGCGCCCGGGCGAGCCGTCGCTCGGGTCGAGTAGAACTCCATCATGTACTCGCCCACCATGCGCACGACCTCTTGAGGGGACGTGCCCAGCCCGAACTTCGCGTGGAAGAACTCGCCTGCCTCGGGGGTGGTCATCGTTGTCAGCCGGTCTTTGTCGGTTGGCGAGAGCTCGCCGCCCGCACGATGCGCGAACTCGCTTTCCATCTCGCGCCACACGCCCATGCTGTCGAGAAGCGTGCCGTCACAGTCGAATATCACGCCGATTGGAGCCTCGCTCGCCACCTCGCCGTCCTTTCGCCCGTTTCCCTCTTTTCCCTAGAGCCTAGCAAGAAAGAAAGCTGCCCCGCGGTTCGAAGGCAAGCATTTGGGCGAATGGCGCGCGGACTAGCCCCAGTTGCCGAAAACGAAACGCTGCACGTCCTGGTTGACCATGATGGCGAAGAATCCCAAAAAGAGAATCATTCCCGCCGCGCTCATATAGCTCAGGGCGCGCATCGACACGTTCTTGCGCGTGAGCTTCTGAAAAATCTCGATGACGAAGCGGCCGCCGTCGAGAGGTGGGATCGGCAGCAGATTCATGATGCCGAGCGAAACCGAGAGCATCGCCATGAAGAAGACGAATTCAAGAAGCCCCGCTTCGGCATAGGTTTTCGACATGACGGCGATGCCGACCACCGACGTCGAGTTCGACACGACATCAGCCGCCGTTTGCGGATTGAACAGGCTTACCACCATCTGGACCACCGCGCCGATGTAGGCGAAGCCAACTTCCACCGAGCGCAAGGGCGACATGGTGATATGCGAGACCTCGCCCGTCTGCGAGTTCGTCATATCGACGCCTACGATGGAGTACACCACCACGAAGACCAAGACGGCGAACAGCAAGTTTACGGCGATTCCCGCAAGAAGGATGACCGTTCGCTTCCAGAAGGGAAGGCTTCGGTACTGCTGGCTGTATTCGCTTTCGAAGAGTGCGTGGGGGTCGTCGACCAGGCGCGGCTGTCCCAGCTCATAGGCGAGAGGAGCCGGCTGCCCCGCCGCCTCGGCGCGCTTAATCTGCCCCTTGGTGGGACGGGTGGCCATCGCGCGGTAGGTGTTGAACTTGTCCTTTTTCGTAGGACCCTGGATGCTTCCCCACTCCACCAACTCATCGAGAGCAGCAAGGGCGTCGTCGTTGGAGATGCCGCAATCTTGCGCGATATCCTCCATGTTTGCCGTCCCGCGCCGGTATATCGCCGCGAGCACGCTTTCCAGATGGGGACTCATCTCGCCCGGCTCCATCCCGCACACCTTCGCATAGCCGCCAAGGGGAACGCAGGTCACACCGAACTTCGTGCCCCATTTGGTGAAGCCGATGCCAGGTCCGGGAAAGCCAATCATGAACTCGGTCACGCGCACGCCAAACGCGCGGGACGCCAGATAATGCCCGCCCTCGTGGATGAGCACGAGGAAGCCGAGCAGAATCGAGACGTACAAAATCATAAGGACAATATCCATGCAAGCGACTCCTCGGAAGGCTTGAAGGGGTACGGGACAGCAAGCTCCTCGCATACAAGGCGGGCGAAAGCGAGTCGCCGAATAACACGTTCAGCACTCATTATAGGAAAGCCGCGCCGACCAATACGCCCAGCCCAGAAAACCTACACCCGTGCGCGGCTTTTGTTGCTGAACCGCTGCCGGCTTCCTGGCAGATTTTTGCCAGGTTTTCGAGAATGCGCGACGAATTTGCGTTGGAGATATCCGAATCGCAGTGCAGTTTCAGCCGAGTTTGCAGGGATTACCCACCGACTTTCAGGGACCTCCGTGCAGATAACGCGCGATGAAACGGCAAGGTTGGTGCGTCCTCGCCGCCAGAACGCGACGTTATGCTCAGACTCCCTGGCGCAGTGAGCGCATTTCGCGAGAAAGGAGCACCATGAATAGCCAACTTTTCGAACTCAGCACGCAAGGAGGCCCCTATGGCTAGCGTAAGGAGGCTTTCTCAACCGATTGACCAGATAAAACACAAGGCAATCAACATCGCTCTGGCACTCGCCCTCGCAATCGGACTCGCCCCTGGCGCTACGCTTTGCACACCTGGGGTCGCACAGGCGGCGAGCAAGGTTCCCATCGAATACATCCCTGAGGACTCGTTCACACCGGAAGGATTCAACTGGGGTATCAGCTTTACCGACGTCGAAGCCGTGCGAGGGTTCACGAGCGAGCCGAATATCAAGCAATACTACCCTCGGGACTATGACGAGCTTGCCGCAACCGGCGATTCCGGATTCGCGGCGCGCATCGACCGCACGACGCCGAAGGGCAGCTTCGCGCTTCGCTACACCGGCGCAAGCCATGGCAACGACAAGGTAGACGCCGTTGTCACGCTTTCCAACTGGAATTACGTGGAGCCCGTCATGTCGAACGGCGCATCCGGCTGGGACGAATACGAAGAGCGGGCAGATTACGACACCTTCCAGCCCGGCGTATTCGTGAACAGCGGCTACCAGCGCACAGGGTCGCTCATCGAGAACCTGAATTTCTACACGGTGGGCTTGACCGATCTTGAGGTGAGCGTCGAGTTCTTCTATGCGGGAACTGACGATCCTTACGAGGTTAAAGGGCATATGACCTGCATCGACCTGGATGTGGGGCAGAAGTTCGGCTTCGGAGGCGCCGTCTCGCTCGCGCAGGTCGTCGACAAGAATGACTTCCTGTCCATCGACGAGGAGCAAAGCATCATCTCCTCGCCCGAATACCCATGCGGCGGCGTCGAGGACGAGCACGGCGCCATCAGCGCAGACCCGAACGACCCTCTCTACAAGCTCGGCCTGGTGGGAGCCTATTTCGACACCACCGGATCGCAGAAGGGAGTGCCCGTCGAGCTCTCGTTCGTATCATCCTGGAAAGGATCGCACTCGACGGCGCAATCGTTTTTCGCAATGACGAACGAGTTTCTCACCGCACCGAACCCCAACGACGACATCGTCGAAGACGGCAAGCTCGACGTGCGCAAGATCGCCGGCAAGACCGAAGGGGTCTCGATCGGCGACGTGGTTGCCTACACCGTCGAGGTTCCCGTCCATGAGCGTGGCGTGACCTGCCGAAACGGCTACTCCTATACCGACTTCGAGATCATCGACGCGCTTCCCCGCGAGATGCACTACGTCGACGGGAGCGGCTATCTCACCGACAATGAGGGACAGCTAATCGAGAACGCGGGTGAGGTAGTCTACGCAGGCCAAGGCGACGAGGGCAAAAGCGAGGACGGAAACGCCGTCAAGTTCGTGTTCTCGCAAAGCTACCTGCAGCATTCCATGCGCATGCAGGGCGAGACGTACCGCTTCGAGTTCAAGGCCGAGCTCACCGAGTACCCCGCCGACGGCGCACTCTCCGTGTCGAACAGCGCCTACGCCCACGTCAATGACAAAGGAATCTATCCAAGCAACAGCGTCGAGACGACCCTCGTCCCGCCGAGGCTCACCGTCGACAAAACCGCAGACGCCTACGAGTACGAGGTAGGCGAGGTAGTCCGCTTCTCCGCTTCCTTCGCACAAAGCGAGAAAAACGCCCAGTGCCGCGAGGCCGTCTTCTCCGACAGCCTTCCCGAAGGGCTTGAACTCATCCCGGAAACAGTGCAGGTCGCGGGTATTGAGGATCTCCCCGCCCCGAACATCGAAGACAACCGCTGGAGCTGTTCGCTTGACAAATTCAACTACGGCGACACGCTCACCGTGAGCTTCGCCGCCATCGCCACCCAAGCGGGCAACGGCGCCGAGCAGGTGAACATCGCCACAGCCCGCGCGAACAACTGCGAGGAAGCGTCCGACTCCGCCGAGGTTTGGACGAACACGGCGAGCCTGTCCATCGAAAAGACCGCCGATCGCTACGAGCACTTCATCGGGGCATCCGAGCAAGATGCGGGGACGCTTGTCTACACGATTGTCGTCGAGAACACAAAGGATGGCACCATTGCGAACAACGTGGTCGTAAGCGATGAGAGCCTTCCCAAGGGACTCAAGATCGGGCGGACGGACGCAGACGAGTTGATGGTCAACGTCTCGGGCGCCCCCGAGAGCATTTCCTACCCGATAGGAGCCGAAGGGTCGACCCCCAGCCAGCTCGAGCAGCGGGAAGTCGCCTGCACGACAAAGCCTGCGGGGACTGGATTCGCGACAACCGTAAGCCACCTTCCCGCAAATATGCCCGTCACCATCACCTGCACATGCTATCCCGAGGACTCCATCGCGGGATGGGAGATCGAGAACACGGCAACCGTGAGCGCCGACAATGCAACCAACGTGCGCGACAGTGCTTTGACCTGGCTGAACCAGCCAACCTTGCAGGTGGAGAAGACCGCATCGCAGGACACTTGCAACGTTGGCGACCTTGTGGCCTTTCACGTAGAGGTGACGAACAACACGCCGGGGACAATCGGGCGCAACCTGGTCATTTCCGACCTTTTGCAAGCGAAGGGAGTCGAATTGCAGCGAGACAGCATCAAGGTTTGGGATTCCGAGGGCAACGACATCACCGACAGTTGCGTGATTAGCGCCGACGGGGAGAAGCCCTCTTTCACGATCGAGACGAATCGCAGTCTCACCAGCAACTCACCCGAGCGCACGTTCTATCGCTTCGGCGAGAAGGCCGAGCAAGGGATGAACCCCCTTGGCGAGGAAGGCGAGACGGCCGTGTCCGTCGACTACACCGTCGCCATCGCCGACGCCGCGCTCGCAGGATCGACCGTCGGCAACATAGCGATTGCCGCAACCGACGAACCCAACACGCAAACGAGCGGCGACGCGTCGATTACGGTGAAGGATGCGCAGCTCCAGGTCTCGAAGACCTCCGACAAGCAGCGCTACGAGGCGGGGGATGTCGCCCACTACACCGTCACCGTCACCCAAACCCGCGAGGGCTCGACTGCTCACAACATTGCCTTCGCCGACTGCTTCGAAAGCGACGAGCTCGCCTCGATCGACACCTCGTCCATCCTGGTGACCAGGCCTGATGGCACGACCGTCGACAACCCCAACGTCACACTGGAGAAAAATAGGGACGGCGCCGTCTTCGGTTTCGCCCTCCAACCGGGCATCGATTTGCACGACGGCGAGGCCCTCATGGTTGAATACTCGGCAAAACTCCCCGTCGCATCCGAGCACGTCATCAACCGCGCGCAGGCCAAAGCGAGCGACGCTGCCGCATCGAGCGCCGCGAACGACGTCGAGGTGAGCGAGCCCTTAGCGGACGCCTCACTTGAGAAGGAGGCGAGCGAGGAGACCGCGCAGGTGGGAGATTCGTTCACGTACGCAATCACGGCCCGCGCGACCAACGGGACCCTGCGCGACGCCGTAATAACCGACAGCGGCCTCCCCTCGGGCATCGAGGTCGACTTCGCCAGCCTGAGCGCTGTCGTGAACGGAAAGGCCATAGAGGAACCCATCGTGCACCAGGAAGGAAACTCGTTCGCGATCGAGCTCGGCACGATGGGGAAAGACGATGTTGCCGTGGTGTCGTTCAAGACGAACGTCGCTGATGAGGACCTTGTCGGGCACAAGGTGGTAAACGGAGCGACGCTCACCTCACCCACCCTCGAGGGCGAGCGCACCGCGCAGGCAGTGGTAGACATCATCGCACCCGCAGGCACGGCAAGCATCGAGAAGACGGCATCGGCGGAATCCGCCTTTGCAGGAGAAACGGTTTCCTACGCCCTATCGGTCGAGGTCGGCGAGACAGACCTCGAAGATGCGCTACTCGTGGACGAGGGGATCCCCGAAGGGGTCGCCATCGACTACGCCACGTTCGTAGCGACCGTAGACGGCAAGCGGATCGAACCCGACTTCGCAAGCAGGGACGCCCAATCGTTCGCCTTGAAACTCGGCAAGGTGAGCGCAGGATCGAACGTTTCCATCGAATACGAGGCCCTTATCGAAGAGGGGTCTCTTGTCGGGTCGACCGTCGAAAACACCGCGACGATCGAGTCACCTACGTTAAGCGATAGGCCACACAGCACAGCACGCGTTGTCGTCATCGAACGGCCCGCCTCCAAGGTCGACATCGAACTCGTGAAGAGCGTCGATAGGGAGAGCGCAGCCGTTGGCGAGCGAATCGGCTTCACTATCGAAGCGACAGCAATCGGCGGCACAGTCGAAAGTGTGCTCGTCGCGGACACGAAGATGCCCGGCGGGGCCCCTATCGACTTCGACAGCATCCAGGTCGCAATTGACGGGAAACCAGTCGATGCCGCCCTCGAAAGCGATGGCAACACGCTCTCCGCGCTCATCGGGACGCTCGAAAAGGGAAGCACCGCAACGATTACCTTCGCCGCCGACATCGCCGACGAGGCGCTGGCGGGAACGAAGTTCTCGAACAGGGCGGTGCTCACCTCGCCCAGCCTTGAAGATGCGCACATCGCCCACGCCATCGTGAACGTCGACGAAGGCGCGCAGCCCATCGTCGATTCAGGCAGCAGCACCACAAGGGGTAAGGGCTTGGGAAAAACCGGCGATGAGCTTATGGGTTTCGCGCTGAAAATAATCCCCGTGCTCATGGTCTCGGCGGGAGCGATCGGCATCGGAGCTGGAGCGCTTGCGCTCCGCAAGAGAAAGGCAGGTAGACGCTAGGGGACGAAATGCATGGGAGGCCGACGGCAAAATCCGTCGGCCTCCCGAATAAAACGATGAAGCTCCAGGCTAGCGTATATGCTTCTCAGCTTCTGCACGCGCCCAAGCGTCCAGCACCTGAAGTTGCTCGATGCTCTCCACTTTCTGCACGCCCTGCGATTCGTGCTCGGACATCACGGCCTCGACGCATTCCGCAATGCCCAGATAGCTTCCCCGTTCGGACAAGAAGGCGGCGACAGCTATCTCGTTCGCAGCGTTCATCACGCAGGGAAGGGTTCCGCCCACTGATCCCGCATGACGAGCAAGCGCAAGGCAGCGGAACGTTTTCTCATCGGGAGCGGCAAACTCCAAAGATCCCAGCGTCCGGAAGTCGAGCGGTGCGACCGGAGCCTCCCATCGATCAGGGTACGACAGCGCGAACTGGATAGGGATACGCATGTCGGTCGTCCCCAGGTGCGCCTTCACGCTGCCGTCGGCGTATTCGACCATGGAATGGATGGCGCTTTGCGGCTGCACGACGACTTCGATCTTGTCGTAGGGCATGTTGAACAAATGATGCGCCTCGATGACCTCGAGCCCCTTGTTCATGAGCGTAGAGGAGTCGATCGAAATCTTGGCGCCCATATGCCAGGTCGGATGCTTCAATGCCTGAGCAGGCGTGATGTCACGCAAATCGTCGCGCGTGCGACCTCGGAACGGCCCGCCCGATGCGGTGACCCACAGCTTGGCAACCTCGCGCTCGTTCTCGCCGAGCAGGCACTGGTAGATTGCCCCATGCTCGGAGTCGATCGGCATGAGCGCGCCCGCCGGCCCCACCGCGGGAGCAGTCCCCGATGCCCTGCGCGCCTCATCGACCTGCGCTGCAAGCGGCATGATCAAGTCGCCGCCGACAACAAGGCTCTCCTTGTTCGCGAGCGCTAAGACCTTACCAGCCTTGAGCGTCTCGTAGCTTGCACGCAGACCCGCAGCACCCACAAGCGCGTTCACGACCACGTCAGCCTCGGATAATCTGACCAAGTCGACCACGGCACTCATCCCAAAACCGAGCGAGCCGTCTTCTCCAAAGGATTTCGCAAACGTGGCAAGATCTAGGGCGCTTTCGCCCGCAGCAACATCTTCGCTGCCCACGGCAAGGTGGCCGACGCCGAACTCCTTCGCCTGCGCAAGCATATCCTGGGCGCGCGTGTTCACGGCAAGCCCCACGATCTTAAGCTTATCGGGATGCTGACGCACCACGTCGAGCGTTTGCGTGCCGATCGACCCCGTCGATCCCAAAACAACGATACGCCTCATGAAAGCACCTTTCTTGAAAAGCGACGTTTAAACGCTAAAGGGAATTGCCCCGGAAATCACCAAAAGGATGGCCGATGATGCCGCAACGAGAAACAGGGAGTCGCACCTATCGAGGAGGCCACCATGGCCCGGCATGATCGTGCCGGAATCTTTGAAGCCGGAGTTGCGTTTGATGCGGCTTTCAGCCAAGTCGCCCAGCACGCCCATAAGGCCGCAAACCAGGCCAAACCCGAGCGCCTCGGGAAGGTTCAGGTTCAAGCCGGGGATCAATGTGAACAACCCCCAGATGACCATCGAGCCGACGATGCCCGCGAAAAAGCCTTCCCAGCTCTTTTTCGGACTGACGCGCGGCGCCATCTTATGTTTGCCAATCTTGCTTCCGACCAGGTAAGCGAAGGAATCGTTTGCCCAGATGCTCAGGAAAATGCCGATGACGAGCACACCGCCCCACGGGTCGGACAGCGCCGTGCGCACGACTACGATGCCCGAAAGGAGAAGACCTGTGTACGCCGCACCGAAAAAGCTCACGCCGACATCGGGCACGCGCGCACGCAGCCAAAACACGTACCAAACGATAAGCGAGAGCAGAAGCGCGATGCTCACGTACAGCGCGCCGACCACACCGAGGAAGTACACGCTTACGGGGTAGAGCATCGCGGCGATAATGCCGAGCATCTCATTAGGGAGCTTCGCGTCGGCGCGCAGCATGTAGTAGAACTCGCCAGCGCAAATCCCCGCCGTCGCGCACAAAAACACGAGCGTCGAGATGTCGCTTACCAGGATGCACACGATGCACAAGGTTACGTAAATCGCACCTGTGCGAAAACGAACCTGCAGATCAGTCGCATTTTTCAGCTTTTGCGGCGTCTTCTTGTAAGCGAAATCCTTGATGCGGGTAGAACGTGTCGGGCCTGCGTTTTCCTCATCGGTTGCGCGCGCGGCCTTCAGACTCGCCTTACGCTCGGCCGAGCGCTTCCACTCCTCCGCAGCATCTCGCGTGTCGGCATCTTTGCGGGTCACACTACTTCACCGCCCCAAAGCGACGATCGCGCCCCTGGAACTCGAGCAGGCAGCGCAAAAGCTCGTAGCGGTCGAAGTCCGGCCACAGCACATCGGTCACGACGAACTCCGAGTAGGCAACCTGCCACAGCAGGAAGTTCGACAGGCGAACCTCTCCGCTCGTCCGAATGACCAGATCGGGATCGGGCATGCCCGCTGTGTACAACCCGCGCTCAAAATCTTCGGCGGAAAACTCTTTCGGGGCAAGCCCGTCGGCGGTGCGGGCGGCCGCCTCTTCCGCGCAGCGATTGACCGCACGGAGAATCTCCTGGCGCGAACCGTAGTTGACGGCAACGACCAGGGTCATCCCCGTGTTGTTCTTGGTTTTCTCCCATGCCTCCTCGAACGCCTCGCGCGTCTGGGTGGTCTGCACCACCACCCCCACCTTGCCCGAAAGGCTTGCCGGCACGTCCGCCGCCCGCCCGGCGACGAGCACTTCCCCGCCAGCCTCTCGCGCGTAGGCGACAAGCCCCTCGACCTCGGGATGGCCTGCTTCTCCCACGACGACGACACGCCCGCACTCGCGAGCGAGCTTCGCTGCCGCCTTCTGCGCCCGAGCGACATGGGGGCACGTCGCATCGACCACAGGAAGCCCGCGTGCCTCTATCTCGCGTCTGACTTGCGGCGTCACACCATGGCTGCGAATGATGACGCTGCCCTCGACGGCTTGATCGGGATTCTCGACAGCACGGATACCCCGCTCGGCGAGCTGTGCCACGACCTGGGGGTTGTGGATCAGCGGGCCAAGGGTGACAGCACGCGACCCTTCCGACGCGGTATCAAGCGCCATGTTGAGCGCGCGCTGAACCCCGTAGCATGCTCCCGCGCATTTCGCACGCGTCACCTTCATTTCGACTCCTTCGCCGCGATGATCTCCTCGGGAGTGTGCTCGGGAATCGCATGATTCGCGAACACGTCCGTAAAGTCGCGCCCGTCAGGGAACAGGGCCACCATGTCGACCTCACCGCGCGGCACGCGCTGGGAGAGGGCGAAGCACTCGCGCATCGCGTACCACGTACATCCTTCCAGGCGGTCTTCCTTAGGAAGGAAGTCGAAATCGCTGACAAGCAGGGGCGACCCAAACTCCATCGTGATCTTGGGAAAGCGGAAGAACTTGCCCTTCTGCTTCACGTACTCGGCATTGCGCACGGTCATAGGGAGGATAGGCGCATGCCCCATCTTCGCAATGAACGCGGCACCGGAATGGATTTCGGGCTTCTTAGTTCCCTTGCCACGGCGCGTTCCCTCGGGGAGGATGCCGACGAGCTCGTTGTTCTTCAGGTTGCGCGTCGCGCGCTTGATGGCCACGCGGTCGGCCGCATCGCGTTTGATGGGAAATGCGCCGACGCGCGAGAGAATCTGGCCCACAAGACCGCGGGCGTTGTCGAAGAGCGTCTCACGGCCGAGCAGGCGCACCCACTGGCTGGGACGGCATGCGATGTACATGCAGGCCACGTCGAGAAACGACGTGTGGTTCGCCACAAGGAGCACGCCCGATTTCTTGTTGAACGCCCGCAGGTTCTCGCGCCCATCAACGCGATAGCGGAAACAGATTTTGAACACGAAGGCGACGACCACCCAAACGATGTTCCCAAACCAATGGGGAATCTGCTTTTCGGTCGACGTGCCCCCGAGCGGCATGTCCCACATCTTCTCGTATGGCAGAAAGACGCTCATGGCAGGCCCTTCTCTTTGATATGGGCGCGGAAACCGCAAGTCACGTGGG
>OGQR01002099.1_pt1 | contig 12554 bp, 10 predicted proteins | sample 1553271 | NCBI WGS metagenome assembly OGQR01 (sample SAMEA2579970, study PRJEB22360) | human gut metagenome | biome: human gut; feature: human-associated habitat; material: faeces | place: Denmark | collected 2008/2010 | reverse complement strand
TTTTGCCTGTTGGCAAAAGTTTTTATGTTAAAATGTTCTCGGACAAGCGGTGAGCCGCAAGCCGTGCTTTTGCACGGCAAAATCCGCTATTGGCGGATTTTATGTCCGAGGTTATTATGGAAAGAAAAAATACACTTAAAAAGTGGGGTGTCGGTTTGAAGAATAAAGATAAAAAGGAAAAAGAGCAGATAAAGAAAACGAAGTTTTCCGATATAGACCTTTTTGAAGAGGGACATGAGGAAGAGCCGGACGAGCTTGATCTTATAGACGGGCTTATAAAAGATCCTGCCACAACGCAGGACAAGGAGCATAACGCATATCTGCGCCTTATGCACGAATACAAGGCAGAATACGCAAAACGTGAAAAATGTATCAAGGTCGGGATACTGCTCATTATCATCAGTGCAGTTGTATTTCTCGCCCTGATGTTCAGCCTTGACAGCAAAACATTCTTCTTGACGCTGTGGATAATCTTCATTATTTCGGGTATTGCGGTAATGACACGGATAGATTACCGTTGCTACAAGTACGAAAAGATACTCGGCATTAAAAACACCGACAAGGAAGACGACCTTGAAAAGATGAAGAACGATATCGACAAGACGATAAGCAACGCAAAAACTGAGCTTGAAAACGCAAAGGCTAACATAGAAACCACAATAGAATCGGCTAAAAAGGACATCAGCCGTCTTTGCGGAATGAAAACGAGGGAGCAGGAAAACAAATGAAGACAATATTCAGGATATTTTTAAGCGATATAAAAAAGATACGCACAAATCTTATGGCATTTGCGGTAATGATAGGTATTTGTATACTGCCGGCGCTGTATGCGTGGTTCAACATTGCGGCAAACTGGGATCCGTACTCAAACACAGGCAATATCAAGATTGCGGTTGCAAACTGCGATAAAGGCACTAAGCTTGCTTCAAAGGAAATCAACATCGGCAATCAGATAGTGGATAATCTTAAAAAGAACACGCAGATGTGCTGGACGTTCGTAGATAAGGAGCAGGCGGAAAACGGAGTAGTAACAGGCGAATATTATGCCAGCGTTGTTATCCCCGAAAATTTCAGCGAGAGCTTCACAAGCATACTTTCGGGCAAGCTGACACGTCCGCAGATAACCTACACGCTCAACGAAAAGAAAAACGCTATCGCTCCGAAAATCACCGACAAAGGCGCAGAGGCGATAAAAAATCAGGTAAACGAGAGCTTTATTGACACGATCACCACCGAGCTTGCAGGAATATTGAACTACACCTCCGAGCAGGGCAACAAGAAATTCACCGAGATAACAGACAATATAAAATCAGCCATAGGCGACGTTATCGACAATCTTTCCGCTTTCCAAAGTTCAATTTCGCTGATAAGCACAACACTTGACAGTGCAGATACAATGATTGCTAACACCAAAAAGTCTATCCCGGATCTTGAACAGCTTCTTGCTCAGTCAGGAACGCTTACCACATCGGCAAAGGACAGCATTACGGCAGTACAGGCGGTATCAACACAGATAACCGCCGCTACAGATACCGTCCTTAATTCAATCGACACGCTTTACAGCAATACGGAAAGCAGTATTTCGGGCATCACGGGTGAGATCGCCGCCGATGCCGACAAAGCCGCCGAAAAGATAAGAGCAACAGCGGAGATAAACAGAAAAACAATTGATGCACTGAATAATATCCGCACCCATGTTGTAACAGTCGGTGAAAAGCTCGGAATTGATGTCAGCATTATGACCGATGCAATCGACAGGAATATAGAAAAGCAGAACGCAATCATCGACATATTAAATAACGGTGCAGACACTGTCAACGCAACAGGTCACGCCCCCGATAATTTTGAAAGTGATGTAAACAAGCTGATAACCGATTCAAAGAAAGATTTTGACGGAATAAAAACCACTTGGAACACTTCTGTCAAAACTGCTATGGATACTGCCGTAAATGAAGTGTTCAAGACGCTTGACGGAATTTCCGCACTGCTTTCTGACGCAGGAACATCTGTTCCGAATATCGAAACGGCTCTTACCGATGCTCAGAACTCGCTTGCAAGCCTTAAATCCTGCCTTACCGACCTCGATAAAATAATCGGCAACGCAAAGGATAAGCTCACCGATATGCAGAAAAAGGTCGATGATATAAGCAACGATCAGGCGCTTATAGCTTTTATCGAAGAGGTTTCAAGTGACCCGTCATCTCTCGGCGAATTTATGAGCTCACCCGTTGAAATTAACACCGTCAAGGTTTATCCTGTAGAAAATTACGGCTCAGCCATGACGCCGTTCTACACAATACTCGCTATCTGGGTAGGCTCGATCGTACTTGTCGCCGTACTGAAAGCAGAAATCAGCCGCCGTGACATCGAAAAGCTCGGCAGTAATGTAAGACCGATACAGGCTTATTTCGGCAGATATATGATTTACCTTATGGTATCAATAATTCAGGCAATAATAATCGCACTCGGCGACCTTTTATTCCTGAAAATACAGTGTGAAGACCCGCTGTTGTTCATCATCGCCGCCGTTGTATCTTCTATTGTATTCTCACTGCTCATCTACTCACTGACGATCACATTCAGCGTAATAGGAAAGGCTCTTGCGGTAATTATTCTTGTACTTCAGGTTGCCGGCTCGGGCGGTACATTCCCTCCCGAAGTTCTCCCCGAATTTTTCCGCAACATTCTTCCCTATCTGCCCTTCAGATACAGCATCAACGCAATGCGTGAAGCGGTCGCAGGCGTATATGCGCAAAGCTATATAGAAGACCTGCTCTACCTGCTGATTTATGTTGCAATAGCCCTCTTTATCGGCATAGTGCTGAGAAAACCGTGTATAAGAATAATGAAGTTCTTCAATAAACGCCTTGAAGATACCGATCTTATAATTTAGCCGAACATAATAAAAGTACCCTCTTTGCCGTTTATCCGGTAGGGAGGGTACTTTATTCTGAAATTATTGAACGCTTAAACTCACCACGGCTTTACCGTGCCTACAATATCGCTTATCTTCTCTATTTTCTGTTCGGCGAGGAACTTTTCCATACCCTCGCATACCTTTATCGGCGCATAAGGATCGTTGAAGATAGCCGTACCCATCTGTACAGCAGATGCACCTGCCATCATCATCTCGATAGCGTCCTCAGCCGTTGCGATGCCTCCCATACCTATAACGGGTATCTTGACCGCATTCGCCACCTGCCATACCATTCTTACTGCAACAGGGAACACAGCAGGACCCGAAAGTCCGCCGACATTGTTGTGCAGGATAGGCCGTCTTGTTCTTATATCAATTCTCATACCGAGCAGAGTGTTTATCAGCGAAACGCTGTCTGCGCCCTCAGCCTCAACAGCCTTTGCGATTTCTGTGATATTCGTTACATTCGGAGTCAGCTTTACGATAACGGGCTTCTTTGTAGCATTTCTTACCGCTCTTGTAACGCTTGCCGCACCCTCGCAGGTAACGCCCCATGTAGCGCCGCCCTGCTTTACGTTAGGGCAGGAAATGTTCAGCTCTATCATATCAACATCGGTAGCGTCCAGCTTTTCTGCAACAGCTATATAATCGTCAATTACCGCACCTGCGATATTTGCGATAACCACAGTATCCTGCGTTCTGAGTCTGGGCAGATAGTAATTTATAAACTTGTCAACACCGGGATTCTGAAGTCCGACGGAGTTTAATATTCCGCTCGGAGTTTCCGCTATTCTCGGAGGGATGTTGCCGTCCTTCTTGTTTAAGGTCGTGCCCTTGCAGGAAATACCGCCGAGTGCCGACAGCGGATAAAGGTCGGTATAATCCTCGCCGAAGCCGTATGCGCCGGATGCGGCTATTACAGGATTCTTGAAATGCTTACCGCATACATCTACCGAAATATCAGGCTTGAAACTCATAATACTACCTCCTCACCGCTGAAAACAGGGCCGTCCTTGCATACTCTAAGCACCTTTTCTTCTCCGTCACGGATAACCGTGCAGGCACATACAACGCACGCACCTACGCCGCAGCCCATACGCTGCTCAAGTGAAACCTCCGAGTATACCCCCGCCTGCTTTGCCGCCGCAACAACTGCTTTCAGCATAGGAGTAGGGCCGCAGGCATATACCGCCGCAACATCACCCTTTGCAAGCTCATCTGCAAGCGGCTGTGCTATCGTACCGTGTACTCCCGTGCTTCCGTCATCGGTACATACTATAACGTTTGCCCCTGCAAGCGAATAATCCTTGTCAAGTATAACCTTGTCAAAGCTCCTGAAGCCAAGTATAGCCGTACATCTGTTGCCATACATCTTTGCAATGTCAAGCAAGGGAGGCGTGCCTATTCCGCCGCCTACAACTATTACCCTGCCGTCCTTCTTTGCAGGAACGGTAAAGCCGTTGCCGAGCGGAGCGATAACGTCCATAAGATCCCCCTTGTTAAGCTCAGAGATCTTATCCGTACCCTTGCCCCTTACTTCAAAAACGAGTCTCATAGTGCCGTTTTCCTTATTGACCGAGCATATAGAGATAGGTCTGCGGAGCATATATCCCTCCGCCTTTATCTGAACGAACTGTCCGATATGTGCGTTTTCGGCAACCTCGGGACATTTCAGCGTATATGAATATATCCCCTCACCAAGCGCTTTTTTATCAACTATCGGATATGAATCACAAAAAAAGCTCATATATTTTCCTTTCCTGCGGTTTTGCCGCTGTGTAAAAATCAAGGCAACACGTTATTTTATCATGTTGCCTTGCTTCCTTGTTGCATAATCAACTGCGCATTATTGTATTGTCATCCTTGACAATTTTCACCTTCGCTGTAAGCGCTTCATCATCGCTTTCGCTTTGCTTCGGCTTTATCACGTTGCCCTTCTTCCTGTCTGCAGGCTTCGCTATCGCCTTCAGCCTGCCGTACATAAAGTATACAACGAGCGACCCCACTATAACGTCAAGCACTGTCTGAAGGCTGAACCACGATTCCATAGCTCCCATAAGGTTGCTCTGTGTTATATAAGTGTAATCCCACAGTGCCATAAGCACAAGTATTCTCAGCAAGCTGTTTGTTATCATCAGATTGTCGTAATACTTCTGTGCATTGTCAGCCGTGATTACAAGCGTCCTTGACCTATGAGGTATAAACATATACACTATCGAGAACACGAATGCCGCAAGTGCGATAAAAGGTACTATGCCTCCGCATATCCACATATATGCAGGTAAGCCGTCAGGATAAACATTATTCAACACCATTGTCGGATGCGCCATCTGATAATAGTATGCGTATGTTGTCTGATACAAAAGTACCGCCATTATAAGACCGAAAGCGTCTATAAATCCCCTCAATATCGTGTAATTGAATTTTACTTTATATTCGCCTGTTCTCAAAATCGCACCTCATTATATCTTTGTTATATCTACCATTTCAAGATCGTCTACAGTCTTGTCCATAGCGATACACTTTACAAGAGCATTTGCCGTATCGACAGATGTAAGACAAGCGATAGAACGCTCAACCGACTTACGTCTTATCTTAACGCTGTCGAGTGCAGGCTTTCTGCCTGTTTCGGACGTCGAGATAACGTAATTTATCTTGCCGCTTTCAAGCAGGCTTATTACGTTAGGCTCCTTGTCCTCGTGTATACGATAGGTAAAGTTTGTAGCTATCATATTTCTGTTCAGCATGGATGCCGTACCGCTTGTGGCATACAGTTCAAAGCCGAGCTTTTCAAACTTCTCCGCCAGCGGTACTATCTCGGGCTTGTCCGAATTCTTGACGGTGAACATTACTCCGCCCTTCTTGAATATCTTGAAGCCTGCCGCTATAAGTCCCTTGTAGAGAGCTTCCTCAAATGTCTTTGCTATACCGAGTGCCTCGCCCGTTGACTTCATCTCAGGACCGAGCTGTGTATCAACATCGTGGAGCTTTTCAAAGCTGAATACGGGAACCTTAACCGCAACATAGTTGCCAACGGGATAAAGTCCGCTGTGATAACCCTGCTCCTTGAGAGTTTCACCGAGCATTATCTTTGTTGCAATATCAACCATCTGAACGCCCGTAACCTTGCTGATATAAGGAACGGTTCTTGATGATCTCGGGTTTACCTCGATAACGTAAACCTCGTTGTTATATACAACATACTGGATATTTACAAGACCGATTACGTTCAGTGCCTTTGCAAGACGCTCCGTATATGTCACTATTGTGCTCTTTATCTTGTCGGATAATGTCTGAGCAGGATATACCGAGATACTGTCGCCCGAGTGAACTCCGGCACGCTCGATATGCTCCATAATACCGGGGATAAGGAAGTCAGTGCCGTCGCAGATAGCGTCAACCTCGACCTCAGTACCCATAAGATACTTATCTATCAGCACAGGGTTTTCAAGTTCTGTAGCCGTGATGATAGTCATATATTCGGTAACATCGCTGTCGCAGTGAGCAATTATCATATTCTGACCGCCCAGAACGTATGACGGACGGAGCAGAACAGGATAGCCAAGCTCGTTTGCGGCTTTGAGTGCTTCCTCGGTCGTGAATACCGTATGTCCCTTAGGACGAGGAATTTTACACTTTTCGAGCAGCTCGTCAAACTTCTCTCTGTCCTCTGCGTCATCAATGCTTTCAGCCGAAGTACCGAGTATTATGACACCGCTCTCCTGTAAGTGCTTTGTCAGCTTTATAGCCGTCTGACCGCCGAACTGTACTACAACGCCGTAAGGCTTTTCGGTAGCTATCAGCGAGTCGACATCTTCAAATGTCAGCGGATCGAAATACAGTCTGTCGCCCGTATCAAAGTCGGTCGAAACTGTTTCGGGGTTATTGTTGCAGATAATTGCTTCATAGCCCATTTCCTTGAGCGCCCATACGCAGTGTACCGAGCAGTAGTCGAACTCGATACCCTGACCTATTCTGATAGGACCCGAGCCGAAAACTATTATCTTCTTTTTATCTGTCGGGTGCTGTTCGATAAATTCTGCGGCCTCGTTTTCATCGTCATAAGTGCTGTAGAAGTAGGGCGTTTCAGCCGAGAACTCAGCGGCACAGGTATCAACCATCTTGTATACTGCGTGACGTGTCTTTATGCCCTTGTCAGCCAGCTTCTGACCCGACAGCTTCTCGATAGTCCTGTCAAGGTAGCTGTACTTCTTCGCAAGGTCGTATTTCTCCTGTGTAAGCTCGCCGTCCTCAAGCCACAGCTCAAGCTCTGCAAGGTTTTTAAGCTTGGTTATAAACCACTTGTCGATAGTGGTTATATCATGTATCTCCTGAACGCTGAAACCTCTTCTCAGTGCCTCGAATACGCAGAACGAACGGTCAACATCGACATCGTGGAGCTTTGCTCTTACTTCTTCGTCTGTCAGCTTCTTGAAAGCCTTTTTACGCATCGTGTCCATACCAAGCTCTATTGAACGTACAGCCTTCATCATAGCTTCTTCAAAGCTCGTTCCGATAGCCATTATCTCGCCTGTAGCCTTCATTTGAGTGCCGAGCGTTTTCTTTGCGTATACGAACTTGTCAAACGGCCACTTCGGGAACTTTACTACAACGTAGTCAAGCGCAGGCTCAAAGCAAGCGTAGGTCTTGCCTGTTACCTGGTTTACGATCTCGTCAAGAGAATATCCTATCGCTATCTTTGTTGCAACCTTTGCTATAGGATAGCCTGTAGCCTTTGACGCAAGCGCCGATGAACGTGAAACTCTGGGGTTTACCTCGATTACCGAGTATTCAAAGCTGTCGGGCTTAAGCGCAAACTGACAGTTACAGCCGCCCTCGACCTTCAGCGCCTGGATAATGTTCAGTGCCGCTGTTCTCAGCATCTGATATTCCTTGTCTGCAAGCGTAACCGCAGGAGCGATAACGATACTGTCGCCTGTGTGAACGCCGACAGGGTCGAAGTTTTCCATCGAGCAGACGGTGATAACGTTGCCCTTTGCGTCACGGATAACCTCGAACTCGATTTCCTTCCAACCGGAAATACACTTTTCAACGAGTATCTGTGTGATAGGCGAAAGACGCAGACCGTTTGTTGCAATCTCGTGTAATTCGTCCTTGCTATATGCAATACCTCCGCCTGTGCCGCCGAGCGTGAACGCAGGACGTACAATTACGGGATAGTGTATAACCTCGGCAAAATCCAAAGCGTCCTCAACGGTTTCAACTACCTTTGAGGGAATACACGGCTCGCCTATAGCCTCCATAGTATCCTTGAACGCCTGTCTGTCCTCTGCCTTGTGGATAGTTTCGGGATTTGCACCGAGCAGCTTTACACCGTTCTCGGCAAGGAAGCCCTCCTCAGCAAGCTGCATTGAAAGGGTAAGACCCGTCTGACCGCCGAGCGTTGACAGAATGCTGTCCGGCTTTTCTATCTTGATTATCTTCTTTACTACATCAAGCGTCAGCGGTTCAATGTATATCTTGTCCGCCATGTGCTTGTCCGTCATGATGGTAGCGGGGTTTGAGTTTATAAGTACGACCTCAAGACCCTCCGCTTTAAGCGCACGGCACGCCTGCGTTCCCGCATAGTCAAATTCAGCAGCCTGTCCGATTACGATAGGACCCGAGCCTATAACGAGAACTTTCTTTATATCACTTCTTAACGGCATTTCTTATTCTCCTCCATCAGACTGATAAATTTATCGAACAGATACGCAGTGTCATGCGGACCTCCGCATGCTTCGGGGTGGAACTGCACCGTGAACGCAGGTGCATTCGTGTACATAACACCCTCACAGGTCTTGTCGTTTCCGTTGATATGGCTTACCTTGCCTGCACTTTCGGGAAGGCTGTCGCTTACGACCGCATAACCGTGGTTCTGCGATGTGATGAATGTTCTGTCAACAGTAACATCGGTTACAGGCTGGTTTCCGCCTCTGTGACCGTATTTCAGCTTGACAGTTGTCGCACCGTTTGCAAGCGCTAAGAGCTGATGACCAAGGCAGATGCCAAACGTAGGTATCTTGTGAGGGATAAGCTCCTTCAGCGTATTTATGGATACCGTGTTGTCCTGAGGGTCGCCCGGTCCGTTTGAAAGCATTATGCCGTCCGGAGCAAATTTCAGTATTTCCTCTGCGCTTGTGTCGTAGGGGAATACCGTAACATCACAGCCTCTTTTTACAAGTTCACGTCTTATATTGAACTTATAGCCGTAGTCCATAAGCGCAACCTTGTATTTGCCGTTTTCGGCACTGAACTTCTCAGGCTGCTTTACGCTTACCTTCGGCACAACAGGACCTACAACATAAGCCCTTATTCTTTCAAGTGCCTGTGCCTTGAATTCGTCTGTCGGCTCGCTTGTTGTGATCATGCCGTTCATAACACCTGTTTCACGGATTATTCTTGTAAGCCTTCTTGTATCTATGCCGAACAATCCGATGATGTTGTGCTTTTTCAGAAAGCCGTCTATGTCGCCTTCACAACGGAAATTTGACGGCACCTCGCAGTATTCACGCACGATATAACCGCTTACCACGCTTGTCTTTGACTCGTAATCCTCGTCATTCACGCCGTAGTTTCCGATAAGAGGGAATGTCTGCGTTACAATCTGTCCGCAGTAGCTGGGGTCTGTCAGCGTTTCTTCATAGCCTGTCATTGCCGTTGTGAAGACTATCTCGCCTACGACCTCGCCCTCACAGCCGAAGCTCTTGCCCGTGAACACCGTTCCGTCTGCAAGTATCAGATATGCGGTCTTTGCTTTGTTAGCCTTTAAGTCCATTTAATTCGTTCCTTTCATATATTTTTCTTTTTGTTCTATCACTTAAGGGAGCTGTATCTTTCCTACAAAGCCCATTATCTCATCTCTCATACGCAGTGCCTCTCTGAATGCCGCACCTGCGAAATCATGCTCGTCACAACCTTCTTTTTTATACGCTGTCATTATTCCTCTTGAGCTGTTTACTATACCGCCAAGACCGTTCGCATCAAATGCGGCGGCAATGTCCTTGGCTGTTGCACCCTGTGCGCCGTATCCTGGGATAAGGAAGAATGTGTGAGGGAGCTTTTTACGAAGCTCGGCGATCTGTTCGGGATATGTCGCACCTACTACTGCGCCTACGCCCGAATAGCCGTATTTGCCGGGGAGCTCCTCTCCCCACTTTTCACACATATTGCCCATTCTTTCATATACGGGAACACCGTCTATCAGCAGATCCTGAAGCTCGCCGCTTGACGGATTCGATGTCTTTACCAGTACGAAAATGCCCTTGTCGTTTTCCTTGCACACCTTTATAAGAGGATTGATACCGTCGCTTCCGAGGTATCCGTTTACCGTCAGAGCATCGCCCATAAAAGGCTCGTATTCCTCGTTTCCTACCTTTACCTTGCCCAGATGCGCTGCGGCATACGCTTCCATAGTTGTGCCTATATCGTTACGCTTGCCGTCTGTGATAACATACATACCTCTGCTTCTTGCATATTCCTGCGTCTTGTACAGCGTTTTCATTCCTGCCGTACCGTACATTTCATAATAAGCCGCCTGAGGCTTTATTGCAGGAACTACCTCGTGGAGAGCGTCTATAAGGCACTTGTTGAATTCAAGTATCGCCTTTGCCGCACCCTTGAGCGTTTCGCCGTACTTGTTGAAAGCCTTGTCCTTTATGTACTGAGGCACATAGTCGAGCTTGGGATCAAGTCCTGCGACTGTGGGGTTCTGCTTTTCGCAGATTGCACGAAGAAGATTATCCATTGACATTTTCGTATCCATCCTTTTTATTTATTTCAAGTATATCGGAGCTTACTTGTCCTCGTATACTATTTTTCCGTTTACCAGTGTGTACTTTACCCTTCCCTTAAGAGTCATTCCCTTGAAGCAGGTGTTCTTTGACTTTGAGTGGAGCTTTTCGGGGTCTACCGTCCAGCTTTCGTCAGCGTCGAATATTGCAATGTCCGCAATATCGTCTATGCCGAGCGAGCCTCCCTCAATTCCCAGTATCTTTCTGGGGTTGACGCACATAAGTCTTACTATGTGCATAAGGCTTATTGTACCCGTGTGATAAAGTCCCGTCAGTGTCGCCGCAAGCGATGTTTCCATTCCCACAACGCCGTTGGGAGCTTTCTCAAAGTCCGCCTTTTCCTCTGCACTGTGCGGAGCGTGGTCGGTTACTATGCAGTCGATAGTGCCGTCCGCAATAGCGGCTGTTATCGCCATAACATCGTCCTCCTCACGAAGCGGAGGATTCATTCTGTAGTCCGCATCTCTTGACAACAGCTTTTCGTCTGTCATCATAAAATAGTGCGGAGCGGTTTCGCAGGTACACATAACACCGATATGGGTATTTCCTCTTATCGTGTTCACACTGCCCTTTGTCGAAACGTGCGCAATGTGTATCGGCATCTGCGTATCCTGTGCTATGGCAAGCTCTCTTGCCGTGATTATATCCTCGCTCAGCCTGCTCATACCCTTTACGCCGAGCTGCTGAGAGATCTTTCCCTTGTTGATTATACCGCCGTCTATTATCTCAAGATCCTCGCAGTGCGAAATAACCTTCAGTCCGGCATAGTGTGCCTTTACCATTGCCTGCGCCATCATATTCGCAGATTCAACGGGTCTGCCGTCGTCGCTCACCGCAACACAGCCTGCCGCCTTAAGTTCGTCATAGTCGCACAGTTCCTTGCCCTGCATACCCTTTGTGATACAGCCGACAGGATAAACCTTCGCCTTTGCTTTCTTTGCCTTGTCGAGAATATATTTTACCGTTTCCTTGTTGTCAACGGGCGGTTTCGTGTTCGGCATACACGCAAGCGCAGTAACACCGCCTGCAACAGCCGCCTCACAGCCTGTAATAATATCCTCTTTATATGTCTGTCCGGGATCTCTCAGATGAACGTGCATATCGCATATACCCGGTATCACCGTAAGCCCGTTGCAATCTACCACCATTGCGTTCTTATCATCGCATTCAAGGTTATCGCCGAGCGCACGGATAAAGCCGTCCTTTATAAGTATGTCCGTTTTGCCTTCAAAACCGTTCACATAATCAACAACGTGACCGTTTTTCAGTAAAATTGTCATTATAGTACCTCGCAATTCTGCACAAAAGCCGTGTCTTTCTTCCTTGACGATGAAAAACACGGCTTTAATTCATATCCGCCTTAGCAGATAAAAGATCCCATTTTACGAAAGATATGCTAATATCTGTATCGCACACCCTCGCCTATTTCCATAGTCATTTTATTATACTATATTTTCTGCCGTTTGTCTACAAGTTTACGAAATTTTTTTAATTTTTTATTTCACTTACCGGTACTTTATCTGCGTCCTCGTTTCTGAGTGCAATTACCGCACCTCTTACAAGATATGCCTTTATTCCGCTACCGCACAACACGCAGGTGACTGTTGTTCCTTTTGTAAAGCCGAGGTCCATAAGCCTTCTTTTCATATCTCCTGCAAGTAACAGCCGTTCTACCCTGCATTTTTCATCTCTTTCAAGCTGTGCCAGACTTCTCACATAAACGCCTCCTTCATTCTCTCGCTTATTGCCAGTTTATGAAAGAAGGCCGCAGGCGGTTAACCCCATCAGTTTGTAGAAAAAGTCTGTTTTTTCAAAAAAGTGCTTGTTCTCAATCCCTATCCCCA
>OGQR01002090.1_pt1 | contig 12621 bp, 6 predicted proteins | sample 1553271 | NCBI WGS metagenome assembly OGQR01 (sample SAMEA2579970, study PRJEB22360) | human gut metagenome | biome: human gut; feature: human-associated habitat; material: faeces | place: Denmark | collected 2008/2010 | reverse complement strand
TTCGTCTGTGGAGTGCCAGAAGCAAGCGGCGGTTCGATTTTCATTCGTTTAATGAAGGAATCTATGATAAAGCGATGGCAGACCAGACATTTGCAGAAGCAATCTCGAAAGTCTTATATCCGTCAGATGATCATATGCAGGGTAAAATGCTGCGTTTAAAACAGTTTTATTTTCTGGCATCTGCAACGATGCAGTCGATGATCAAGAGACATAAAGCAGTATTTGATGATCTGAACTCCTTGCCAGAACATGTTGTCATTCAGATCAATGAGACACATCCGGCATTGGCGATGCCAGAACTTATGAGGATCTTGATGGATGAAGAAGATTTTGGATGGGATGAGGCATATGGTATGGTCAAGAAGATATTTCATTATACGAATCATACGATCATGACAGAAGCAATGGAATGTTGGGATGAGAATATGTTTCGTTTACTGCTTCCAAGAATCTATCAGATCATTTGCGCGATCAATGAGAAATACTGTCAGAAACTTTCCGTATATTACAGCAAGGAAGAAGAAAAGATCGCACAGATGGCAGTGATCGGAAACAATGAGATCCGCATGGCAAACCTATGCGTAGCTCTTTGCCGCAGGATCAATGGTGTTTCAAATCTTCACGCTGATATTTTAAAAACGAGGATTTTTAAAGGATCTTATCAGATCTTTCCACAAAAATATCTTGCGATCACAAATGGGATCACACACAGACGCTGGTTAGCACTGGCCAATCAGGGGCTATATCATCTGGTAAGAGAGTATGTGAAAGGGGATATTTTAAAGGATTACCGTCTGTTTGAACAGATCCTTCCATATAAAGATGACAAAGAATTTTGTAAAAAATATGAGAAGGTCAAACGAAATAATAAGATCCGTTTTGCAAAGTATATCAAAGAAAAGCAAGGGATCGAAGTGAACCCAGAATCTATTTTTGATGTTCATTGCAAACGTTTGCATGAGTATAAACGACAGCTGTTAAAATGTCTGCATATCATTTATATATATCAGAAGATCAAAAAAGATCCAGCATGTATTACAACACCGATCACATTTATTTTTGCGGCGAAAGCAGCACCGGGATATGCCAGGGCAAAAGAGATCATAAGGCTGATCCATTCCATTCAGGAAATGGTGAATAAAGATCCAGATATGGACGGAAAGATTCAGGTGGTTTTCGTAGAAAATTATTGTGTATCGGTTGCGGAGATGCTGATTCCGGCAGCAGATATCAGTGAGCAGATTTCTACCGCAGGAATGGAAGCATCTGGAACAGGAAATATGAAATTTATGATGAATGGTGCATTGACGATCGGCACTATGGATGGAGCCAATATAGAGATCGCAGAGCGTGTAGGTCAGGAGAATATCTTTATCTTCGGGGACAGCGCTGAGGGTAATTACAATAAAAAATGTACCATACATACAATCCAGGGATTATTTTCGAGAATCATCCAGGAATCCGTGATGTATGTAATTGTCTGATCGAAGGAAATCTGTTACGATACGGAAACAGAAAATATTCAGAGATTTACCAGAATCTTTTATTTGGGGAATATGGAGAGGCAGATCCATATTACATACTTGCAGATTTTCCGTCTTATATCGAAACATATGAAAAAGTATATCGTTTGTATGTCGATCATAAGGATGAATGGATCAAAAAAGCAGTTGTTAATACAGCAAAATCCGGATATTTTTCATCAGACCGAACGATTGAACAATATAATGAAAAAATCTGGAATCTGAAACCAGTAAAATAAGAGTTACAAAAAAGATGAGATTAAATTATGATTCATAACGCGTCAGTAGAAAAATACAGAACTCCCGTAGGTGCAGTCACATGTGGAAGCGAGATGATGATCCGCCTGTATGATGTAGGGCAGGAAGTCAATAAGGCAGAGATCATCATGTATTCTGAAAGTTTTCACCGGGAGTATGAGATGAAACGAAAAAAAGACTGCATGGAAGAACACATAAAGATGACCAGTGAAGCAGGTGTTGTCTGGTATTATTTCAGAATCTGGGAACATGGGAAATGTTATTTTTATGGAGCCAGACATGGGAAGACACAAGGAGAAGGAATGATCGTTGATGACAACCCGGATAGTTTTCAGATTACCGTATATGAAGAAGATTTCGATACCCCAAGGTGGATGTCAAAAGGAATCATGTATCAGATTTTCCCAGATCGTTTCTGTCAGGGAAACAAAGAAAATATGAAACGTGGGAAAGCATATCATGAAAGTATGGGAAGAACGGTCTATCTGCATGATGACTGGGAAGAACAGCCAGTATTTGGACCACTTCCAGGAAAAGAATTTTATGATCCATGTGATTATTTTGGTGGAGATATTGAGGGAATCATATCCAAACTTGATGATCTGAAACGATTGGGGATCAGTTGTATTTATCTGAATCCGATTGGAGAAGCAGCATCAAACCACCGCTATAATACATCAGATTATAAGAAAGTCGATCCATTCCTTGGAAATAACGAAGATTTTAAGCGGCTATGCCAGCTTGCAAAAGAACGCAGGATTCATGTGATCTTGGATGGGGTATATTCCCACACTGGGGATGATAGTGTCTATTTTAACAAAAAGGGAAATTACGAAGAACCAGGGGCATATCAAGGGGAAGAGTCAAAGTACTATGATTGGTATGACTTTAACGAAGATGGAACTTATAAGAGCTGGTGGGGGTTTGAAACACTGCCGGAAGTCAATGAATTAAATGAAAAGTTTGTTGATTACATTATCACAGGAGAAGATTCGGTGATCAAGCATTGGTTAAAACTTGGAGCATCAGGATTCCGTCTGGATGTTGCAGACGAACTTCCAGATGAATTTATCTTTAAATTGCGAAGTGAATTAAAGAAGAAATTCAAGAATTATACACTGATCGGTGAGGTATGGGAAGATGTCACAACCAAAGAAAGTTACGGAACGAAACGTAAATATGCTTTGGGTAAAGGCTTAGACAGCGCAATGAACTATCCGCTGAAAGTCAACGTTACAGATTATTTACTCGGTAATCAAAGTGCCAAAGATATGAAGACATTCTTGATATCCCAGCAGTGTAATTATCCAAAACCATTGTATTATGCACTGATGAACCTGTTATCTTCTCATGATATTCCAAGAATTCGGACAACACTTGCAACTGGAATGAATGAGAATCTGCCATCGAGAGAGCAGCAGGCAGAATATGTTATAACATCAAAGATGGATCAGAAAGGAAAAGCACTCACAAGACTTGCAATGGCAGTTCAGTTCTTTGTCCCAGGAATGCCATGCATTTATTATGGAGACGAATATGGAATGCATGGACTGATGGACCCATTTAACCGAGGAGCATTTTTTGAAAATGACAAAGAAACCTATCAGGAAGTTTTGAGACTGACTAGCCTTAGAAACCGGGAAAAAGTCTTACAGACAGGATATGCATTATACATGGCACCGACTGAAAATGTCCTTGCGATCTTAAGATTTATCAGTGAGAAAAAAGATGTCTTTGGAGAAGCAAGTGAGAACAAAGCAATATTACTTCTCGTCAATCCGACGATGAAAAAAGAAGAGATCAATCTAGATCTCAACAAGATCAAAGAAGGTGTCAATGAGAATGCATTACAGGCGCTGTTAAAGAACTTGAGCAACGCTGTGATCAAGGCAAATGTAGCACCTATAGATTATAAAGTGATAGAGTTATAAAAGCAAAAAAGAAAAAGGATCTGCAGATCAAAGATACATAAAGTATCAAAAGGGTTTGCAGATCCTTTTCTTATATTCTAGGTTCAACTCAAATTTAATTCTTAGCAGTGAGGGCTTCACTCTCAGCAGCAAGTATTTCATCTTCATCTTCATCACTCATGGAATAAGCAATATTCACACTATGATCAGCAATACGCTCTAATTCAGAAAGCATATCGGAGAACAATAAACCAGCTCTTGGCTCACATTCGCCTTTGGCAAGACGTTTGATATGGTGTTTTTGATATCTGCGTTCCATTTTGTCAATCGAAGCTTCCAGAATTGCAATCTCAGCAAGCTTTTCTTCAGGTTTGTTGACACCATCTTGTTCCATGAAACATTCCAGGGAAAGTTTTAACAGTTTGGAAACAGCAGTGTACATCTTTTTGATCTCTTCTTTTGCATCTCCAGTAAGTCCAGTGTTATGTTTGATCTCTGTTTTTGTAAAATCAGCAAAATTTTCTGCGTGATCACCGATACGTTCGATATCATTAACAACATAAAACATGGAACCCAAGATCTTCTGATCGGCTAAAGGCAGTGATAGCTGGTTGGACTTTACCAGATAATCAGTGATCGCATGACTGACATTATTGATATCTTCCTCGCGATGATAGATTTTATCAACAAATTCATCGGATTGATTTAGAAATCCGTGGATGGCATGGTCTAAATTCTCCTGTGCCATATTAGCCATACGTCTTAACTCATTCTTCGCCTGAGGGATCATTGTTGCAGGAGATTTTAAGGAAATCTCTGTAATATACTGCAGTTCATTATGGTGAACTTTTTCATCTTTTCCACGGATGATCTTCTCTGTTAATGCAACAACTAAAGGTGTACATGGGAACATAAATAATACTTCAATGATCTTAAATGTTGTATGAGCATTTGCAACACTTCGTCCAAGATTTCCACCGGAAATACTTAAGAAAAAGTTTGTGATAGGAGTAAGTGCAAAGCTAAGTCCTGTAAAGATGATGATACTTCCAAATATATTAAATAAGAAATGAATCATCGCAGCACGTTTTGCACCTTTGTTACCACTTAAGCTGGCAAGCAATGCGGACACACAAGATCCCATATTACATCCAAGAATAATAAAGAAGCAGATTGGAAGATGTAATAATCCCTGAGATGCCATCAAAAGAACGATACTTACAGTAACAGAAGAACTCTGTAAGATCGCAGTCATGATAAATCCAAATAAAACACCAAGGAAATGGTTATCCAGTGTCTGAAGGTAAGATGTGATCAAAGGTGAATCCCTTAACACAGACATAGCACTTGACATGGAAGTTAATCCCATAAATAAAACACCAAATCCAAGAATAACTTCTCCCACTTTCTGGACGGTAGGATTATTCATAAATAATACCATAATAACACCCGCCATTAAAAAGACAGGGGCAATCTCAGAAAGGTTAAAAGAAACAAGCTGGGAAGTAACAGTAGTACCAATGTTAGCACCAAGGATAACTCCAGCAGCCTGAGACAGGTTCATAAGCCCTGCATTTACAAAGCTGACTACCATAACAGTAGCAGCACTAGAGGACTGAATAACAGCGGTAAAAAAGATTCCGACTAACATACCCGTTAAACGGTTTGTAGTAAATATTTCAAGAATCCGGCGAAGCTTCGCACCGGCAGCTTTCTCAAGTCCATCGCTCATCAGTTTCATCCCATAAAGAAAGAGGCCAAGGCCTCCCATCAGAGCAAGTATGATAGTATAGTTCATACGATAGTTCTCCTTCTTAACAATAACTTAACATAAACATTACTTATATTTTACTTTAAACGAAGCAATGTGACAAGAAAAATATCGAAAAATTTGGTTGAAGAGTAGTTGCCACAAAATTAAAATTGTCTAAGCAGAACATTCATGTTATAATCAAAGATACTGTAAAAATAGAGATGAATTATATAAAGTAGGAGAAATAATAGAATGGAACAGTTAAAGAACGAGTCGTCAAGACAGTATGAATATATGGAAGAAATGAAAAAATGGGTTCAGAAAAAGTCTGGAGAATTGGGAAGGAAGCTCACATGCCATGTAACCACATTTGGCTGCCAGATGAATGAAAAAGACTCTGAAAAGTTATTAGGGATCTTAGAAACGATCGGATATGAAGAAGTTGAAACAGAAGAAGCAGACTTTCTGATCTTTAATACATGTACAGTTCGTGAGAATGCCAATACAAAGTTATATGGACATTTGGGGCAGGTTAAGAAGATGAAAGAGAGAAATCCACAGATGATGATCGGGTTATGTGGATGTATGATGCAGGAAGAGCATGTGATCGAGAAGATTCGTTCAAGCTATAAATTTGTAGATATCATCTTTGGAACACACAATATCTTTAAATTAGCAGAATTATTAAAAGCAAGAGTAGACTCCAAGGGAATGATCGTTGATATCTGGAAAGATACAGACCAGATCGTGGAAGATCTTCCAAGTGACCGTAAATTCTCATTCAAATGTGGAGTTAATATTATGTATGGATGCAATAACTTCTGCAGTTACTGTATCGTGCCATATGTAAGAGGAAGAGAAAGAAGCCGTAAGCCAGAAGATATCATCAAAGAAGTAAAGCAGGTCGTATCAGAAGGTGTCAAAGAAGTGATGCTTCTTGGACAGAATGTAAATTCTTATGGAAAGACATTAGAAGAACCAATGTCATTTGCTGAATTATTAAGAGAAGTAGAGAAAGTCGAAGGACTAGAAAGAATCCGTTTTATGACACCACATCCAAAGGATTTATCGGATGATCTGATCGAAGTGATGGCAACAAGCAAGAAAGTATGTAAACATATGCATCTTCCAATGCAGTCAGGAAGCAGCCGTTTGTTAAAATTGATGAACCGTCATTATACAAAAGAACAGTATGTAGCACTTGCTAAGAAGATTCAGGAGAGAATCCCTGGAGTGTCTTTTACAACAGATATTATCGTAGGATTCCCTGGAGAGACAGAAGAAGATTTCAAGGAGACATTAGATGTTGTAAGAGAAGTTGGATTTGACAGTGCATACACATATGTATATTCGAAACGTTCTGGAACACCAGCAGCGAGCATGGAAGATCAGGTGGACAAAGATGTGATCAAAGATCGTTTTGACAGACTTCTTGCCTTATTAAAAGAGACATCTGCAAAGAATTGCAAGAAGAAAGTCGGAGATATCGAGAGAGTTCTGATCGAAGAAGAGAATACGCACGAAGAAGGAATGTTAACAGGAAGATTGGAAAATAACCTGTTAGTTCATTTTAAAGGATGCAAAGAACAGATTGGTACAATGGCAGATGTTAAATTAGTTGAGGAAAAAGGTTTCTATTATATGGGAGAGCAGATCCATGGATAAAAAAGGAAAACTGACACCAATGATGCAGCAGTATATGCAGATCAAAGAAGAGAATAAAGATTGTATCTTATTTTATCGTCTCGGAGATTTCTATGAGATGTTCTTTGATGATGCACTGACAGCATCCAAAGAATTAGAGATCACATTAACAGGGAAGAACTGTGGACTTGAGGAGCGCGCACCAATGTGTGGCGTTCCTTATCATGCTGTGGATTCCTATTTAAATAAATTAGTAGAAAAAGGATATAAAGTCGGGATCTGTGAGCAGGTTGAAGATCCAAGCCAGGCAAAGGGAATCGTAAAACGAGAGATCGTGCGTATTGTAACGCCAGGAACGAATATTTCCCAGCAGAGTCTTGATGATGAGAAAAATAACTATCTGATGTGTATTTTTGCAAATGATGGAAGTTACGGAATTTCATTTGTTGATGTTACAACGGGGGATTTTAGAACAACATCAATGGATAGTTTAGCGAAAGTCAGAGATGAGATCTTCAAGTTCGAGCCGGCAGAGATCGTTTGTAATGATGCATTTTTGATCAGTGGCATGGATTTTGATTACTTAAAAGACAAGATGTCGATCGTGATCTCAAGCATTGAGCCATACCATTTTGATGAAGAACAGGCAGAGGAAAGGATCAAGCGTCAGTTCAAAGTAGGAAATTTAGAAGGTCTTGGACTTTTGGATCATCCAATGGGAGTGATCGCAACGGGTGCATTGCTTGGATATCTTCATGAGACACAGAAGAGTTCTCTGGATCATCTGATGCATATTGAAGCTTATGAGACAAGTGAATTTATGATCATCGACAGCTCCAGCCGTAGAAATTTGGAACTTTGTGAGACATTACGTGATAAACAAAAAAAAGGGTCACTCTTATGGGTATTAGATAAGACAAAAACAGCCATGGGTGCCAGAATGCTAAGAAACATGGTTGAGCAGCCATTGGTGGACAAGAAAAAGATCGAAGAGAGATACGATGCGATCACAACACTTACGGATCAGACGATCGTAAGAGAAGAATTAAGAGAATACTTAAATCCGATCTATGATCTGGAACGTTTAATGACAAAAGTAAGTTATAAGACAGCGAATCCAAGAGATATGATCGCATTTAAAACATCGTTGGAATTGCTGCCTGCGATCAAAACAGTTCTTGAAGAATGCAAAGATCCATTATTGTCTGGATTAAGAGAAGATTTAGATCCATTGGAAGATATCCACAATCTTTTGGAAGATTCCATCATTGAAGAACCACCGCTTGCGATCAAAGAAGGTGGGATCATCAAGGAAGGATTCAAGGAAGATATAGACAAATTAAAACGTGCTAAAACAGAAGGAAAGCAATGGTTGATGGAACTTGAGGAACGGGAACGTGAAAAAACAGGGATCAAGAACTTAAAGATCAAGTTTAATAAAGTATTTGGGTACTATTTAGATGTGACAAATTCCTACAAAGATCTTGTACCTGATCATTATATCCGTAAGCAGACACTGGCCAATTCCGAGCGTTACACAACCGAAGAATTAAACCAGCTGGCGGATACGATCCTGGGTTCCGAAGACCGTCTGTATGCGTTAGAATATGAAACGTATGTTATGATCCGTGAAACATTAGCAGGAGAGATGGAACGAATCTCAAGAACAGCGAATGTGATCGCGCAGATCGATGCACTTGCCTCCCTTGCATATGTCGCAGAACGCAATCATTTTGTACGTCCGAAGTTAAATGTCAGAGGGACGATTGATATCAAGGATGGAAGACATCCGGTTGTAGAGCAGGTGATTCCAAATGATATGTTTATTTCTAATGATACATATCTTGATAACAAGAAGAATCGTGTAGCGATCATCACGGGACCAAACATGGCAGGTAAATCAACTTATATGAGGCAGGTTGCCCTGATCGTATTAATGGCACAGATTGGTTCCTTTGTACCAGCGGCGAAAGCAAATATCGGTATCGTAGATCGCATCTTTACAAGGGTTGGAGCATCAGATGATCTTGCTTCTGGACAGAGTACATTTATGGTTGAGATGAGTGAAGTTGCCAATATTTTAAGAAATGCAACGAAAAACAGTTTGTTGATCTTAGACGAGATCGGACGTGGAACGAGTACATTTGATGGGTTGTCCATTGCATGGGCAGTTGTGGAATATATCAGCAATTCCAAGCTCCTCGGTGCAAAAACTCTGTTTGCGACACATTATCATGAACTGACAGAGTTAGAAGGTAAGATCGACAGTGTACATAACTACTGCATTGCTGTCAAAGAACAGGGAGATGACATCGTGTTCCTGCGTAAGATCGTAAAAGGTGGTGCAGATAAGAGTTATGGAGTGCAGGTTGCAAAACTTGCCGGAGTCCCAGATGCCGTGATCAATCGAGCAAAAGAGATCGCAAGAGAATTAGAAGAACATGATCTGACGTCAGGAGCGAAGGATATCATGCCATATGGAGAGGCACAACAGTTAAGTTTCTTCAGAGAAAGCGATGAACCAACGATGGAACATCCATTTATGGCAGAACTAAGAGAAAAAGACCTTTCTGACATGACACCGCTGGAAGCATTGAATTATTTATATGTGTTACAGGAGAAGTTAAAGAACGAGGAGTAATTTTATGGCGAAGATACAATTACTAGATCAAAAGACGATCGATAATATTGCAGCAGGAGAAGTTATTGAACGGCCAGCTTCTGTTGTCAAAGAGCTTGTGGAAAATGCAGTGGATGCAAAAGCAAATGCAGTGACTGTGGAGATCAAAGACGGCGGAATGACATTGATCAGGGTAACTGATAATGGGATCGGAATTCCAAAAGATCAGGTAAAGACTGCATTTTTACGTCATGCGACAAGCAAGATCCGTTCGGTTGAAGATCTGTTAAGTGTATCTTCGCTTGGATTTCGAGGAGAGGCATTATCAAGTATCAGCGCAGTTGCACAGGTTGAGCTGGTAACGAAGACTGCAGAAAGCTTCAGTGGAGTATCCTATAAGATCTATGGAGGCGAGGAAGAAGCTTTTGACGATATCGGAGCACCCGATGGAACAACATTTCTGGTAAAGAATCTGTTTTATAATACGCCAGCAAGAAGAAAATTCTTAAAGAGTGCGACAACCGAAGCAGGGTATGTAGAACAGATGATGGTACACATTGCCCTAAGTCATCCGGAAATTTCATTTAAATTTATCCATAACAATAAAAATAAGATTTACACTTCTGGAAATGGCAAGGTAAAGGACATTATCTATCATATTTATGGGCGAGATGTGGCAGGAGCATTGATCCCGCTAGAAGCACAAAATGAAGATGTGAAAGTCACGGGATTTGTTGCAAAACCGTATGTTTCCAGAGGAAACAGAAACTATGAGAGTTACTTTATCAATGGAAGATATATCAAAAGCTCGATCATTTACAAGGCAATTGAAGAAGGATATCGTACCTTTACGATGAAACACAGATATCCATTTGTGTGCCTTGATTTCAAGATCGATCAGGAACTGCTGGATGTGAATGTTCATCCGACAAAGATGGAGATCCGTTTCCGAAATGGAAGAGAAATCTACGAGCTTGTAGTAGATGCAGTTAGAGCGGCATTACTTCAGAAAGATCTGGTGCAGGATGTATTAAGAGAGACACCGAAGAAGAAAGAATTGCCGAAGACAAAAGAAGTGAAAAAGCCTGAGCCATTTGAGGTGAACCGAAGGAAAGAAGAGGTTCAGAAGGTAGATCAGCAAGGGCAAGGTGTACAACAGCAGGTTGAAAAGCAAAGGCAAGCTGTACAACAACAGATTGAAAAGCCGTCACATCTTGTAAAGAAAACACCAACAGCCAGCGAATCATCAAAAAATACAAAGAAACCGATTTATGCAGGCTTAAACTACAATACTCAGAAAAAAGAATTTCCACAATACAAGACCGATGAATTAAGCAGCAATCAGATGACACTAAGAGAAGATCCAGTATTTTCAGTTCAGGCAAGACCTGACCGCAAGATCTTAGGTCAGCTCTTTAAGACATATTGGCTTATTGAGTACGAAGACCAGTTATTTATCATGGACCAGCATGCAGCACATGAAAAAGTCAATTATGAGAGGCTGATGAAGAATTTCAAAGAAAAAGAAATATACAGCCAGAGATTAGAACCGCCAATGGTTGTGACGGTTTCTATGACGGAAGCAGAAGCGTTAACAAGATACAAAGATGCATTCGCAGGTTTAGGATTTACGATCGAATCTTTTGGAGGGAATGAATATTGTATCCGGGAAGTTCCAGCCAATCTCTATGGGATCGGGGAAAGAGACTTATTTATGGAACTTTTAGATGCGGTAAGTCAAGAAAATGGTACCTTGGATACAGAAGTGATCGCATCAAAGATTGCGACAATGGCATGTAAGATGTCGATCAAGGGAAATCAGAGAGTATCGTTAATGGAAGTAGAACATCTTTTAGATGAACTGATGAAGTTGGAAAATCCATACCAGTGTCCACATGGAAGACCAACGATCATCAAGATGAGTAAGTATGAGATAGACAAGAAGTTTAAGAGAATCGTATAGTGAAACCAGACAAGGAGGGAAGACTATGACAGATCAGGAATTATTAGATTTTGCAGATAAAGCAAAAGAGAAAGCATACGCACCTTATTCCAGATTTCAAGTAGGAGCAGCAATTCTTACCAAAGAAGGAAAAGTATTCACCGGGTGTAATGTGGAGAATTCTTCTTATGGAGCAGCCATTTGTGCAGAGAGAACAGCGGCAGTCAAAGCTGTCAGTGAAGGATATCATGACTTTGAAATGATCGCGATCGCATCCAATGGCAGTGACAAAGAAACGGTTTATCCATGTGGGATCTGCCGCCAGTTTCTACATGAATTCAATCCAGATCTGAAAGTGATCTGTCAAAGCCCAGATGGATTTGAAACATATCGATTATCAGAACTTATGCCGAAAGGATTTTAAATAGATGAAACCAATGGTAATTTTAACAGGACCGACAGCAGTTGGAAAAACAGAACTGTCGATCCGATTAGCAAAGATCTTAGATGCAGAGATCATTTCCGCAGATTCTATGCAGGTTTATAAGAAGATGGATATCGGAACTGCCAAGATCATGCCGGAAGAGATGGAAGGGATCAAGCATTATCTAGTAGATGAACTTGATCCTAAAGAAGAATTTCATGTAGCGAGATTTCAGCAGATGGCAAAAGATGCCCTAAAGGAAATCTATGCAAAAGGCAAGATTCCACTGATCGTTGGTGGAACAGGATTCTATATCCAAAGTCTTTTATATGATATTGATTTCACAAAAGAAGATGGAGATCAGGAATACAGAAAACAACTGGAAGAAAAAGCTAAAAGAGAAGGAAACGACAGTTTATACGAGATGTTAAAACAAGTCGATCCAAAATCTACAGAAAAGATTCATAAAAATAATGTAAAGCGGGTGATCCGGGCCCTGGAATTCTACCAGGAAAACGGGGAACCCATCTCCAGGCACAATGAGAAG
>OGQR01002089.1_pt1 | contig 12625 bp, 15 predicted proteins | sample 1553271 | NCBI WGS metagenome assembly OGQR01 (sample SAMEA2579970, study PRJEB22360) | human gut metagenome | biome: human gut; feature: human-associated habitat; material: faeces | place: Denmark | collected 2008/2010 | reverse complement strand
CTCCTGGCGCAGTTTTCACATCTGTTCTTCTCATAACGACCATGATTAAATAAACGCTGTTATGTTGAGCTTCACATAACGCCATAGCCATATTCATAATACTTCGCAATCTCTTCATTCGATAGCTCGTAAGTACCGCTAATATCATTCTTTATATTTTCGTCGAGCTGTTCCGCGGTGTCCTGTGGTTCTACGTCCTCGACGGGTTCTTTTTTCCCGCAGCCAAACAGAGAGAACACCAGCAGCACAGCTAGCAGGACAAGCAATAGCTTCTTTATTTTCATATCCTTATGCCCTCGTTTCTATAAAGGTAGGTAGAGTGTACCACAATCCCTTGTAAATAGCAACCGCTTATATATGCGAGTTATCGCAGATACTAAACTTCGCACATCATTTTTATACTGATGCTGCGGAGGTGTTGACGGATGATTAGCTATGCTCCCTTATTTCAAACGATGAAAAACCGGGGTATTTCCACATACCGTTTGGGAAAGCTGGGGTTTCCTATGTCTACCTATTACGCCATGCGGCGGGGTGACAACATCTCCACGCACACGCTTAATCAACTCTGTAAATTGCTGCAATGCAAAGTAGAGGATATTTTAGAATACGTTGACGAGGACACCGAACAGGGCTGATTTATCAGCTCTGTTTTTTTGTGGGGACGAGTAACACGACGGGTACTGTCCCGTCAAGGTCTGCACAAATTTTTGCTTCAAAATTTTGTTTGCGCGTGGCCTACGGCCAACCTTGACCGCGCCTGTCCCCTGTCGTGTGTGGCGAAATCAAGCAAAGCAAGCAAGCAGCTTTGCTGACACAACACTACACATGATGGAGGAATGTACCATGAAAGAGACTACCAAAATGAGCCGAGCCGTCAGCCAGTTAGAGCATATCTATAACAGCCTGAACACGGACTTCTTTTCTGCGGAGCTACCTGTGCCTATTATCACCGTGCAGAGCAAGCCGGGGACATACGGCCATTGTACCACGGCCAAAGTCTGGCAGCGCAAAAACGGCGGCGCGTATGAGCTGAATATTGCCGCCGAGGTTTTGAACTACCCCATTGAAGAAACGTTGGACACGATGCTGCATGAGATGGTACATCTCTACTGCCGGGAAAACGGCATTAAGGAAGTGAGCCGAGGCGGGAAGTATCACAACGGCAGATTTAAGGCGATAGCCGAAGCCCACGGGCTGACCTGTGTTCCGTGCGGTCAATACGGGTGGAACACCACGCCGGGAGAAAACCTCGTTGAATATGCACTTTCAAAAGGCTGGAACGAAATCCGCATCGGACGAAGCAGCGTTATTCCGGGCGTTCGTGTGGGGGCTGCGGGAACGAGCCACGCGGGGGCTGCGAACGCTGGCGGTGAACGCAGACCCAGCAGCACAAGAAAGCTGATATGTCCGTGCTGCGGCAACAGCGTGAGGGCAACAAAAAGCGTGCGTATCATGTGTATGGACTGTATGCAGCAAATGAATGAAGTCTGATCGCGGCGGGTAAGACCCCCGAAAGGGGGTCTTGCTTCTGCCAACGGGAAAACGTATACTAAAGCCGGGAGGGACAGACGATGAAAAAATATTTTGTGTATAAGGTGGCGGCGCTGATGCTCTGCACCGCGTTATTGACTGGCTGCGGCCAAAAGAGCGAGGACGCCTTGCCGGAGGATTTCCCGATGGATTTTGTATTCAGCAGCGGCGTAGGCGCGTGGGCGACCTCTATGACGCTGGAACAGGACGGGGCATTTTCAGGGGCGTATTACGATGCTGATATGGGTGTCTGTGACGAAGATTATCCGAACGGAACGGTTTATATCTGCGATTTTTCGGGGCGGTTTTCGGATATTCAAAAAGTAGACGAGTATAGCTATTCTCTGACGCTGGCGGAGTTGGACAGCGATTATGAAGCCGGAAAAGAGTGGATAGAAAACGGGACAAAAAATATATCCTCCCATTTTGCTGCTGAATATGAAAAAAAACCGGAAAAAAAATTATTCCCGCCGAGCCGTATGGCATGGAGGACGGGGACAAATTTATCTTATATCTGCCGGACACGCCGATAGATGGATTAGACGAGGGATTTTTGAGCTGGTGGCCGGGACGCTATGCGTTGGAGAGTCAGCCGGAAACGCTGGAAATGTACGGCCTGTATAATGTCAAAATGGGCTATGGTTTTTTTGAGTAGTTTTGAAAGTGTAGTTTCAAAGTTGGAAAAACGCAGCAAAAATAGAGCGTCAAAAAAGTTCGTTTTTGATATCCGAGCAACCGCAAAAGAGCGGATTACACGCATTTCCTCTAATAACTATAATTTTTTGATATTTTTGTCATTCGCCTTTGGTAAGGATGAGGTCGGCAGTTCGAATCTGCCCAGCAGCTCCAACAAAACCCTGTAACCGCAATGGTTACGGGGTTTTGTGCATTTCTGACAAAGCATCAAAAACGCGGAAATTTGCTAAAAAGTCAGCTAAACTTTTTCTTTCTGCATCAAAGTTTGCTAATTGCAGAGGATAGCAATAAGCGCAATAACTGCTGAGAGAGGTCCGGATCTTCCTGTACTTTTGCGAGAAGATCTTGGGCCTCAAATTCTTTTTTTGCATGCACCGCTGTTTGAGCAGTGGTTGTGGGCGAATAGAAGCTTTCCTCTACCTTTTCGGATAGAGCACGCTTTTCGCAGTCCTGCGCTTCATTGTAGTTGCTCATCAAAACTTCCGGGGACTGGCCGGCAGCCTCCGCGACCAGTTGGTAGTTATTATTCGACAAGCGTACCTTGTGCATCTGACCTGATTTGCGCAGCCCCTGAAACTCCAACATATCCTCTATCTTGAGCCGTCGCTGTGCATCCTTAAAGGCGTCACCGATTGATTTGGGTTCAATAGGTGATCCATCAGCAAAGCAGAGCAACAATCCCTGGTCCTGGTACTCACTACCGAAGACAGCCTTATTATCTGCAATCTCATCCAGGCGCCGTTGGATCTCCTCGACCAGCGGTGTTGTCAGGTAGAGCTTTCGGTAGCTTTCTTCTGTCTTCGGAGCCTTCAGGATGAGGCTGCTCTTTGAGGTTTTCTTCTTTTTAGGAAACACATGGATAATTTCTTCCCTCGGCAGCGTTGCCAGTGACTCATCGGAAACTCTTTGCAGTATGCGCTTGATCCAAAGGCTTTTGTCCTTTAGATCTATGAGGCTGGTGTCGATGCCGGCCACTTCACCGGCGCGCAAAGAGCATACGAAACCAATATGCACGGCCAAGTGAAGCATGGGATCATCTTCGATCAATTTGAGGAAATCATGGATCTGCTCTGGCTGCCAGTAGTTGCGCTTCCGATATTTCTCTGAAGGTGGGGTGACATCTGGGATCTCGGTCACATAGCGCCATTGCTTAGCAGTAGGGAAGCCAACCATGAGGACATTGAAAACCTTTTTAATGGTTGGGGAAGAGAGCCGCGGTACTTCCGACGGCTTCTTTTTGTATCCTTTGCTTCCTGAGCAGGGCTTCTGGCTGAGGTAATCCAGAAACAGGTCAATGTCCTCAGCGGTGATAGTGCTCATTACCCAGTTGCCGAAATAGGGATAGATGTGATTGTTCAAGTTGCTGACGTAGCTGTCATATGTGTTTGGGGAGAAACGCTTTTTCCGTGCATAGAAGGGGAGGAAGCGTTCCATAAAGTGCTTGAAGGTCTGATGCGTGTTGTCTTCCTTCGTTGACGGCATTGGGACATTTGGAAGACCTGCGTTTACCTGAGCAAGCTCACGCTGCGTCTTTTCAATAGCTCTTCTGCGCTTATAGTCCAGTACCGCCAGTCGGATATCGTCATACCGCTTCTCTTTTTGCAATAGTTCAATATAGGCCTTCCGCTGTATAGCTTCCAGCTCGGTTTCGTAGGTCTCCCAATGCTGTTTGCTCTTACCGTCATCGGTGCGATAGAGGTAAATAATGTTATGGGAGGATCCACGGACCTGATATGTTGCCATGCAATGATCGTCCTTTCGTTGGCGCGATTAGGAAACGCTCGTCTGCCCATCGAGCCATCTGTCAAACGACTCTTTATGGACGCGCAGGCAGCGTTTGCCCAGCCGAATTACCTTAAATTCAGTTGTGCGCTCGCAGAGATAATATGCAGTGCGAACGCTCACACCAAGGATCCGGGCCACTTGCTCAGCGGTATAAGTTCGCTGAGAATCATTGCTGCAAATCGTGTTTTCCATAGTGAACTCCTTTGCAGCTTGGCAACCTGTTTGATTGTGTCTACACCCTCCCTTCGCCAAAATAGCAAGTAAGTTCATTGTAGCACACCATATGCAGATAGCCAAGCGATTTTAGATAAGGTGGTAATTCTAAGTACAGCAGGCGGCAGTTGGCTAAACTGCTCCACGGGTGAACACCCCCAGGCTCCTCTGGCTCCTTCGCAGCTCGCTACATGGCTCCACTGAGACTGCATTGAAGAAGGTGTATCATCATCGGGCATATGGATTATGGCCGCAAGTTGCCATAGCTTGCTTGTCCGCTATCTCGCTCGCCTATATAATATAAATGTATAGGGTCGTGGCGTAGTCATTACGCACGGCTGCCCCTTCCGGGCCATATGCTTAACGTGCCTACCGGCGATATAAGGCAGTGGAAGCCTGTTTTTCAAGGTACAGATGATACCTTCCCGAAGACGCATTTTCGTCTTTCACTCCCTATCCCGATATGCAGAACATGAATTGCCCAACAAAAGATGAAATTTTGAGAAAAAGTTGTGGATCAGTGGAACGCACTTTGAAAATTTGATTTCCATATTGACCCACACAATAGCAAAGCGGACGGTACAAACCGTCCGCTTTGCTGCGCGATTATTACTATTTTACGGTTACACCGTACTCTCTGAAAAGATAGCATCCCCTGATTTGTTCCCTTGCTTCATCGGTGATGCGAATGTCCAAGCGCCGTTGCTCGTCCCCAGACTTTAAGGTTAAGGGACGCGTCATTCCCCGGATTGTTGTCTTTAAATTCTCGAAATCCTGATACGAGTTCAGATCTTTGGTGGAAAACCACGGTCCGCAAACACCATTTTTCTCATACTGTACCTTTTTCGGATAGTGGAACTGAATGCCCATGAAATCCTCTGTTACCATGGTATAAGCGGTTGAGCAAAACAGTTTCCCGTCATCATACCTGCCGAGACCCAGACGGCCGGGAACAACTGCTACAACAGGTTCGTCAAATGTAGCCCTTTTATACTGTTTCCCATCTCGCAAACGTATTTCACCATATCGGCATCTTGCCAGATTCGATGTAATGCCGCGCCATAGGTCTAAACTGCATGTAGTTACTTTTTCGCCACTACACAGTTGCTTATACGTTTCAGAATAAGCAGACAAGTACTCGCTCAATTCGGATTCAACGTAGTCGATTGGAACAGACGAGTTTATTATGATCAGATGGTAGGCTTCAAAAACTTCTTTTACCTGTTCTGGTGTCATCAAAAAACTAAACTTATTCCAGCCCTCTGTCCAGTATTTCGGGGGTAGTTTTTCACTTTGCCCGATTGCTCTTTTCAATAGATCTCCCATTGATTTCATGCTATCAATGCTCCTTTTTTGTTACAGATACATCACATATCGAAAAAGGCGTATTTTCCAACGCAGATGGGATTATCTTCGCCGCCAGATTGCCGTCGATCACAATACAGAACACCTGCAATTTCGGCTTTCGAAAAATGCTCCGTTTCACATCTGCATCATATCCATCCACATAACCCAGACCAAGCCACCCTAATCTTTCATTCAGGAGAGGAATTACGCTTTTAGTAATTGACTCAGCTTCTTCTGATGACTTGAGGGCATATTTCAATACAATGGTTTCCGCATGGTCCGGACTAAATTCGGAATATCCTTGCTTTTCGTATTTGCGCTTGAAACTGTTGTAGTATGCGGAGAAGTCCAAACACGGCTCGCTGTCTACCTTGCCCTCATTTCCAACAACGCCATGGTGGAAGATAACCCGATCTCCGTCCTGCCAGCATTCTTTATAGAACCATTGATCTTGAATTCTTTTGTAAAATCGAACCATGATACTTCCTCATTTATGTTTTGGAATCAATTTCTACGCTCTGTGCAATAATTTCCCAGAGGCCGCCAATGTCTTCAAGTTCAACAGCAAAATGCCGGACCAAACAATGATAATCCGAACTACATTATCCAGCTGGGTAATGTGTTTGGATTTATCATTTCTATTGAGAATGTGCTCTGACAAACGACGCAAGCGGATTTATTCCGCTTGCGCCGTTTCCTTGTTTACCAGCCGGTTCCGGCAATATTAACATGCCAGCCATCCGCGGATCGCGTGACATATCCCACACGGCCATACCCCAACGCGCCTGCCGGTACATCCGCGTCGTTTCCGGAATACTCTTCGGTGTTTCCCGCCATGGAATTCTGATAGGCACGCTCATTTTCCGGTACGAAAATCGTACTCGCGTAAATCGCCCAGGTATTCTCGTCGATCAAGCCCTCTTTTCTAAAATGCTCTGTCTGATCTTCTGCGGGCATCACATTACATTTAACGAAAGAAAAACAAAATTCGCTGCCTTTGGATACCTTCAGATGGACTTCCTCCTGCTGCTGATACCCTGCTTGTGCCGCTGCCAAATAATCCTGTCCTTCATCGGGGATGACAATCTTTGGGTCGGTATCGTAGCTTCCGCCAAGTGCCTTATATTCCATCGTATCGTAGAAGGAGCGAAGCGCCATAGCCGCGCTCCAATCGGAATCATAGGCGTACTCCTTGGCGCCGACAAAATAGTATGCTTCATCCCCATAGGTTAAGACGGCGTAATTTGAATCGTCCTCCACCGTGAGGGACCACTGCTCCCCATCCTTGCTTCCCGAAAGGGATAGCCTATTCTGCTTACCCTCACCTTCAGAAGATGCTGCGGAATAATCCTCTTTTGTGATCCCGCACCAATTAAAATTCTCGCTTGTGGGCATCCGCATGGCCCAATATGTGTCCAGCGTGTTCGGATAGCTTTGTCGAACGCCCTCTTGTTCAAGGGTGATGGTCACATCCGTTCCCTCGGAAAGCGTGTCAAAAACACTGTCAAGAAGTGTCATGCCGTCTGTCTCGTTTACGTTCTCTGTACTGTTTTGGGTGAATTCCTCTTGTTCGCTTTGGCCTGGCATTGGTGTTTGTGTTTCCGCACCGCATCCCGCTAATGCTAAAACAAGCGTTAAGGCGGCAAACAAAGCAGTATACTTTTTCACGGATATCCCTCCTTACTTTGCGTTTACTTATATAGACGAAAAAAGCGGGAAAAAGTTCCGTACTTTATTATTATGTTAGCATATTACAGTAAGAACTGCAAGGGCGGGAGCATCGTTATAGATGTTCCCGCCTTTGTTATGTCTTGTTCTCTTGTTCGGCCTGGTGCCTTGCTTTCCACTCGGCGTATTCCCGCTGCCCCTCCTCACTCTCAAAAAACGCCTGTATCTCCGGGAGCAGGACACGGGCAAGGGCCTCTACCTCGTGATAGGGAAGATTCGATAGGGATGCCTTTCGCACGGTTTCAGAGGACTTTGGCGGTTTTGCCGCAGGGTTCTATCACCCGCAGGTGCGCTCCGTTCCGTTGTTTCCACCCCGCTTTTTCTGCTCGTGGGTCATGGTGTGGGTCGCAGGGCAAACATCTCCGCCAGTGCCATCCTCTTTTTGTCGTTCAACCCATGTCTCCTTATATTTGCATCTTTCACCGCTTGGGTTCATGCATGGACACGGGAAAGCTCACGATGGCGGTGAAGAGGTCCGCCATGGTCTCTACTCGGAAGGTGCCGCCGCAGGCCTCGGTGAAGCTCTTGGCGACAGACAGTCCCAAGCCGGTGCCGCCATCCGTGCGGCTCTCGTCACCCCGCACAAACCGGGCGGTGAAGTCCACACCTTCCGGCAGCTCATTGCGGGAGGTATTGCGAATGGAGGCGACTGCCGCCTTGTCGGTGGTTTTCAGAGAGAGGTAGACGCGGCTCCCAGGCAAGCTGTAATTGAGGGCATTCTGAAGGAGATTCTGGAACACCCGGTACAGGCGCGTACCGTCGGCCGTGATCTCAACCGGCTGCTCCGGCAGGTCAAGCTTGAAGGTCAGGCCGGATTTTTGAATCTCGCCATCCATGTCGGCAAGGGTTTGACGCAGGAGCTTGCCAAAGTCCAGCACCTCCGGCTTCACGGGGAGCTGGTCGCTGGCGGCTTTGCTGATCTCAAACACATCCTGCACCATACTCTTGAGCCGCAATGCCTTTTGCTGGATGATCTGTGCGTAATCCGAGGCCGCTCCCTCCAGCGGCTCCTGCATCAACAGTTCAGAATAGCTGAGGATGGAGGTCAGCGGCGTCTTCAGATCGTGGGATACATTGGAGATCAACTCCACCTTCATGCGCTCACTGCGGGTCTGCTCTGCCACCGCTGCCCTTAGGCCGGACTGGATGCTATTGAGCCGTTCAGCGGTCTCACGCAGGTCTGCATCCGCAGGCAGATCCAGCGGTGTGGTCAACTCGCCGCTCTGGATCGCAGTCACATGGTCGGCCAGCAGCCCAAAATCACGGGCGAGCGCCCGTTCGCGGCGTCCCCACAAAATCGAGGAGAGCAGGCCAAGCACCAGCCAAACGGCGCATATACCCAAGAGTGCGATTTCGTCATAGGTTCTAACATAAATGTGCAAAAGAGCGAAAGAACCCAGCACGGCGAGAACCGTTGCCAAATTACGAATGGCGATCCGGCGATTGATCCGCTTCTGTATGGGATAGGTCAATTCATTTTTCCGCAGGGCGCTGGATACGGTGCGGTATAGGCTCTTGCGCGTTTCGGCGGGATGATAGCGGTGGTCATTACGGATGAACCATACCGCCCAGAATAGCCCCAGCGCTGCGCCGGGGTTGAACAACCCCGCACCGAAGCAGCGGAGGGTCTGCATTATCGCATAAGGTATATCGTCCGGATACCACCAGTTATAGCCGTCAGCCGCCGCCAGCATGGGAACCGTCAGGCAGAGCAGGCACAGGAATACCACAAGGAAGCGCAGCTCCGTCCAAATATGGAAGGTCGCTTTGGCGATGGCTTGATCTGCCGCACGCCGCTCCCTCCTCAGCACGAACCATGCTGCAAGCAGCACGAGCCCCACGCAGAAGGAAATTGCAAGCGATCTCCACGCCTCGTGGCTGTTCTGAAGGCTCCGGTATATCCAGTAGAGGGAGTTGTACGAATAGCTGTTGCTGCCCTTGTAGAGAATGGGGATTTGCCGCACAGCCATTTTTATGGTAACCTTTGCCTCTTCCTCGCCGACCTTGAAATTGGTATAGCCGGGGACATTCCAAAGAGAGTCCTCGTCCAGAATGTTATCGCTGTCATAGACGGACAGCTTTTTGCCGTCCTTCCAAATGGAAACTTTGCCGTCCTCATAGATCAGCAGGAAGTTGTAGCCCTTCGGCAGCTTGCTGTATTCATCCAGCGCCATCCGGTAACCGGTCACTTCTTCCAGATTGCTGTATTTTTTGCCATCGGCTGCGCGAATCGCATAAATTGTGTTTAGATCGTGCTTGTACGCGGAATCCGGGGACGTGTCCTGCGCTTCAGCGGATGATGTTTCATAGCTTGCCGTTGGTGTTTCCGCAAAGGTCCAGATCATACCTGTTCCGGATACGGTATCCTCAACAGAATAATCCGGATGATACCAGTCCACCGTTCTCCCAACGCCTATCGCCAGAAAGGATTCCAGATCGTTGGAGATACGATTGCGGAACACCGGTGTTTCCTGCCAGTCATTCTGCCACCATTCCGCATAATCACTTCCAATAGCCAGGCGCCCTACGGCACCACACAGACTGCCCAGCGTCAAGCTCACGCCCAGGAAAAACGTCAGAAAAGCCGCCGCGGCGCGCAAACCGGTCCCCTTTCTCTGCGGCATTACAGGCTCGATTTCCACAGTTTCAGTTGTGTTGTTCCATTTTGTATCCAATGCCCCACACCACCTTGATATAGTCTGGCTCCTTGGGATTCAACTCGATTTTCTCACGAATGCGCCGGATGTGAACCATCACCGTATTCTCACAGGCGTAGCTGTCAGACTGCCAGACCCGCTGATAGATTTCCTCCGCTGGAAACACCCGTCCGGGATTTCGCATCAGCAGATCCACAATCTTCAACTCTGTGGCAGTGAGCTTTACCAGTTCGCCGTCCGCCTTCAGTTCACGGCGCTCTGGGTCATAGGACAGGCGTCCGTTGACAATCTCGCCCTCACGCTTCTCCGCGTGAACATCTCCCAGCAGGGTGTAGCGGCGCAGCTGGCTCCGTACCCGGGCGGCCAACTCCTGAGGATTATAGGGCTTGGTCACATAGTCATCCGCCCCCATGGAGAGGCCGAGGATCTTGTCGGTATCCTCACTTTTGGCAGAGAGAACGATGACCGGCAGGTTCCGCTTTTCCCGGATGCGCATGAGGGCGGAAAGCCCGTCAAGCTTCGGCATCATCACGTCGATAAGGATGAGCCGTACCGCCGGGTCAAGCGCCTGCTCCACCGCCCCCAACCCATCGTATGCCCTGCGGACGGTATACCCCTCCCGCTCCAGCACGATGGCGATAGCCCCTACGATCTCACGGTCATCATCGACCACGAGAATGCATTCGTTCATAGCGAGTTCCTCCCTTGAAGCTGTCTCCATTGTAGCGGCGGAGCCTTACAAACAAATCGACGAAAGTCTTACGAATTTCTTACAAAGTTTCTGCTTAGAAAAATGGTACAGGTTTTCGGCCAACATAATTTGTTCAGTGCATGACAGATTCCAGTTTATTGAATTTATCGTACCACAGCGCTGGAAAGTTTGCAACAGGGCCTCCCAGCAGAGCAATCAACATGCGAACAAGGATCACGCAGCCCAGCGGGGCCGCGACGCCTCGGAACAGCGACGTGCATAAGCACATCGCTGTTCCGAAGGCTCTCGAGATAGGATAGAGCGATGGCAGTGTCTCACCCACCTCGGATAGAAAAACGCTTAATGGTTCCTACCATTGGTCAATTCCCGTGAGTCTTGACGACGTGGAATCCGTTAGCATTGGTGAGACTGTAATCCCTATATCCTAAATATGATAGAACACCCTGCATCGACGCAAATCATCGGTGCAGGGTGTTCTGAGGGACTAAAGCCCTTTGAAAATGTCCAGATTGTTGAGCATGTCATCCAGATTGACCGTGGGGGCCGGGGCCTGCCCAGGATCGGAAGTCTCAGGCACCAACTTCATTCCGGCCATCAACTCCTCCACGGCAGCACGAGCCATGCTCTTGACCATGGTTTCCATCTGTTCTCTGCTTTGGGTCTGCTGTACGACAATGTTGATTTTTCCATCCGGTAGCATGACCTCCGGGTGTCGCTCCATGTACTCGATCAGAGCAGGCACAACCACTTTGCTTTTATGGTTGCCGAGTCGTTCCATCAGCTGCCCGGCGCGGATCTGCTCTTCGGAGAAGGCGTCCCACTGGAGAGAGTATCTGTACTTATTATCCGCGAACAATACCATCCCCTCCTCCGTTATAGGTCTGCATCCGGCTCAGCTGAGCATTGGCCAGCATACCGTAGCCGATGGCATTGGCACGCTGATCGGGAATGAAGTCCGCATGAGCCACCATGGGAGAGCTTTCGATAAAGTTGCGGAACAGAGCGGCGCCGCCACCAATGAAGATGGCCGGGGTAGCACGCAGATCTACCTTCAGCTCACGCAGCTTATCGAGGATCTGGCTGGAATAGCTACGGGTTTCAGAGAAGATGGTATCCTGCACCTCCTGCGGGAGAATGCTGGGGCGGCCCATAATGATGTCAGCGATATGGTCGTCCTCGATCTGAATATCGTGCAGGGCGCTCACTTTGCCGATGATCGCGTTGTTCATATCAATGACGCCAAGCTCCAGGCTCCGGCAGAACTGCATATCGGGTCGGGTGGTACGGAGCAGCAGCACGTCAGTCGTATAGCCGCCAATATCCACCACGAAGGTACGAGGTGTCTCGCGCAGCTTCTCGGCCTGGGGCACCACGGCTGCGTAGGCCTGCGGATAGACAAATACCTGCTGCACCATCAGGCAGATAGGCGTGTCATTGAAGACGAACTGGATGGAGCCGCGCTTGAAGTAGTTGGCAAACTTATCGCGCAGGGTGCCATAGTGTTCGGGCGGCAGACCGACCGCCAGCTCCACGCTGAGCATAGGCTGCAGTTGTCCCATCTTCCGCAGCTCCATGGCGATGGCAAAGAGAGTGAGGATGAAGAACCGGTCATCACGGGTCTTATCGCGCATGAAGGAGATGCGCTGACCGGAAAGAGCCCAGAACTTCCCGCCCCATTCCAATACATCCGTCTGGAGCGGCGGTTTCACAGGGTACTCGGCAAGGCCGGATGTGAATACGAAATTGGTAGTCTTCACGGCAGAGTTACCGTGGTCAATGGCAAACAGCATAAGGGATAACCTCCTAAATTGTATTGATACTCAATTACACAGATGAACGTGCGTATTTACAACGGGAATACGCATATTATTTTGAAATGCACAGAAAAAACGGCGGGGCTCAAGAGCGTTGACATAGGAAAACAAGCAGAAACCCAGTAAAATCAACGCTTTTA
>OGQR01002088.1_pt1 | contig 12628 bp, 7 predicted proteins | sample 1553271 | NCBI WGS metagenome assembly OGQR01 (sample SAMEA2579970, study PRJEB22360) | human gut metagenome | biome: human gut; feature: human-associated habitat; material: faeces | place: Denmark | collected 2008/2010 | reverse complement strand
TGGGGCATCTTCATATGCCATTGTATTTTATAGGGACATTTACTGAATATCCCTAACTATCGCTGTTGCTGCTTTGGCTGTAATTGCCGGAAATGTGTCGTCTCCGGTCCTTATAAAGGGGAGATGGAAAACCGGGTACAGATTTGTTGCCGGCCTGTTCCTTCTTTCCTTACCGGTCTTTATCTGTTTTGAATACAGGCAGGAAAAGAGGGCGGACAGGCTTCTGTCAGAAGCACAATCGGATGTATCGGTTCTGACCGGCACGGGGATGATGAACTCTTACCGGTATCTGCAGGGAAATGCTGATTTTGTACTTTGTTACGGAAAGACATTATTCAATCACCGGCAATATGCGGAAGCCCTGCCGGTGCTGGAAAATGCCTGTGCTTTAAAACCATCCTCCCGGCTGGTGTGCGATTTGGGGATGTGCTATCAGCAGGCTGGCAGGAATGCAGAAGCTGAAAAGGCTTATCTCTCCGCTTCTTTTATGACTCCGGCCTATATAGTTCCGCATTATCATTTGTTCAATCTCTACCGGGCTGACGGCTCTCCCGGCCAGGCAGCCATACAAGCCGAATATATGTTGTCTATGCAAGTGAAAGTAGTCAATACCTCGGTTCTGCGGATTAGAAATCAGGCAAGAATTTTCTTACAGAATTATCAACCAAAAGAGTAAGACATATATGAGCAAATATTATTTTTTCTTTGTGTGCTGGAGTTGTTTTTTTATCAGCTGCACGTCCGACTCACCATTGGAACAGGCGTTGAGTAAAAGCGGGAAAAACAGGATGCAGCTGGAGCAGGTATTAAAACATTATTCTTTGCATCCTGCCGATTCGTTGAAATACCGGGCTGCCTGCTATCTGATCGCTAACATGCCGGGTCATGGCTGGTATGAGGGAGAGGCCCTCGATGTTTATAAACAATGGATCGATTCGGTTTACTGTGGACAAAGCTTCATTTTTAAAGCGACTTTGTACGAAGCATTCTTTCAACAACCCGGTGCAACGGAAGGGTTGGTGCGGTATGAAGATATCGAACAATTGGATAGTAATTTTCTGATTACTTATATCGATTCGACTTTTAGTGCCATCCGGAGAAGACCCTGGTTAAAAAACTTGCTGTTCGGTCAATTGTGTGAGTATGTATTGCCCTACCGGGTTGGACACGAACGTCCTCAGCAACTTTTCAGGTTGCAGGATTCGATATTCAACACCGATATTGCCGATTTATTGCACTATGACGATATCGGCAACGAAGTGGCAACAGGCATCGGGTTGTCTCAGATTTTTAATGGCCGGATTCCCCGGGAGGCAAAAGTATTGTACCGGGGAAATCTTATCAACTATAATCTGACGGGATGTGTGAGCCTGGCTATGCTCAGAAGCTGGTTGGCCAGGCTTACACTGTGTCCGGTTGCTCTGGACCTGAATCCGGCTTTCCCGACCCGGAATGACAGACATTGCTGGTCGGTGATGATAGATAACAGACAGATGAACAGTATACAACAGTTGGCATTTGAGGTTAATAAACAGGGTAAGATTTATCGCTAGACTTTTACCCGTAATCCTGCTCCGGACACCGGTAAAAGCGAATACATTCCTCCTTTTTTCCGAAGTCCTTTTTACCGGGACGTGACTTCCTGCTATACCCGGGTGAAAGATGTCACGGTGACACCCCTCGAACCGGTATCCGTTACCTATGGGTATTTGAGTGTATTCAATAACTTGAAATGGGAACCTGTCGCTTATGCCGGACTTCGGGAAGGACGGTTTCTTTTTAAAGATGTCGGGTGTGGTATTGTATATTTGCCGTTGATTTATCCGGACGGGGATGCTGTTGCCGTTTCTTATCCTTTTCTATTGGATTTGACCGGAAAAGTGCAGCTGTTACAACCCGACACCACTCACCTGCTCACGTTAAAACTGAAGCGGAAGTATCCTTCAAGGCTCATGCTAAGGTCGGCCAACCGACCGTTTTTGAATTCGGTGGTGGAAGCTTCCAATGATCCCTCTTTCCGACGGAAAGACAGTATCGGCGTGTTTAAATATATCTCCGAATTACAATGGGCTGAAATAAAAACCGGTTCTTCCCAATCCTACCGATACTGGAGAATATGTTCCCGAAGGCCGTTTTATGTAGGTGAATGTATATTATATAACGCGAAAGGGGAAAGTATAAAACCCCTGCAAAATGTTCCGGGATTCACCGCTTCTTCCCCTGCTTTCGATGATAATCCGATTTCTTATGCCTTTTCGGATCGGAATTACATTTTACAATGGGATATGGGCAAAAAAGTTTCCTTGTCGGGTATAGAGTGTTTATTACGTAACGATGGCAATAGTGTATATCCTGGCCATTGGTATGAATTGAATTATCATGACGGCTCGGGATGGTGTTCGCTGGGAGTAAAGGAGGCCACTGAAAGGTGGGTGGAATTCAGTGAAATACCTGCCAATGCCCTGCTATGGTTAAGGGATTTGACTACCGGAAAGGAAGAACGGATTTTCACTTATACGGATGGTAAGATCTGTTTTTGGTAAATGGAGTATGTTTTATTTTTAAAAAGGAGGTGCTGATGAGAGAAAAAAATGAATGAAGTGAGTAATGTATGAAATGTAAATGATTTATGAAAAGAAAAAAATTATTGATTTTCGGGATATTCTTATCCTTCTTTATTTCCTGTTCCGATGAGTTAGAACGAATACCTCCGACAACGGGAGAGGTTGAGTTTAAAGATTTTGGAATAAGGGATGCCCGTTATTATTTTGAAGAAAATGCCACCGATCTGGCTCCCTTACGCTTTACAGATCGGGTAGCGGCGAAATCCTCTGCCTTACCTGCAGTTGAATTGATTCCTGAGTGGGATAAGGCGATAGAGTCGGGGCATAGCGGTGTCCGTTTAATTGAAATGCCTCTTCAGGCGAATATTTTCAGTTTGTATGTAGAGAGCGTAATTAAGTCGGGTAAATTGCTTTATCAGAAGCGAGCCTTTATGCGCCGTCGTCTGATAGTAGCCTGTCGTTGCTGTGGAGAGACTGATGTGTTTGTGAAACATTACCCCCGTCCCTTTGTTTCCTACTACCAGGCATTATGACGATGGGACGGTTGTATCATTTTATGGGTGCAGGGTGATCAGAGGGGAGATTATCGCTATGATTCCTGTGGTAATCAATCCGATATAGATCATGAGGCGGGTATGGGCGATCTCTTTCGGGTGTTCGATCAGATAACGGTTGTGTTCGTCGTATTTCAATAATCCGGCGATTTTCTTTTGGCGAAGGGTATAGCGTAGTAAATAATAGAAGATCAGCGCACCACTCAGCCCGACGAACATACCTGCCAATAAGTCGCCTGGGTAATGTACACCTAAATAGATGCGGGTATAACAATTCAGGACGGCCCAACATAGAATGAAAATACTTAACCAACGTTGTCTGAAGAAAAAAAGCAGGAAGAAGGCTAACCCGAAGGAATTGGAGGCATGACAGGAAGGGAACCCATAACTGCCTCCCCGTTTCCCGTTTACGATATGAACAAATTCGGATAAAGGATTGTTGAGATTCGAAGGACGCAAACGCTCGACTGCGGGACGTATCCAGGTGGCACATAGCTGATCGGCATAGGTGATGGTTAAAGCAATGGCGACGGCCGTGAGTAAAGTCACATATACATTAAAATTTTTGCAGAGTATATAGAGAATCGTAGCGTACATCGGGATCCAGATAAATCTTCCGGTAAAAAGCCACATAAAACTATCCCAATAGGGAGAATGTAAGCCGTTCAGTGTTAACAACAGCTGTTGGTCTAATTGCTGTAAAGTTTCAAGCATAAGATTTGTTTTTTCATGTAAACGTACCCCGGAATATATAGTTCACTGAAAAAAGGAACGTTTAAATTGGTTGAAAGAATAGCTATCTCCGGCGTAAAGGTATTATTTTTCCCGAAATTTAAAGTAATAATTTTCAAAAGATTACGACTTTGACCTGCTCTCCTTATAGAAGTCGTTGAAAACCAAGTAAAAATGTTCGTTTTTGAGTTTATCAAAGTGTATAAACTTTATGTGTTCGGTGCAGAAGATTTCATAAATAACTTACAAACTGAAAGCTTTTAAACGAAGAGTACCGTTCAACGGTTACAAAAGTTGTTGTAATTCAAGGAGATCAGAAATTGGGGTTGACTGTTTTAACTGGGAACAGTGGTTTTCCGGCCTAATCCCTGGGAATCGTGAACCAGAAAGTCGATCCTTTCTCCGGTTCCGATTCTACTCCGATTTTTCCGTTGAATTTGTCGATGATAGTAGAACAGATCGATAGGCCTAATCCTGTTCCCTGGATGAAATTGTTTAATTTGACAAAGCGACGGAAGACACTGGCTTGTTGATCTTTCGGAATACCGATTCCGGTATCTTCTACATAAAAGTAAATATCTTTTTCCCGGAGTCGGTAGCCGAAAAAAATGTGGCCTTGTCGGGTGAATTTCAACGCATTGTTCAGGAAATTAGAAATCACCTGATTGAGGCGTATACGGTCGATTTTGATTGCATACTCTTCAGCCTGTTCTGGTATGAATTTAATTTCGATACCGGTTTTGGCTTTTAGTTGAAAGACGGATTCGATTTCCTGAAAAAATTGATTCAGTTCCACTGTGTTTTCCGTAAAATCCATCACACCGGCTTCAATCTTGGAGATGTCCAAAATGTCATTGATCAGTTGAAGCAAAAGGTCGTTGTTGACAGAGATAATCCGGGTATACTCAGCCTTATCTTCTTCGCTGAAGTCCATTTCGCTGGCCAGTAGATTTGAAAAACCGACAATGGCATTGAGCGGAGTTCTGATTTCGTGACTCATATTGGCAATAAAAGCGGATTTCAACCGATCCGATTCTTCTGCTTTGGCTTTTGCCTGAATCAAATTCGCTTCGATCTTTTTCAGATTATCGATATCTGCACTCAGAAAGACCAGTTCGACTTGTTCGCCGGAAGCATGAGGATCACGAAGAGAGGCATGATATTTATACCAATGCCATTCGTTGTTCTGGCGGATGCGGACATGTCTGCCGCAAGTATGGGCTTGCCCCTGAGCAGCTTCGTCGATAAATTGTAATAATGCTGTCCGGTCTTCCGGATGCATATATCGGTAAGTATCGATCACTTGTGTGATATCCCGGGTGGTTTCTCCTAAATTAATAAACCACTGATCGGTAGCAAATCCCTGGCAAGTAGATACGTTCCATTGAGCTACTCCGATATGGGCCTGGATCGAAGCAAAACTGAAAAGTGATTCGAGTTCCGCTACCCGTCGTTTGGATTGGGTATTTCGTTTTTCACTGCGGAAATGTTCGATGCCTATACATAAAATTTGGGCCAGGGTTTGCAAATAGATTTTATCTTGCTGGCTGCAAGGGCGGACTTGCCGGACGTAGTCGACCCCGACATATCCCCACAATTGGTTGTTCACATGAAGGGGGGCGACGAACATAGAGATAATTCCTTGCTCCAGCAGGAGTTGGCGCTCTTTTTCGAATTTGATTTTTTGTGTCACGCGCAGGTCTTCGGTGATCAATAGTTTATCTTCCTGCATCTGACTATACAACCACGGAATATCCTCATTGGGAATATGCTGAAGATATTCGATTTGAGGGGGGACCGTATCGGCACAAATTTCATATGTATTCTTGCTGGTATTGTGTTGCATATCGAATTCGAAAATATAAGCCCGGTCTGCTTCCAGTTCTTTCAACATCCTTTGCAGAATTTTTTCCACGGACTCCTTTTCATTTTTAGCTTCCAGGAAAATCCGTAAGGCTGCGGATAAATGTTCCTGGTTATTCATGGAAGTATCGATTTCACTTTGTGTTTTGTCCAATTTTTTCCGATAAAAAACAAATCGTAATGAAGTGAAAATGACCAGATAAATGAGAATACCACCCCCCAGGCTACCTCCGCACAACAACAGGAGTGTCCGGTGTTTAGTCCAAAAGGTCGGAGGCCGATTATAGAAATAGAGCCGGGAGGTGTTACAATTGCCGATGTTTAAATGATTGGCTTCCAATAGAGTTTCATTGATATGTACACCGAGGGATTGAGTATTGCTCTGGAGGGGAATAACTTTAGCCGGTACTCCGCCGAGAACCCGGAGAGCCAGCTCCGACAATAAAACCCCGTAATCGAAACTTTCAGCATAATATCCTCCGATATAATCGATATTGTTATTCCCCCAATCCGTGACAGAGAATACGGGAGTCGGAGCCAATTGGCAAATATTATGGTGTACTTTTTCATGATCGTATAAGTACCCCTCTGCATCCTGCATCCAGCCAGTCAGTAATATACCGGTATTCGGCGAAAGATGCTGCAAACGTTCATATAGCGTGTTGGTCGAAAGGAAACGGCCGTCCAGAAAAGTGAATTTCAGATCGGAAGGATATTCTTGAAGGTATTTTTTTACCAGAAGGGTAGAATAAATCCCGAAAAACTGGCAATCTCCGATAACGGCGATTTCTTGTAAATCAGGACGTAAAGCCTGCATGAGCTGTATGTTTTGCGGGATGTATATGTCTTCGGTAATTCCGGTGGCATTATAAGATCGGCATAAATCTTGGGTAAGCTGAAAGTTATGGGCAGACAATCGGGTAGGATGAAGGTATTCACTCAGGTCTAAACTATATTTTTTTACTCCGACTAATAAAACATCTACATTTTTCCAGGAGTCCTGACGTGTATACCGATAGGCCATCCAGGCGGCATCCGCGATGAGGATAACCATTTTGGGGGGATGTAACCGATGATTGTTCAAAATGAAACGGGTACTTTGAATCCAGATTTCCGGTGAAGCAAACAAATCGGTATTTAAATATTCGCTATATACCGGGTAGGGGCAATCGTTTTTTTTTAATTCTTGACGGAATGAAGCCTCGAGCGTTTTTGCCCAGCTTGAATTACTATTGTATGAACTGATTAATAAAATATAATCTTCCCTTTCTCCTTTTACTTGAGTAGGTAAAATTATACCTGTAATTACAATCAGAATAACCAATAGGCTTTGCATGCCGTTCGTGTGTTTTTCCTCGCAAAGATAGGTTTTTATTTCGAGTCTGATTATGATTTCCCGGAACTTTACATTATAAATCAACTAAGAAATCAATACCTTATAGAAAACTGTTCCGACCGGGTAACCCAGGTATCCGTTTGCCGATAGGATGACTTGTTCTGATGACACAAAAACCGAACTCGGAATAGAAAGAAAAAAATATACCTGCCTTTTACTGGAACAATAGAGAGAAAAATAAGTGATTGATTATTCGTATGATATGATAATGGTGAATATTTTATTTCAAAAATAATCGAAAAATGGTAACCTCGGGTTGGTTTTGCCCGTAGAAGAGAGTGTAAATGATGATTGAATTTATGATTTTATTTTAGCTGTTATTTAGATTAAGATTATTTAGCACACACCACGAGGGAGAGGAAGCTTATCAACAAGCTGATTTTCGGAAAAGTTCTTTATATTTTGGAAAGTGATCTACGGGAATAATACACCACGCACATATACACCACACAGACGCACGCACATATAATAACATCTTTTCATTAATCCCACTATTTTCCGATATAAAGAATCTACGAAAATGTCTCCCTTTTTTTATTTTATTTACTTTTTACTTAAAACCTTTTATTTCCTGTTTGTTGTTTTTTCCTTAACTTTGCAAGTTATTTGTAAGGATTGAAAAAATGAAAGAATTTCAGGAAGAAGAGGGACAGATTGTCATTTACGGTGCACGTGAGCATAATCTGAAAAATATAGATTTGACTATTCCGCGGAATAGTCTGACTGTCATTACCGGATTGAGCGGGAGTGGGAAATCGTCTCTGGCTTTCGATACGATATATGCAGAAGGACAGCGTAGGTATATGGAGACTTTTTCGGCCTATGCCCGTCAGTTTCTGGGAGGGATGGAACGTCCGGACGTCGATAAAATTACAGGATTGAGTCCGGTTATTTCTATCGAACAAAAAACGACTAATAAGAATCCCCGTTCGACAGTCGGTACGACGACCGAAGTTTATGACTTTTTGCGTTTGCTTTTCGCACGTGCCGGCGAGGCTTATTCTTATGTTACAGAGAGCCGGATGGTGAAATATACGGATGAGAAGATCATCGAATTGATTCAGAAAGATTTCGCTGGAAAAAAGATTCTGCTTTTAGCACCGGTAGTGAAAGGACGGAAAGGAAATTACAAAGAGCTTTTCGAAAATTTACGGAAGAAAGGATTCATTTCGGCACGGGTAGACGGGGAGATCCGTGAAATCGGACTCGGTATGAGTGTGGATCGGTATAAAATCCATGATATCGAGATTGTGATCGATAAGATGATTGTCGACCATATCGATTTGAAACGCCTGAAAAGCTCGGTGGCTACTGCCATGAAAAACGGTAAAGGGGTGATGATGGTTAAACCGTTGGATCGTGGGGATATTAAATACTATAGCCGGCATCTGATGTGTCCGGATACCGGGATTTCTTACCGGGATCCTGCTCCTCATTCTTTCTCTTTTAATTCCCCTCACGGAGCTTGTCCCAAATGTAAAGGGTTGGGGTATGTGAATGCGGCCGATATCGATAAGATCATTCCTAATAATGCGCTTTCGATTTATGAAGGAGGGATCGAACCGCTGGGAAAATATAAAAATAGCATTCTTTTTTGGCAAATAGAGACGGTGTTGAAAAAACATGGCTATGAATTGCATACTCCGATCCGGGAGCTTTCGGAAGAGGCTTTGACGGATATCCTGTATGGTTATCCCGGACAAATCCGGTTAGAGAATACAGCTTTGGGTGTCTCTTCCAATTCGCTTTATAATTTCGAAGGTATTATCAAGTATGTCACTATGCAGGAGGAGAATAGCACTTCGAAAAAAGCGAATAAATGGGCCGAACAGTTTATTTCGGTTGTAAAATGTGACGTATGTAACGGGCAGCGCCTGAATCAGGAAGCTTTGAATTTCCGGATTGCCGGTAAAAATATTGCTGAACTGGCTTCTATGGAACTGAGCGATTTGTATGAATGGGTATGTACCACCGAAGCACAGCTCGAAGACAAACAACGGCAGATTGCCGGAGAGATATTTAAAGAAATCCGTACCCGGTTGAAGTTCCTTTTGGATGTGGGCTTGGAATACTTGTCTTTGAATCGTCAATCTATGACTTTGTCCGGCGGGGAATCGCAGCGGATACGTTTGGCTACTCAAATCGGTTCACAGTTGGTAAATGTGTTGTATATTCTGGATGAACCGAGTATCGGCTTGCACCAAAAAGACAACCGGCGGCTGATCCATTCCCTGCAACAATTGAGGGATAATGGAAATTCGGTGATCGTAGTGGAACATGACCGGGAGATGATGGAAAGTGCGGATTATATTGTCGATATGGGCCCAAAAGCCGGTAGGAAAGGGGGAGAAGTTACCGCTATCGGTACGATCGACGATATTAAAAAGAGCGATAGTCTGACAGCTCAATATCTGAATGGTACCAAAAAAATACAGATACCCGAAAAAAGAAGGGAAGGAAACGGAAAATTCCTGACCTTGAAAGGATGTACGGGGAATAACCTGAAAAAAGTAGATGTAAGCATTCCTTTAGGGATGTTGGTATGTGTGACGGGAGTCAGTGGAAGTGGCAAGTCGTCGTTGATCAACGGGACTTTGCATCCGATCCTGACCGAAAAGTTCTATCGCGCGATTACCTCGCCTCTTCCTTATAAAGCTATCGGGGGAATCGAACATATCGATAAAGTAGTGGTGGTGGATCAAAGTCCTTTGGGCCGTACCCCCCGTTCGAATCCGGCGACCTATACCGGTATCTTTACCGATATACGTAAGATTTTCGAGAAGTTGCCGGAAGCTCAGATTCGCGGATATGGAGCCGGACGTTTTTCATTCAATATTCCCGGCGGACGTTGTGAAGAGTGTAAGGGAGCCGGAGTGAAGACGATAGAGATGAATTTCCTGCCGGATGTGTATGTGCATTGTGAAGCTTGCGATGGAAAGAGATATAATAAAGAGACCCTGGAAGTGAGGTATCGCGGAAAATCGATCGGCGATGTGCTGAATATGACGATCAATCAGGCAGTCGAGTTTTTCGAAAATGTCTCTTTCTTGCAACAAAAGCTGAAGGTGCTTCAGGATGTGGGATTAGGCTATGTGAAACTGGGCCAGCAATGTACGACTTTGAGCGGTGGAGAATCACAACGAATCAAGTTGGCTGCTGAACTGGCAAAGAAAGATACCGGAAAGACACTTTATATTCTCGACGAACCGACAACGGGATTGCATTTCGAGGATATCAATATACTGTTGGAGGTTATACAGAAACTGGTGAATAAAGGAAATTCTGTCATCGTTATTGAGCATAACCTCGATGTTATTAAAGTGGCCGATTATCTGATCGACATGGGGCCTGGAGGGGGGAAAGAAGGGGGAAAGATCGTGGCTACAGGTACACCCGAAGAGGTAGCTGAATGCAAAAAATCGGAGACCGGTAAATTTCTGCGGGAAGAGTTGAAAAGGTAAAAGGCTAAAGGCTATAAGCTAAAGGCTATAAGCTAAAGGCTATAAGCATATATTTCGAACTGCCTATAGCTTTTAGCTTATAGCCTTTTACTTTTTAAATGATTCCCAGTACGTTCAGGAGGATCAGGAATATACAGATAGGGGCTATATATTTGAGAATAAAAGTATAGAGCCGGAAGAAGCGGGTTTTCAAACTGCCGTTGTTGCTGATTTCACTGTAGAGGAGGCTTTTATCCAGGTACCATCCGGCGAAGATACAAATCAGAATACCTCCCAAAGGAAGTAATATATTCGAACACAGATAATCACAGGCATCGAAAAGGCTCATTCCGAAAATTTGTACATGGCGGAGGGGTCCGAATGAGAGAGTATTGAAACTACCGATACAAGTGATGACCAGCGTGGCGATTACCGTAGCCCAGGGGCGTTTCAGTTTCTTTTCTTCGACAAGATAGGCTACCGGCACTTCCAGTAAAGATATGGCGGAAGTCAGGGCGGCGAAAGTGAGCAGGATGAAAAAAAGGATCGCCCAAATTTCACCTGCAGGCAGTCCCTGAAATACTTTAGGGAGAGTCAGGAAAACCAATCCCGGACCGGCTTGTGGATCGATATGAAAAGAAAATACGGCCGGCAGAATAGCGATACCCGCTAAAATGGCAACCAGGGTATCGGTGATAATTACTTTCAGGGAGATACCGGTCAGATTGTCGTTTTTAGGAATATAAGAAGCATAAGTCAGCAGAATACCCATCCCCACAGAAAGTGAGAAAAAAGCCTGACCTAAAGCGGATAAAATACTATCGGCGGTGAGCTCGGACAGTTTGGGAAAGAATAAGAATCTCAAGCCTTCTGCCGAACCGCTTAAAGTCATAGAATTAATACTCAACGCAATAATGATGATAAACAGTAGGGGCATCATCAGTTTGGAATACCTTTCTATCCCTTTTTGCACCCCTCCCATGATAATCGCTCCGGTAAGGAACATAAAACCGATATGCCAAAGAAGTGCTTTGTAAGGATGGGAAATGAAATTGGTGAAAATGGAATTTATATCTTCTGCACTTTGCCCGTGAAAGGAGTTACTTATCGACAACCACACATATTCGAGCGTCCAGCCGGAAACCGTTCCATAAAACGAAAGGATCAGAGTGGCTGCAATAATCGAGAGGAGACCGAACAAAAACCACTTCGTGCCCGGTGCCAATACGCGGAAAGTACCGAGTGCATTTTGTTGGGAACGACGTCCTAAAGAAAATTCGGCCAACATCACCGGTAAGCCTATGGCTATGGTAAAGAATATATAGACGAGTACCGTGAAAAATATGTATACCAGAAGAAAGGCACCCCCGCCATTATTCCCTGCCTCGTAGGGAAATTTCCAGATATTTCCTAAACCGACTGCCGAACCTGCTAAAGCTGCTATAGCCCCGAATTTGGATTTAAAACCGATTCTATGGTTTGAATGGTGCATATCAGATCTATTTTTGACTGTAAAAATAAAACAATTCTTGTTCCCAGTTAACTTTGCAATAAAGTTTAACAGATTGAATAATAATGTTTTTGAATTCAATTTGATTTACTTTCAATTTGAAATTGAATTTTCTTATCATGTAACGATTCTGAAGTAGAAAAGTTGATGCGAGCTACTTTTCCGGTTAATAGTTGCAATGGTTGCAAAAGTTTCAGAAATTAAGCCTAACCACTGCCGTGTTTTAGTCCAATTAATATTTCTTCGATAAAAAAATTGAAAACCACTTGTATGTTACTATGGAGTAACATATATTTGTGACTGAATGGTAACATATATAAAAACAGTAAGAAAATGAAAATAGAAAAAGACAGGGAAACTACAGAAAAGCGTTTGCTTACAGCAGTTGGTGAAATCGTAGAGGAAAGCGGACTTGAGTCTTTAGGGATAAATGCCGTAGCACAAAGGGCCGGAGTATCAAAGATGTTGATATACCGTTATTTCGGATCATTGGAAGATTTGATAGCCCAATATATCATACAGCGAGATTATTGGGTAAATATTCCGACAGAGATTCCCGGGAAGAATGA
>OGQR01002087.1_pt1 | contig 12633 bp, 9 predicted proteins | sample 1553271 | NCBI WGS metagenome assembly OGQR01 (sample SAMEA2579970, study PRJEB22360) | human gut metagenome | biome: human gut; feature: human-associated habitat; material: faeces | place: Denmark | collected 2008/2010 | reverse complement strand
AATAGAGTAGCATCGTCGGATACAAGCCCCGAAGGTAATAAAGATATACGGAAACGAGGTTTACGATTACCCAAAAAATCCAATGCTCGATAATTCGCCTTGCCAGCATCCAAGTAGCGACAATGCCTACCGACGTGGTGAACGCATCGCCTACGGGGATGGGAGAGTCCGTGAATTGATGAAGGAGATACCATAAGATGGCGAATACAACGGCCAATGTTCCGATAATCCCCACGAAAAGCGGAAGGCTCAGATGGGTGTATAGGATACGGTCGGAGGGAAGACTGTCGTTTTCCGTGTGTATCTCATGTTTCTTCCGGGTCCATTGATAGAAACCGTATATGCTGATTCCTACGTAATAGGTTTGCAATCCCATGTCCGCATAAATCTTAGCGGACAGGAAGACAAAGACATACACGAGGGAGGTGAGGAATCCCACCACCCACATGCCCTTATGTTGTTTAATCTCTAGAAAGAGATAGAGCAGACCGGTTATTACTCCGAAGTATTCTAGCCAAACCATTTTAGTAATTGATAATTGATAATTGAAAATTAAGTTAGAATTTGAAGGTGATCCTGGCCATGGCGTTCGTGCCGGCTTGGGTGAAATAACCGTCATCCTTTTTACGTGTGCCGTTTTCGATATACGAGTATACCCATGCGTTGGTCTCGTACTTCTCGTTGAAGAGGTTGTTGATAGTCACGTCTAGGGTTATTTCTTTCATGAACTTAGGCTGGAAGGCGTAACCGATACGTAGGCTATTGATAAAGTAGGGATCGATGGAACGATCCTTGCTGCTTGAATTGTCTATGTATTGGCGGCCTACTATTTGTGAGTTGAAACTCGCGATAAACCCTTTGTAAACGAAATCGAACATGCTGTTCGCTATTAGATTGGGTGAGAAAGCTATATTCGTTGTGCCTAGATCATTGATCTCTTGTCCTCCGGTATCCCAATTATCCACGTATTCCACGAAATGCTTGATTTTATTTTGGCTGAGGGTTACGTTCGCGCTCCAATTCAGCCAAGAGGTGATTTGTACACCTCCGGTAAGCTCGATACCCATTCGGTAACTATCCTTTATATTGGAAGTGAGGGCCTCGCCGATCTCGCTGATCTTGCCGGTTAGGATCAATTGGTTGTTGTAATCCATGAAATAGAGATTGGCTCCAAACCGGAAACGGTCGTTACCAAAACTATAACCGGCCTCGTAATCATATAAGGTCTCGTGGGTAGGACGTTCCTCGGGGCCTGCCTCCGTGAAATTGTCACGGTTCGGTTCCCGGTTAGCGACGGAGAAAGAGACGAAGGCGTTATGGCCATTGTTATGGAAGTTTATTCCGGCTTTCGGGTTGAAGAAGTTCCAGTTCTTACGAATGTCCAGTCCTTCCCCGGCTTTGTCATCGTTTCCCTTAATGGTGTAATGGATCCCACGGTATTGTAAGTCCAGATAGCCGGTGAAAAGAGGGGAAAGACGTTGAGTCAATTTAGCGTATGCGTTGTAGTCTAATTTCTTACCGGTATTGCGATAATATTCGTAATCCGGTTGTGGCAAGACGTTTGCGCTTTTGGTCCACATTACCCGGCCAAAATGATCGCCTACATAGTTGTTGACGGCGGTTCCCAGCGTAAGGCGGGTATTGTCACGTTGATAGTTTGCGCTATAAACGGCTCCATAGAAATAATTGTCGAGCCATTTACGGCGCACAAGGTCCGTCTTTTTTACGGTATTACCCTCCGGATCGATATATTCCGGTAGTTTATAACTGCTGAATTTGGCTTTCGATTTATAATCCTCGTAATATCCGTTACCATCGGTGTAATGAAGGGTCAGGTTCATATTCCAGAAATCTCCGATACGCTGGCTGGCCATTAAATGGTAGTTGTGTTGCCAATAATTATCCGTCTGATTGTTATAAAACTTCTTCACTCCATCTTCCTCATATTCTCCGCATGGATTATAGCTACGATCTGTGTCAAGTAAATAAGACGGAACACCGTTCCATGCTTGATAGGTCTTCTCGCTGTTCCCGAAGGCTTGGAATTTAATCAATGTATTATCGGCATAGAAAGCGGCGGAGGCATAGTAAGAACTCATACGGGCGGAGGCACGATCGATAAAGCCGTCGCTACGGATATTGGAGTAGCGGGCGTCGAAAGCGAAATGATCGTAAAGTAATCCGGTGCCGCCTTTTACCGTATGTTTCAGCGTACCGAAAGAACCTGCTGATACGGAATATTCGCCGTAAGGCTTTAAGGACGGTTTCTCGGTCTGCATGGCGACCGTAGCGCCAAAAGCCGCAGCTCCGTTCGTAGAGGTTCCGGCGCCTCGTTGGATCTGGATCGATTCTACCGAGGAAGCTATATCGGCCATATTAGCCCAGAATACGGTATGAGACTCGGAGTCATTAACCGGTACGCCATTGATCGTGATATTGATACGGTTCGCATCTGTACCCCGGATACGAAACCCGGAGTAACCGATACCCGTTCCGGCATCCGAGGTCATGATAACAGACGGGGATTGGGAGATAAGGAATGGGATACCTTGCCCGTTGTTCCGGCTGCTTAGTTCTTGTTTGGAGATGTCGCTATAAGCTACCGGGGTCTCTTTCCCGACTTTGGTAGCGGTAATAACCACTTCATCTAAAGATACGTCTTTTGAGATTTTCAAGGAGTCGACCGGACTGGGCATTTGTGCCTTGGCGGTTGTAGCCAGTAAGGAGCCGGCCAAGATAACCAATACATTTTTCATCTTTTCATCTTTTTGCTTTAAAACTAAATAGATGAATAGAAAGGATGGGAGAAGCATGAATCCCTACGACAGCATTACCTGTACAGGTTCTATGGGTATGATCTCAGCCCGCTCCTTTCGTGAAGGATTCCGCGAGCACCCCTTCGTATTCGGCAGCAAAGATAGGCATAAAAGTGTTAATAAATATTACTATCAATAGTAAATCGGATTTCTATAGATATTAATTCTGATTACTATCGATCGTAATCCGGTTTGTGTCGTATTAATTTTTTCTGCAAAAAGATGAGGATATTTTGAGAACTCATTGATTTTTTGTATATTTGCGGGCGATTAAGTGAAGTTGAGGAGGGGGCGGGTAGTCCCCTTCTTTTGTTCTTAACAGATATGTGTATGATAGAAAAGAAAGTGGTAAGCCAATTAGTAGAGGAAAAACTAGCCTCTTCAAGCAATTATTTAGTAGACGTAGTGATTAAACCGGGGAACCTGATAGTCGTTGAAATTGATAACGATGAAGCGGTAAGCATTGATGATTGCGCTGAGTTGAGCCGGTATTTGGAGGAGCATCTGGATCGTGACGTCGAGGACTATGAGCTGGAGGTTGGCTCCGCCGGCATTACTTCTCCTTTTAAGGTACTTCGCCAATACGTCAAGAACATCGGAAACGAGGTGGAGATGCTGTTGAAAAACGGCTCGAAGCTGACAGGTGTGTTGAAATCTGCCGACGAGAACGGTGTGGTTGTCTCTGTCGAGAAGAAGGTGAAACCGGAGGGCGCTAAGCGGAAGGTAACCGTGATAGAGGATGAGTCGTATACATTTGATGAAATAAAATATACAAAATACTTAATAAGATTCAAGTAAGATTATGGCCAAGAAAGAGGAAACAATCAGTATGATTGACACCCTTGCGGAGTTCAAGGAGTTGAAGAATATCGATAAAGATACGATGATTAGCGTTTTGGAAGATTCGTTCCGCAACGTGATCGCCAAGATGTTTGGCACGGATGAGAACTATGACGTGATTATCAATCCTGAGAAAGGTGATTTCGAGATCTGGAGAAACCGTACGGTTGTGGCTGATGATGAATTGGAGGATGAGAACTTGCAGCTTACGTTGACGGAGGCCCGTAAAATCGACGCCGACTGTGAGGTGGGCGAGGAAGTGACCGACGAGGTGCATTTCGCGGACTTCGGACGTCGTGCGATCTTAAACTTGCGCCAGACTTTGGCTTCAAAGATACTTGAATTGCAGAAAGACAGCTTGTACGCTAAGTATAAGGATAAAATCGGCCACATCATCGCCGCTGAGGTTTATCAGGTGTGGAAGAAAGAAATCCTGTTGCTGGATGACGATGGTAATGAGTTGCTACTGCCGAAATCCGAGCAAATCCCGACCGATTTCTATCGTAAGGGAGAGACCGTACGTGCGATCGTTCAACGTGTGGATAACTATAATAACAACCCGAAGATCCTTCTTTCCCGTACGGATAAGGTCTTCTTGCAGCGGTTGTTCGAGTTGGAGGTTCCGGAGATTAATGACGGCTTGATTACGATCAAGGCGATCGCCCGTATCCCGGGAGAGCGTGCCAAAGTGGCTGTCGAGTCATACGATGACCGTATTGACCCGGTGGGTGCTTGCGTAGGTATGAAAGGCTCTCGTATTCACGGAATCGTTCGCGAGTTGAGAAACGAGAACATTGATGTGATTAATTACACCTCAAATCTCTCTTTGTTTATCCAGCGTGCTTTAAGCCCGGCTAAGATCTCTTCTATCCGTGTAAATGAGGAAGAAAAGAAAGCTGAGGTTTATCTACGTCCGGAGGAGGTTTCTTTAGCGATCGGTAAGGGTGGTCTGAATATTAAGTTGGCTTGTATGTTGACTGAGTATACGATTGACGTATTCCGTGATATCGAAGGAGCGGACGAGGAGGATATCTACTTGGATGAGTTCTCCGACGAGATCGACAGCTGGGTGATCGACGCACTGAAGAATATAGGATGCTATACGGCGAAGAGCGTCCTTGCTATGAACCGCAATGAGATTATTGAACGTGCCGATCTGGAAGAGCAGACCGTGGACGATCTTTTAGCTATCTTATCCGCGGAATTTGAAGATGAAGGTAACGAATAAGTATTACGACAAAGTTAGATATGCCTATAAAATTAATTCAAGTACAGAGAAAATTGAACGTGGGAATCAACACGGTGGTTGAGTTCCTGCACCGGAATGGGTTCTCGGTTGAGGATAATCCCAACACGAGGATCAGTGATGAACAGTATGCTTTGCTCGTAAAAGAGTTTGGAAAGGATCTGCCTGAGAAAGATCGTAATTTTGCGGCGGATCGTGCGCAGAAAGAGGCTCCTTCTGTGAAAGAAGAGAAGACTGCGGAAATAAAGACAGTGATACCGGAAGAATTCAGGCCTAAGATCGTAATGAAGGGTCATATCGATTTGGATGGTGGACAACATAAAAAACAGCAGGAAGAGCCGAAGGCTAAAGAGGAGCCGAAGGTGAAAGAAGAGCCTAAGGTAAAGGAAGAGCCGAAAGTGAAGGAAGCGCCTGCCGCTCCCGCTGCTCAAGCTCCTGTTAAACCTGCGCAGGCTCCCACGGAGAAAAAAGAAGAAAAAGTTATAGTAGTGGAAGTGGAAAAAGAAAAAACCGTAGAGAAGCAACCGGTTGTTGCGGAACCTAAGGTGGAAAGTGTGAAACCGGAACAGGAAGTAGAGAAGACCGAGGAAAAAGACGATAATCTTTTCCGTTTGAACTCGGTTAAATTGGAATCAAAGATCAAGGTAACCGGTAAGATTGACTTGGATGCGCTTAACCAATCGACTCGTCCGAAGAAGAAAACGAAGGAGGAGAAGCGGAAAGAGCGTGATGAGAAGCAAAAGTTTAATAACAATCGGCCGGGTAATAATAGCAACGGTCCGGGCGCTCCTCATAAGAGTCCGAATTCGCCTACTTTGATTAAACCGAACGCTCCCACCAAACCGGGTGAGGAAGGTGACGCTAAGAAGAAGCGTAAACGTATCAAGAAAGATCGAGTAGACGTGAATAATACGCCGGGTACGAATTATCCGCGCCCGAATCGTGACGATCGTCCGAATAACGACCGTAAGCCTCGCTTGAAGAAGCCGGTGAAAGCGGAAGTTAGCGAAGAGGATGTTCAAAAGCAGATCAAGGAGACTTTGGCTCGCTTGACCAACAAGAATAATAAGAATAATAAGGGGGCTAAATACCGTCGTGATAAACGTGACGCCGCTGTGAAACGTGAGCACGAGTTGATGGAACAGGAAGAACTGGAAAGCAAGGTATTGAAGCTGACCGAGTTCGTTACGGCCAACGACTTGGCGAACATGATGGACGTATCTGTAACGGAGGTTATCGGTACTTGCATGAGCATCGGCCTTATGGTTTCGATCAATCAGCGCCTGGATGCGGCGACGATCAATATCGTGGCTGAGGAGTTCGGTTATAAGACTGAATATGTAAGCGCGGATGTTGTCGAGGCGATCAACGCTGATGAGGAAGATGATAACGAGGAGGATTGGGTAGCCCGTCCGCCTATCGTAACGGTGATGGGACACGTTGACCATGGTAAGACTTCTTTATTGGATAATATCCGTAGCGCGAACGTAATCGCCGGTGAGGCTGGTGGTATCACGCAGCATATCGGAGCCTACAACGTGAAGTTGCAGAATGGCCGCCGTATCACGTTCTTGGATACTCCGGGTCACGAGGCGTTTACCGCTATGCGTGCCCGTGGCGCGAAGGTGACGGATATCGCTATTATTATCGTGGCCGCTGATGATAACGTGATGCCTCAGACGATCGAGGCGATTAATCACGCTTCGGCTGCCGGTGTTCCTATTGTTTTCGCTATTAATAAAATCGATAAGCCACATGCTAATCCTGAGAAGATCAAGGAGGAGTTGGCGAATATGAATTACTTGGTGGAAGACTGGGGGGGTAAGTACCAGAGTCAAGAGATCTCCGCTAAGAAAGGTATCGGTGTCGAGGAGTTGTTGGAGAAGGTACTGTTGGAGGCCGACCTGTTGGATTTGAAAGCGAATCCGAAAAAACGTGCGGTTGGTTCTATCATCGAGTCTTCTTTGGACAAGGGACGTGGCTATGTATCTACCATATTGGTGGAGAACGGTACGTTGAAGATGGGAGATATCGTTTTGGCGGGAACTCATCAAGGACGTATCAAAGCGATGTTCAACGAGCGTAATCAACGGGTGGAGAAGGCTGGTCCTTCCGAGCCGGTATTGATCCTCGGTCTGAACGGTGCTCCTCAGGCCGGTGATACATTTAATGTATTGGAGACTGAGCAAGAGGCGCGTGAGATCGCTAACCGTCGTGAGCAATTGCAGCGTGAGTTAGGTCTTCGTACGCAGAAGATGCTTACCTTGGATGATATCGGACGTCGTATCGCCGTGGGTAACTTCCAAGAGTTGAACGTGATCGTGAAGGGTGATGTGGATGGCTCCGTAGAGGCTTTGTCCGACTCCTTGATCCGTTTGTCTACCGAGGAGATTCAGGTGAATGTAATTCATAAGGCGGTTGGCCAGATTTCCGAGTCGGATGTGGTTTTGGCAGCGGCTTCGAACGCTATCATTATCGGATTCCAAGTTCGTCCGTCTTTGCAAGCACGTAGAAACGCCGAGAAGGAAGGTGTAGAGATCCGTTTGTACTCTATCATCTATGATGCGATCGAGGAGGTGAAGAGCGCTATGGAAGGCATGCTTTCTCCGGAGATCAAGGAGGAGATTACCGCTTATGTGGAAGTTCAGCAGGTATTCAAGATCACCAAGGTCGGTACGGTTGCCGGATGTATGGTTAAGGAAGGCAAGATCAAACGTACGAACAAGATCCGCTTGATACGTGACGGTATCGTTATCTATGCCGGCGAGCTAGGCTCTTTGAAACGTTTCAAGGACGATGCGAAAGAGGTCGTGGCTGGCTTGGATTGCGGTTTGAATATTACGAACTTCAACGATATCCAAGTGGGCGATATGATCGAGGCTTACGAAGAGACAGAAATTAAGAAGACGTTATAACGATGAACTGGTTGGACATTACATTGCTATGTCTGGCAGGGATAGGATTTGTGAAAGGCCTGTTTGATGGAATCATCAAACAGGTTGTTTCGCTTATAGCCCTAGTGATCGCGATCTTTTTCTGCGGAAAAGCGGCGGCTTGGCTGAAAGGATATATCTTGGCGTTGGGTTGGTTTCCGGAAGAAGGGGTTACGATCTTGAGTTATATAGCGGGTTTTATCTTGATTATGGGGGTGTTTATTCTAGCGGGAGAACTGGTTACCAAGGTGGTAGGGGCGACACCGTTGAGCGTTATCAACCATTTGTTTGGTGGTTTTTTCGGGTTGCTGGTCGTTTTGGTCTTTACCAGTTTGCTGTTGAACGCGCTGGAGTTCGTGGATCGTGGATCGGTCTTGATTCATCGCCAATCAAAGATAGAATCTCGTTTTTATTATAGCGTGAAGCAAATAGTACCAACAATTTTCCCACATAATTTGTTTTCATTAGGAGAATGAAGGGCTTTTATCAATGGTTAATTTTTAATTATGCAGGATTCAAATCATATAATTAATGAGGTAACGAGCGGAGATTATAAATACGGCTTCGTTACCGATATTGATACGGAGGTGATCCATCGTGGATTAGACGAGGAGACGGTCCGTATTATCTCTGCCAAGAAGAACGAGCCGGAATGGTTACTCGAGTTCCGTTTGAAGGCTTTTCGTCATTGGCAGACGTTGGAGATGCCTACATGGCCTCACTTGAATATCCCGCCGATCGATTATCAGGACATTATCTATTATGCCGCCCCTAAGAAAAAAGAGGGACCAAAGAGCTTGGATGAGGTAGATCCTGAGTTGTTGAAAACATTCGATAAACTGGGTATTCCTTTGGAAGAACAGAAGCATTTAAGCGGAATGGCGGTAGACGCCGTGATGGATAGTGTTTCCGTGAAGACTACTTTCAAGGAGAATCTTGCGGAGAAGGGGATTATTTTCTGTTCGTTCAGCGAGGCTGTACAACATCATCCGGACTTGGTGCAGAAATATTTGGGCAGCGTGGTTGGTTATCGTGATAATTTCTTCGCCGCCTTGAATTCGGCCGTGTTCTCGGACGGTTCGTTTGTTTATATACCGAAGGGCGTACGTTGCCCGATGGAGTTGAGTACGTATTTCCGTATCAATGCCGCTAATACCGGACAGTTCGAGCGTACCTTGATTGTCGCTGACGATGAGGCGTATGTAAGTTATCTGGAAGGATGTACGGCACCGATGCGTGACGAGAACCAATTGCATGCCGCTATCGTGGAGATCGTGGCGAACGAGCGTGCTGAGGTGAAGTATTCTACCGTACAGAACTGGTATCCGGGTGATAAGGAAGGTAAAGGCGGTATCTATAACTTCGTGACGAAACGAGGTTTGTGCAAAGGTGAGGGTAGCAAGATCTCTTGGACGCAAGTAGAGACCGGTTCGGCGATCACTTGGAAATATCCGAGCTGTATCTTGGCAGGTGATAACTCGGTAGGTGAGTTTTACTCGGTTGCCGTGACCAATAATTACCAACAGGCCGATACGGGTACGAAGATGATCCATCTGGGTAAGAATACGAAAAGTACGATCGTATCCAAGGGTATCTCTGCCGGTCATAGCCAGAATAGCTATCGGGGATTGGTAAAGGTGTCCGCCCGTGCGGAAGGCGCCCGTAACCATAGCCAATGCGATAGTTTGTTACTAAGCTCTACTTGTGGAGCTCATACGTTCCCTTACGCTGATATTCAGAATGAGACGGCGATCGTGGAGCATGAGGCTACGACGAGTAAGATCAGCGAGGAGCAATTGTTCTACTGCCAGCAACGGGGTATCTCGGTAGAAGAGGCTGTCGGTTTGATCGTGAATGGATATGCCCGTGAGGTAATGAATAAGTTGCCGATGGAGTTCGCCGTCGAGGCTCAGAAATTACTAACGATCTCGCTGGAAGGCAGCGTAGGATAGAATAATTTTCAATTTTCAACTTTCAATTTTCAATTAGAAAAGATGTTAGAGGTTAAGAATTTACATGCCAACGTAAATGGCAAAGAGATATTGAAAGGTATCAACCTGTCGGTGAAAGCGGGTGAGGTACATGCTATCATGGGACCGAACGGTTCCGGAAAAAGTACGTTAAGTAGTGTATTGGTAGGTAATCCCGCTTTTGAGGTAACGGAAGGAGAGGTTATCTTCAACGGTAAGAATCTGCTGGATCTTTCTCCCGAGGATCGTAGCCGTGAGGGTATTTTCTTGAGCTTCCAATATCCGGTCGAGATCCCGGGAGTTAGTATGGTGAACTTTATGCGTGCGGCGTTGAACGAGCACCGTAAATATAACGGTCTGGAACCGGTTTCGGCTACGGACTTCTTGAAATTGATGCGTGAGAAGCGTGCGATCGTCGAGCTGGATAATAAACTAGCCAGCCGTAGCGTGAACGAAGGTTTCTCCGGTGGAGAGAAAAAGCGGAACGAGATCTTCCAGATGGCGATGCTGGAGCCGAAATTGGCGATCTTGGATGAGACGGATAGTGGTTTGGATATCGATGCCTTGCGTATCGTAGCGCATGGCGTGAACCAGTTGAGGACTCCGGAGAATGCCGCTATCGTAATCACGCACTATCAGCGTCTGCTGGATTACATCAAGCCGGATGTGGTTCATGTGCTTTACAAAGGCCGTATCGTGAAGACCGCCGGTCCGGAATTGGCCTTGGAACTGGAAGAGAAAGGTTACGACTGGATCAAGAAAGAGATGGGAGATGAGTAATATGAAGGCCGAGCAACAATATATCGATCTTTTCGCCCAATGTGAGGATCTGGTATGTCGTCATAGTACGCCGGTGATGAATGCCCTTAGGGCTGATGCCTTGGCGAACTTTGAGCGACTCGGATTCCCCTCCACGAGAAGCGAGGATTATAAATATACGGATGTAGCCCAAGCGTTCGCTCCGGATTACGGTTTGAATATCAACCGGGTCGCTATCCCGGTGAATCCTTATGACGTGTTCCGTTGTGACGTGCCGAACTTAAGCACGTCGTTATACTTTGTCGTGAACGATACGTTTTACGATAAGGACTTACCGAAAGCGCATTTGCCGGAAGGCGTGTATGCTGGAGGGTTGAAGGCTTTTACGGAGCAATATCCGGAGATCGCTTCCAAGTATTACGGAAAGGCGGCGCCGAGTAGCAAGGATGGTATTATCGCGTTGAATACGATGTTAGCCCAAGATGGTTTCGTGGTGTATGTACCGAAAAATGTCGTAGTTGAGCGTCCTATCCAATTGGTGAATATTTTCCGTAGCGATGTGGATACGATGGCGAACCGTCGTGTTCTGGTGATTATGGAACCTCATTCGGAAGCGAAGCTATTGGTTTGCGATCATAGTATCGACGACGTGAAATTCTTGGCGACTCAAGTGGTTGAGATTTTCGCGGAGGAAGGTGCTCGCTTTGATTATTATGATTTGGAAGAAAGCAGCGAGTCTACGACCCGTTTCTCTTCCGTACACGTAAAGCAGGCGGCTTCGACCAATGTCTTGGTAAACGGTATTACGTTGACGAATGGCTTGACTCGCAACAATTATTACGTGGAACTGAATGGCGAGTATGCCGAGTCTACCTTATGCGGTATGTCCGTTCTGGACAAGGAGCAACAGATGGATACCTATAGCCATATTACCCATGCGGTCCCGAATTGTACCAGCAACGAGTTGTTCAAGAATGTACTGAATGATCATGCCGTAGGTGTCTTCAGTGGACGTATCTTGGTGAAAGAGGATGCCCAGAAGACTGCCGCTTACCAGACGAACCGTAATCTGTGCGCTACCCGTGAGGCCCGTATGTACAGCAAGCCGCAATTGGAGATTTATGCGGACGACGTAAAATGCTCGCACGGTATGACTACCGGCCAGTTGGATGAGAACGCCTTGTTCTATATGCAAAGTCGCGGTATCCCGCGTGACGAGGCCCGTATGTTATTGAGCGTGGCTTTCACTTCCGACGTGATCGACCATGTACGCTTGGAGGCGTTGAAAGACCGTTTGCATAAACTGGTAGAGAAACGTTTCCGCGGTGAGCTGGCCAAATGCGCCGGTTGCCGGATTTGTAAATAATTGCGAATAAGAGGAAAACTATAATCAGGCATGGATTATCCCGACGATAATGTAGGGAACCATGTCTGATTTTTCGTATCTTTGGCAGTGACAAATTAAAACCTCCAACTTATGCAGTTAACACACATCGCCCTATGGACGAATCATCTGGAACGTTTACGGGATTTCTATGTAAAGTATTTCAATGGTAAGAGTAACGAGAAATATGTGAATTCGAAAAAAGGATTCGCCTCCTATTTCGTCTCTTTCGAGAGTGGCCCCGCTTTGGAGATCATGCAACGGCAAGATATTAATGAGGCTTACGACAAGGATCATATCGGCTTGGCTCATCTGGCTTTTCATGCGGATACGAAGGAGCAAGTGGATCAAATGATCGAACGTTTCCGGATGGATGGATACACGATCGCCGGTGAGACCCGCACTTCCGGGGATGGTTACTATGAGGGTGTAATCCGAGATCCTGACGGAAATATAGTAGAGATCGTCGCTAACGGGGAGCCGGAGATACAAGTAGCTTTATTTCCTCCTTATGAGTTACTGCTGGAAGCCGATCCGGATCGGGAGAAAGTAGAGGCTTACCTAAAGGATTCGGATTGCTTTATCGCTACGGTACGAAATTCCGTTGCCGGCGTGATCGTGGTTCGCAAGGAGGAGGGTGGCAAGGCGGAGATCATGAACCTTGCCGTGGCGGATATCTTCCGTC
>OGQR01002067.1_pt1 | contig 12744 bp, 12 predicted proteins | sample 1553271 | NCBI WGS metagenome assembly OGQR01 (sample SAMEA2579970, study PRJEB22360) | human gut metagenome | biome: human gut; feature: human-associated habitat; material: faeces | place: Denmark | collected 2008/2010 | reverse complement strand
CTCCCATGTCTTTTAAAAGCAGACCTTCTGCCATGTGTCCCCGCAGAGTGATCTCGCCCTTTCTTTTAAATCCATCCAGATTTTCCACCAGTTCAATCTGTTCCTTCACCTGCTCCGGCGGCAGTTCGCCGTCGAGCAGCTGGCTGATCTGCTGCTGGTAATGTTCACAGGCGCTCATCCGTCTGCACCTCCCTTCGTCTGCTTTGACGCATATCGGTCGGGAAGGTTCCCGTCGGCGAGCAGGAAATCGCAGAGCCGCCGCCGCGCGCGGAACAGGCGTGATTTCACCGTGCCGGCCTCGAGGTGCAGCACCTTGCCGATCTCGGCATAGGACAGGCCGTCGAGCTCGCGCAGGATGAGGATCTTGCGGGCATCGTCCGGCAGGCTGTCGAGCCCGCGCGCGACGGAGCGGCGCATTTCGCTGCGGGTCAGCTGCTGCTCCGGGCCGACGCTCTCGTCGGCGGGGAGGTCGAACTGCGGCTGCTCGTCGTCGTCCTCGGAGGCGGTGAGCGACACGGTCGGGTGCCGCCGGCGGCTGCGCAGGAAGTCGATGCACACGTTCGTCGTCAGCCGGTAGAGCCAGACGGAGAACTTGCTCTCGCCGCGGAACGTGCCCAGCGCCCGATAGGCGCGCAGGAACACCTCCTGCGTCATGTCAGCGGCGTCCTCCTCGTTGCCGACGGTGCGCAGGGCGAGGTTATACACTTGTTTCTGGTAGGCGACGACCAGCGCCTCAAAGGCGTTGGTGTCCCCGGCGCACACCTGAGCGATGATGCGCCGTTCCTCGTCCCGGTCCATGGTTTCCTTGCCTTTCTGCGGTCAGTCCCGCAAGTCGCGCTGGATGGCGCGCGTGATGCGCCGCAGGTCGTCGAGCGTCTCGACGTGCACGACCTCCTGCTTGTAGGCATTGGCGTGCGGCACACCGCGCAGATACCAGCAAAACTGGCTGCGCGCCTCGAGGCACGCCAGCCGTTCGCCCTTGATCTCGGCGGCAAATTCGATCTGATGCAGTGCCGCCGCGATCCGCTCGCGCAGCGGCGGCAGCGGCGGCTCCGGCTCGCCGGCGATGGCGGCGTTGCCGCGCGCGAACAGCCACGGGTCGCCGAAGCTGCCGCGGCCGACCATTGCCAGATCGGCGCCGGTGTAGCGCAGGATGTGCGCCGCGTCTGCGCCGGAAAAAATGTCGCCGTTGGCGATGACGGGGATCGTCACGGCGCGCTTGACGTCACGGATGATGTCCCAGTCGGCGCGGCCGGCATACATCTGCACGCGCGTGCGCCCGTGCACGGCGATGGCGGCCGCGCCCGCCTGCTGGCACATCTGCGCAAAGGCCACGGCGTTGACGTTTCCGCCGTCCCAGCCCTTGCGAAATTTCACGGTCACGGGCACATCGACGGCCTTGACGACCGCCTCGATGATGCGCCCGGCGAGCTCGGGATCGCGCATGAGCGCCGAACCGTCGCCGCTGCGGATGACCTTGCCCACCGGGCAGCCCATATTGATGTCCAGAATATCCGCACCGGAGTATGCCAGCGCCATGGGCGCGGCCTCAGCCATGACCTCCGGCTCGTGGCCGAAGATCTGCACGGCGGCCGGGTGCTCGTCCGGCGGCGACCAGAGCAGCTGCTTCGTTTTTTCATCGTGATAGGCCAGCGCCTTGGCGCTCACCATTTCCGTGCAGGTGAGGGCGGCGCCCTGCGCGCGGCACAGCGCGCGAAACGGCGCATCGGTCACGCCCGCCATGGGCGCGAGCGTGAGCGGGCCGCAGATCTCGACGTTTCCGATCTTCACCATGCGATCTCGAGCTCCACGGGGCAGTGGTCGCTGCCGTAAATGTAGGAAAGGATGCTGGCCGTCTCGATCTTTTCCGCCGCGCGGTCCGAGCACAGAAAGTAGTCGATGCGCCAGCCGGCGTTGTTCTCCCGCGCGTGGAAGCGGTAGCTCCACCACGAGTAGGCGTCCGTCTCGTCCGGATGCAGGGCGCGGAACGTGTCCGTGAAGCCGGCGTGCAGCAGCTCCTGAAACTTCGCGCGCTCCTCGGGGCTGAAGCCGGGGTTGCCGACGTTGCGCTTCGGGTTTTTCAGGTCGATCTCCGCTGCGGCGACGTTCATGTCCCCGCAGATGACGACCGGCTTGTGCCGGTCGAGCGAGCAGACGAATTCGCGGAACGCATCGTCCCAGCTCATCCGGTATTCCAGCCGGCGCAGGCCGTCCTGGGCGTTTGGCGTGTAGACGCACACAAGATAGAATTCCGGGTATTCGGCCGTGATCACGCGGCCCTCCAGATCGTGCTGCGGCAGGCCGAGATTATACTGTACATCGAGCGGCTCGGCCTTCGTGAACACGGCGGTGCCGGAGTAGCCCTTTTTCTCGGCGCTGCACCAGTACTGATGGTAGCCTGGCAGGTCGAGCGCGATCTGCCCGGGCTGGAGCTTCGTCTCCTGCAGGCAGAAAATGTCCGCGTCCAGCGCGCGGAACGTGTCCGCAAAGCCCTTGGTCACACAGGCGCGCAGCCCGTTGACGTTCCAGGATACAAGTCGCATTTCGTGTCCTCCGTTTTCACCGCTACGCAGCGGTTGATCGTGATGCCCTGATCGTAGAATTTCGCCTCATAGTCGGTCATGACGCCGACAGGGCCGTCGGCGTGCAGGTCGTGCGTGACCTCGCGCAGCTCCCAGCCCTCCTGCTCGAACTGCTCGAGTGAGAAGGCGAACAGCGGGTCGTTGTCGGTCTTGAACCAGATCTCGCCGCCGAGCGGCAGCACGTTTGCATACAGCGCCAGAAAGCCCGCATAGGTCAGGCGTCGCTTGTGCTGGCGGGATTTTTTCCATGGGTCGGGGAAGTTGATGTAGATGCGTGAGACCTCGCCGGGGGCGAACATGTCGAGCAGGTTGGCTGCGTCCCGGTCGAGAAAGCGCACGTTTTCGAGCCCGCGCTCGGTCACGCGCTCCATGCCGACGACCATGGCGTCCGGAACTTTTTCAATCGCGGCGAGGAAGATGTCCGGATTTTGTGCCGCGGTGTCCGCCGTGAAGCGGCCCTTGCCGCAGCCGAGCTCCAGCTGCAGCGCCTGATGGCCGGGGAACTGTTCCAGCCAGCGGCCGCGCAGCGCCTCGGGGTCAGTGATCAGCGTGGCCGCGCAGCGCTCCATGCGCGGGACGAGGTTGGGCTTTTTTCGCATTCTCATAAGTTGATGCTCCTGTCATAACGGGTCATAATTTAACGTTTAGAGCATACCACACCGTGTCCAAAACTGCAACGCAGAAAACCGTTGCGCATTTCTAAAGAATATGTTAAACTTTATTTTATGCAAATTGCGAAAATTCATATCCGGGTGTAGCGCAGCTGGTAGCGCGGGTGGTTTGGGAGTGCCGTGGCGCTATCCGGAACAGGGCGGGGCGAAACGCCGCAAAGTCTTGTGACACCTGCGTTTACGGGACTTTCTCCGATTACCGAAAGCGGCACAAAAGCGGCTTTGACCACATAAATGACCACAGACAGAAAAAAACTTTATTTTTACCGCTCGCCGTGGTATCATGGCAGAAAAGTGAATATCCGGGTATAGCGAAGTTGGTATCGCGCCTGGTTTGGGACCAGGAGACCGTGCGTTCGAGCCGCACTACTCGGACCAAAACCCCTCTGAAATCGTTGATTACAGAGGGGTTTATCTATTCTTTGTCTATTGCGGCGCAGGAGGTGATTGAGAATACCCTTTTCTTTCTCTTCGACCTGTTATGCAGTGATAAATGTGCGTTGACGTCAAGGCACACTTCTGATATACTACATATTGAGTAAATATAAAATGGAAGGAGTGACATTATGCGTACAGTAGATCTGTTTAGTGGTTGTGGCGGTATGTCGCTCGGTTTCCAGTCAGCAGGCTATAACATCGTAGCCGCTTTTGAAAACTGGCCGGCTGCAATTGAGTGTTATAAGCAAAATTTTAAACACCCTGTAATTGAAACTGACTTATCGATTGTAGATGAAGCTATTATCCGCATTAAAAAATATCAGCCCGACTTAATTATTGGAGGCCCTCCATGTCAAGATTTCTCTAACGCTGGTAATAGAACTGAAGGCGAACGCGCTGAATTAACCCATTCTTTTGCTAAAATTATAACTGCAGTAAAGCCAAAGTTTTTTGTCATGGAAAATGTAGCTCGTGCATCAGAGAGTGAGGCTTATAAAAAGGCGAGGAAGTTGTTTATCGATAATGGATATGGTCTAACCGAGATTGTCTTAGATGCCAGTCATTGCAATGTTCCACAAAAAAGAAATCGTTTTTTTTGTATTGGCGGTCTTAATCAAGATGATGGTTTTTTATCTGCAATTTTAAGAGCCAAGCAGACAGTGCTCCCTTTATCCGTTCGTGATTACTATTCTGAAAAAAAGTACACTCTTGAATTTGAATATTATTATAGGCATCCCAGGTCATATAAAAGAAGGGGAATCTTTTCTGTGGATACCCCCGCTCCTACAATTCGTGGAGTTAATCGTCCTAAACCTTCTGAATACAAAAAACATGACAGCGACCCAGTCGATCCTTCAAATATTAGAGCAATGACAACGAGAGAGCGCGCTCGAATTCAAACATTCCCGGACACCTTCGTTTTTCCAGAAAACACGGCAAATACTGAACAGATGATTGGAAATGCCGTTCCTGTTCAGTTAGCTACTTTTGTTGCATCAAGCCTTTCTGACTTTGTCGATGGAAAGCAATATTCTTGTAATATGCAGTTCATTGACTGGTTAAAAAGCAACAAAGGTTTCACAAATCGTGCAGCAGGAGATATCGTATCCAGAATCATTCGAGCCAACAAAATAGTGCCAATCAAACAGTATACAGGCTTTGATTATGTAAACAAGCTGGATAGTACTAAATCTTTCAAAAGCATTAAGCCTGTTGTTCAATCTCAAGTTAAGCGTGCAGTGCGACTATACTTTGAATACTTGGATATTTCAACGAAAGAACCGGAGGTGACTTTACATGACAGCGGAACATAAATATGAGATGACAATCAGTTTGCAAATCGTAGAGCATTTAGGTCTCAATCTTTACAGCAATACATCTGCAGTAATTTCTGAGGCAGTTGCAAATGCGTGGGATGCAGATGCCAAAACAGTCGAGATTACTTTGGAAAAAGATTGTATCACAATCAAGGATGATGGCTGTGGCATGGATACTGATGATATCAATAACAAGTACTTAACTGTCGGATATCAAAAACGCCATCTCGTTCCTATTACTCCTATGCTAAATCGAAAAGTTATGGGACGAAAGGGTATTGGAAAGTTATCTTTATTGTCTATTGCCGAAACAATTACTATTTATTCGTCAAAGAATGGACAGAAGAATGCTTTACAAATTTCCACTCAAAAACTCCGTGAGGCAGTATCACAAACACAGACATATTACCCAGAAGAAGTTGATGACAGCGGAATTGATTTCGAAGGAAACGGAACAAAAATTGTACTCACAAACTTAAAAAAATCGCGAACTACTGCACTTGCCGGAAAATTAAAGCAAAGATTAGCCCGCCGTTTTGCCGTTATCGGCGCTGACAAACAATTTGAGGTAAAAGTCAACGGAGAACCAATTACTATTTCTGATCGTAATTATTTAACGAAAGCACAATACTTATGGTATTACCTTCGCCCTGCAGATGAGGATATTCCTGCACAACCAGCTGATGAGTATACAAAGCAATGCAAATCAGGTGTTCTTAGAAAATCTTTCTCCAGAAGCGGGGAACTTTCAATAGCAGGAAAACCTGCATATGTATACGGTTGGATAGCTACCGCTCCAAAGCCTGGTGATTTGGATGACGATGAGAACATCAATCGCATTGCTATTATGGTGCGCGGTAAAATGGCAAAAGATGATATGCTCAACGAAATTGGCACTACTGCGCTCTATTCAAAATACATATTTGGTGAGTTAAATGCCGAATTCCTTGACACTGACGAGGAAGCTGACATCACAACCAGTAGCCGACAGGACTTTTTTGATGATGACGAACGTTATGTTGTTCTCAAGAAATTCATTGAAAGTGAGTTAGCACAGATACGCGCTGATTGGGAAGCCGAACGTTCGGAAGCCGGTGAAGAGGAAGCTTGTAAATACGAAGTCGTCCGCGAGTGGTACAGCGGTCTGATTGGAGATGAAAAGAAGGCTGCAAAACAACTTTTCGGAAAGATTAACCAGCTCACAGTAACACCTGATGAGAAAAAGGACATCTTCAAACACGGTATTCTTGCATTTGAATCTCTGAAACTCAAAAATGAACTTAGTGCATTACAGGATGTTCAGCCAGATAATTTGGATATCTTTTTGAATGTTGCAGGTCGCTTAGATTCTATTGAAGCAACATATTACTACCAAATTGTAAAATCTCGCTTGGCTGTTATACAGAGAATGAAAGAGGTTGTCCACGGGGACGATTTGGAAAAAGTTATCCAACGACATTTGGCTAATAACCTTTGGTTATTGGATCCTGCCTGGGATCGAGATACAAAGCTTCCGTCTGTTGAGGAAGCAATAAAGACGCAATTTGATGTAATTAATGCAGGGCTTACAAGAGAAGAACAGGAGGCCCGCTTAGATGTTAGATATCAAAAACCTTCTGGCAAACATGTAATCATAGAGCTGAAGCGTGGTGATCGTACAGTTAAATTCATAGAGCTTATTGCACAAGTAGACAAGTATTTCTCTGCACTCACCAAGATTCTCAAAAAACATGATACAGACGAGGATTTTGAAATCATCGTACTTCTTGGTAAACGCTTGGATGGCGAAAAAGTTGATCACGATATTGAAAGCAAACATTTGCGCCAGCTTGCTGAAGTTAACACACGAATCTTATATTATGATCAATTGCTGGCAAATGCCGAAACTCTTTATGCAGATTTCATTGCGAAAAATAGCAGCCTTGCATCACTTGAGACATTAATAAACTCTATAGGATGATTTGTCAAACAGGTATTAATGCTTCTTCGTGAACAATCCAAGTTTTATGTCCATAATATGTTTCCCGATCACTGCGCTCTACGACAAAGCAGTGTTGATAATGCTTTGATGCGTATAGCACACGATATAAGACTTGAGTATCCATTTGGGGCGGAGCCTCTCCCAAAATTGCATATCCTGTGAAGCAGCGTATGCGATATAGTCGTTCCATGGTATTACCCCCTCGGTAAATTACTCAGTATATGCCATGCATTATATGCATGGCGAGAAGTATTTATTCTCAACCATCACAGCAATGATGTTAACAGATTTTTATATCCTGAATTAAGACTTTCCAGTAGAAGTGTCGACAAAGGTACCGAACATTCAGCACCTTTGTCGGCACTTTTTTACTTTCTCCCCTTCTTTCCCCGTTTGCCTTTCTTTTCCTCCGATGGACTTCCGTTACCTTTGCCCTCATTCATCAACCTCTTTGCTTCCTCAATCTCCTCCTTCATCTCCACGATCAACACCTTCAGCTTCTCCTCGCACTCCTCGCGGGTATGGGCGTAGACATTGCGGGCGTGCTTTTTGCCGTCGGGCCACTTTGGAGAGTAGCGGCCTTCAAACAGGTGGTCGTTGATCTCACTGACGCAGCCGGTGCCGGATCTGCGCTTGCGGCCCACATAGGGCTTGAAATCGGTCATACTCGGCTTTTCCGCCTGGGCCGGGGCAGTTTCCCGCCCCGGCTCTGAAGCGTCCTCCTGCGGCGCTGCTTTGCCGATACCGCGGTCAATATTTTCGGCGGCTGCCCGCTGCATGTCATCGGTGATGTGGGTGTAGATGTCCAGCGTGGTGGCCGCCGACACATGACCCAGCATGGCGGAGAGTGTTTTCACATCCATGCCGTTTTCCAGTGCCAGCGTTGCGAATGTATGCCGTTACGGTATAATAACGACAAACAGAAAAAGCCTTTATTTTCAAGGGGTTTGAGCGTTTGTCGTCTTTTATTCAATTCCTTTTCCAAGTTGAAAATTGACGAAAACTATAAAGAAAAAAGGAGGCTGTTTTATTAACGACAAAATTTAATAGTGCCAGCGGTCCGGCTTTATGTCTGACCGCTGGTTGCCGTGGGCGTTTCACTTTTATAGGTGGACGCCCTTTTTTCATACTCATTTTCGAGAGAAAGGAGATCCACATGGAATTAAACGAAATGGAAAAAAAGCTGCTCTTTCAAGTGGAGGGCGATTATCAGACAAAGATCCTGAATGAACTTTATATGACCGTGCGGTATTCAAATAATTCCGAACAGCGGGAGGCGGCAGAAGGTCTTATGGCAAAACTTCGTGTTCTGTCAAATGCAGAGTGCATGGACTTGGTAAAAGATATTCAGAAGAATTACCGTCTGCCCTATCCAGCCCGGACGATTGGAGAAAAGATCGCCGAGGCCAGACAACAATCAGGGGCAGAAAAATTGAAGGGGCATGACATCATGGCACTTGAACGCTTTGATCCAGAAGTAAAGCACATGATCGTCTTTGATGTATTGTCTTACGATTCCCCTGTTGGCGACAAAGGCGATAAGATGCGCTTGTTCCTTACAGATGCCGGCTATCAGAAATTTTTAGAGAGCCAGGAACGGGGCGAAGTGAAACTGAAAAACCATGCGAAGGTCTCTGACGGTCATCTCCATTATGACCGCAGGGATCATGCCTTGTAACGGAATAGTCGAAGAAAGGAGGCGGTACAATGGCAGTATTCCGTGTAGAGAAAACAAAGGACTTTACGATAATGAGCAATCACCATCTGCGCAATACGGAGTTGTCCTTAAAGGCAAAGGGGCTTTTATCACTTATGTTGTCGCTGCCGGAAGATTGGGATTATACCACAAAGGGACTCGCCCATATCTGCAAGGATGGTGTGGATTCTATCACTACTGCCCTGAAGGAACTGGAGCGGCATGGTTATCTCACCAGACAGCGCCTCCGCTATGATAACGGGCAGTTGGGAGACATTGAATATACGATCCATGAGCAGCCTGTAAGTACCGAAAACACAGGGCTTTCACCTAAACGGGAAAATCCAAGACAGGTAAAACCAGAACAGGCAAAACCTAAACAGGCGGAACCTGAACAGGAAAATCCGGCACAATTAAATACTAATCCATTAAAAACAAAAAAATCAAAAAAAGATAAATCAATAACTTATCCATCAATCTATCCGGCAGAGCCGGAAGCGGCAAACCGCACGGATGGGATGGATCGGATAGAGCTGATAGAAGCCTATCGTGAAATCATCAAAGAAAATATTGAATATGACTTACTGGTCTTACGGTATGGCAGGGAACGTCTGGACGAAGCCCTTGAACTTATGCTTGAAGTGATTTTGTCGAAACGCCCTTACATTCGCATTGCCGGAGATGATTTTCCGAGGGAAATCGTCAAGAGCCGGTTCCTGAAGATCAATTCCGGCCACTTAGAGTATGTCTTTGACTGTATCGACAAGAACACAACGAAGGTCGGAAACATCAAAGCGTATCTGCTGGCGGCGCTGTATAATGCCCCGGCTACAATGGACAGCTATTACCGTGCCGAGGTCAATCACGACCTGTACGGCTGTTAGGCACCTTTGGGTGTCTTTTTTCATTTCATCACAGGAAGGAGGCAAAGCACAATGAAAAGAAACACTGTGCCGGTACTATGCCCGGCGTAACCAAAGAACAGATTCAGGCAGCGCGGGAAGCTGACTTGTTTACTTACCTGCAATTCCATGAACCCGGCGTGCTGAAACAGGATGGACCTAATTTCCGGCATAAGGAGCATGACAGTCTGGTATATGTGACCGGGAAAAGGTACTGGTACTGGAACAGCCGCGGACGGAGTATCAATGCGCTGGACTACCTGATCCAGATTCGGGGATATGGTCTTGTGGATGCGGTTCATGCTCTGGTAGGTGGCGAAATCCCACAGGAACCGGCTTACCGAAGTACGGCAGAAATACAGGTATCAAAAGAGCCGGAAAAGAAAACATTCGCTCTCCCCTGGGCCAGACGTTGCGCGACCGCTGCGGTCTTCTATTTGCAGAAACGGGGGATCAGCTCAGAAGTCATTCGCCAGTGTTTACAAGCCGGGATTTTTTACGAAGCTCGGTATCATGGAGAACCGGTTTGTGTATTTGTAGGGAAAGATGATTCCGGGAAAGCGAAGTTTGCCTGTATGCGCAGTATCAGTGGCAATCTCAAAAAGGATGTCTATGGCAGCGACAAAGGATATAACTTTTGCTATCCTCCGCAAAGTCCGGGCAGCCGGCATGTAGCAGTCTTTGAAGCTCCTATTGATGCGCTTTCCCATGCAACGCTTCAAGAGCTGGAGGGATGGAAATGGAATGGTTACCGCTTGTCTTTGGGCGGTACTTCCCATGTGGCGCTGACTTCTTTCCTGGAACGCCACCCGGAGATACGGCGTGTTACCCTTTATATGGACCACGACCTTGCCGGATTTGTCAATGCCCGGAAAATCAAGACCATGCTTCACGAGGATAAACGTTTCCGTCATATCCGGGTAAGTGTCAACCCTCCCCGGATGGGAAAAGATTACAATGAGAAATTGCTACTGGTTCGGGAACAACTGCAAACCAGCCAGCACCAACGCCGCCCAAAAGAGGCGGCTGTTTCAATTTAGGGAGGATTTCAACATGAATGGATCTCAACAGATCTGCTTTACAGACAGCGCCGGAAAAGCGCTGTTTTCCATTCCCGACAATGGTTTACTCTGCCTGTTCTATGGAAACGGGGACAGGCACTTTGCTGTTTGTCATCGTCTGGATGACACCCATGCAGAAATTGACGGGGTAAATTATTCGCTGCCGGATTTTGCCAAAAGGATGAAACACAACCAGATCAGCTTTGCCCCGGCATAAGGCTGGAAAACAAATAACAGGAGGATTTGAAAATGAAAAAAATTGAAAATACCGCTTTGCAGATGATTGCCGAGGCTTCCCGGTGTCCAGACTACGGCCCCGATATGGTTAAATCGCTGATGAAAAAGCTGGACATGAACGAAAAGGGCTTTGCTCTTTTGATGAATGTTGCCCCATCCACAGTGCGTCTTTGGACCAGCGGAGCTGCACAGCCCTGCGGCACAGCAAAACGCCTCATGCAGATTTATGAAACCGGTCCGGAGATTGTCGGCAAGATTGCCGGCGGGCAGCTACCGGCAGATGGGAGGGATTGATTAAATGGCGGAGACAGATAGCCAGCCGTTTGCGGAAAATGAGCAGGTCAAAGAGCTGCTTCACATGAAAGGAGGAATTTGATTGAATCAGGAACCACTACCGCAGATTCATTTGATCCGTGATACAGACTTATCCGTCTTTGCGTATGAGCTCCATATTTTTGCCGGAGATTTTCTTAGGGAATGCGAATTTAATATGCGTTCTCTGGCGACAAATACCGGGGCTGATTCCATTGCCATCATGGGAAAAAATCACATATGGCTTTCCGACGCTTTGTTTGCTTATTGTTCTACGGCGGATCTTTATCAAATGATCTCAACAACGGAGTTTATCGGAGCGAGGGCTTTCCTGTTTCATACGGATCGCAGAGAGGGCGGTCACTTGTACGGAGATGTCCTGATGATGGATTTAGACACGCTGCGGCAGGATATAAAAAGAAATATCCTCTATCCTTGCGGCGTCAATATCGAACGCAAAGATGGTTCAGCGGCTACGGTCAGCCTGAAAGAATGGACTGAAATGGAGCTTTACGAAAAAGATGCTCTGAAAAGCTGGGGGTTTTCTTATGCCCCGAATCAAGTTACGGAATGGCAGTACCACTATTCCACGATGTTCAGACAGTGGATGGATCAGGCATTTCGTTATATGCCCCAGGATTTAGAAGAACGCCTGAATATGCAATATATGGAGGCAGCCCAGAACCCGGATATGGATAAGTACCGCATACCACAGGGAACGGCAAAGCAGATGCTTCTTTATGACGAAGCCCCTGTGTATCGCCTTCTTCCATCCGGTTCGGAGAAAATTGCGCCCATCGCGGCAATCTCTACGGGCCTGTGGTATGAAAATTACCGGGAGTTTGCCATTGCACCAGAGGATTTAGGCGCTCTGGACAAACTGATCCGCAGGGAAACTGACCGGCTCACAGGAAACCTCCCACAACTTCACAAAAACGAAGAACGTCGCCCTGCCCCGGAGCGATAAGAATTTTACACTGACTGGAGGTGATGAAGATTGGCAGGAGTGCATGAAGATTTCGGTGAAAAGATCGGCGGTGCGAAAAAAGACCTGTGGAAAGACCGCGGGCTGTATGCGGATGATCTGGAAGCCATGAATGAGCGCGAAGCCGAAAAATTTGTGAAAAAGGATAATGTCTGGAAAAAGCCGGACTATGCAGCCATGCTGGAGGAAGGGATTCCTCTTGGCGTGGTCTATTTTATCAAAAAAGCAAGGGACGGCTTAAACGCCTCTCCTCAGTATTACCGCACGGATGACACCCCGGAAAAACGGACTGCGAGGCAAAAGGAGTATATAAAAACAGTCCGGGAATTGCAGACAGTGCTTTCAGATGTCCGTACTGTGGAGGATGCCATGAGAGCCTATGACCGCTTTTTCGTTGACAATGGATATTTAGAAAAGGTACAGGGCTGGGTAAGCGGAATCCATTACCGGGCAACGAAAAAGGGTCAGGACAATCCCGTGATTACAAACAAATTATCCAATACTATGCTGATCCGCTCGGCTGAATATTTTGAGCGCAACTTTACTCAGAAAGCAAAAAAGGA
>OGQR01002057.1_pt1 | contig 12772 bp, 7 predicted proteins | sample 1553271 | NCBI WGS metagenome assembly OGQR01 (sample SAMEA2579970, study PRJEB22360) | human gut metagenome | biome: human gut; feature: human-associated habitat; material: faeces | place: Denmark | collected 2008/2010 | reverse complement strand
GGCGGCCCAGCGGGTGAGCTCGGTGCGATTCGAAAGCTGAAGCTTTCGCAGCACCGAGCTCACGTGCGTTTCGACCGTCTTGATCGAAATGAACAGTTCGGCCGCCACCTCTTTATACGTGTAACCACGCGCGATCAGCCGCATGACCTCCTGCTCGCGGGCGGACAGCCGGTCCAGCTCCTCATCATGAGCCCGTGCCGCACCATCAGCGCCGCCATCAGACCCCGCCGCCGGCACACCCTGGAAGGCCGAAAGCACAAAACCGGCTAGTTTTGGCGAGAACACGGCATAGCCCTCATGCACCTGCTTGATGGATGAAATCAAATCAGCGCCGGTAATCGTCTTGGTTACATAGCCCTGGGCGCCGGCGCGAATCACCGCCCCCACATCCTGCGGCGCATCCGAAACCGACAACGCCAGAAACACGGTGGTAGGGGAGTAGGGCCGCGATTTGGCGAGGATCTCGGCACCGCCGCCACCTTCACCGCCGGGCACGTGCACATCCAGCAACACCACCTGCGGCTTGGTCTGTGCGATCATCGCCACCGAACCGGGCACGTCCGCCGCTTGGCCGACGATATCGAAGGAATCACGCAACGTGGCGATTACGCCCGCACGGAACATCTCATGGTCATCGACCACGGCCACACGAATCTTGGCTGTCTCATTCTCGCTCATCGATGTTCTCCCTGCGCCGCTTTCAGCGCGATTGGCATATGCATTCTGACCTCGGTGCCCCAGCCGGCCCTGGACACTATCTCCACTGTACCGCCGCGCCGTTTGATGCGGCCGATAATCGATTCGCGGATCCCCAGCCGGTCGGGCGGAATGGCGTCCATATCGAAGCCTTCGCCATGGTCGCGCACGAACACTTCAACCATCGTGTCGCTGGCCTCGCAATACAAAGACACCGGCTCGCCGCCATGCGTGACCGCATTGACCAACGCCTGACGGGTGGCGTCCAGCAGCGCATCGGTCTGGGCGCTCGGCCGCGCGTCGCCCACGGTGACCACCTCAATCGGCTTGCCGTGCTCGTCCTCCACTTCGGCGGCGATCTGCTTCAATCCGGCTCCCACCGAACGATCCGATGTGGAACGTTCCTGATACAGCCACTCGCGCAGCTCGCGCTCTTGGCTACGCGCCAGGGCGAATACGGTGGTCGGTTCCTCGGAGTGCAGCTGAATCAGCGCCAACGTTTGCAGCACGCCATCATGCAGATGGGCGGTCATGTCCGCGCGCTCCTCTTCGCGCTCCTTCAATGCCTGCTCGTGGGTGAGTCGTTGCAGCATCGCGTTCGCCCACGGCATCACCGCCACCACGATACCGACGATCATCATGAATCCGCTGGCAACAATGCGTCGAGGAGAGGTGCCCCACCCAGGAATGCTGACATTATGCACATACAATGCCCATCCCATGAAAATCAGTGCGATGCCGCCCAACATAGACAACAGCTGCGTGCCTCGCGGACTAAGATTCATCCATGCCAGTGCGATGCCGCCCAACCCTACCAGCAGCGGAAGCACAATCTGGGCATCCGCACCGGTGCTGGTGAGCAGCAGTCCGGTGGCCATCAACGCGAAACCGGCCAATGCCACGACGGCCGGTTTCGGAGCACGTTGGATGGCCTCGGACAATGATTCCGGTGCGGCAGCCGATTCGTCGTCATGAGCGGCAAGTGGCTGATTGCCTCGCGCAAGCGGCGCCTGATCAACGGGCACTGTGCGAGCTGCAGCCGTCACCGGGTCTCCGGCGGGCATGAACACCCACAGGAATACATAAGCGATGATGCCTGCGCCGTAGAGGAAGGTCAGAGCGATGAACGCAATCCGAATCCATGCCACGCCGATGCCCAAGTGCAGGGCGATGCCCTTGCACACACCGGTGAGCCAACGGCCCTGCCGGGGGCGCATCAACGGCATGCGCGCGGGCAGCAATGGTTCGGGAGATGACGTCATACTCCTATTGTGCCGCGCTCAGGGCGTTGCGGCCGGGGTTTTACCCGGTGTTCAGGGAACAATCAGGGTGTTCCCCGAGCGTTGTGGCAGTGGTCGGGCGGTGTAATGGAATCATGAGCAATCCAAACGCGAATCCGTATCAGCCACAACCGCAGCCTGGTCCGCAAAAAAACAAGACATCGCGACGCTTCTTCACTTGGGTGCGATCCAGTGGACTGGTTCGCGGCGATGACCGGTGGATCGGCGGCGTATGCAGCGGCATCGCTTTACGGCTTGGCTGGAGCCCCACACTAGTACGTGCGTTGGTGATTGTATGTACATTGTTCTTCGGTTTTGGCGCAGCTCTGTACGCACTCGGCTGGTTTCTGATGCCGGATGTACGCGATGGGCACATCTTGGCCGAGGACCTCATTGCCGGCCAATGGGACTGGAATTGTCTGGGATGCTTCCTGTTCCTCGCCGTGGCAATCGTGATTCCAGGTGCGGGGTGGGGTTGTATTGCGCTCGCCGCCTTAGCGCTATGGCTGTTGGCCAAAAGCGGCATTCGCCAGCAGGAAGGGTACGGATTCGGGGCATCTGCGCCGCGACCGGTTTCACAGCCTGTGTCATATCCAGCTCCACAGCCTGTCTCATATCCAGCCGCGCAACCAGTACCTCAATCTCCTTTGTATTCAGCTCCGCAACCTTTTCCACAACCTGTTTCACAACCTGTTTCACAAACCGCGCCTAGTGTTTCACAGCCTGTTTCACAGCCTGTCTATCAGTCGATGCCCAGCGTGATGCCGGGTACTGTGCCCGGCGCGATGCCCGGCACAGTACCCAACGGGCCGTTTGCCCCCGACCGTATGAATGCGACGGCCTATGCCCCCACCGAGTCCAAGCGCCGCAAGCCGGCGGGCCCAATCGTGGTCTTGAGCATACTGGGCCTTACCTTCCTCTCCTTTGCCGGTCTGATGGGACTGATTTGGGTAAACGACATGGGCATTATCGGCATTATGCGTCTGGGCACCATCTGGATTGCCGCAGTATGCATAGTGATGGGGCTGGTGGTCATCATTCTCGGATTCAGAGGGCGGCGTACCGGTGGTCTGATTCCTCTCGGACTGGTTGCCGGTGGATGCGCGCTCTGCATGACCATCGTTTCAGGCACGTATGGCGTGTACTACCGTGATTTTGGTGCCAGCGGCATCAATACTGTTGTTTCACTGAGCCAATCTGTCAGTGCGAGAAACAGCGACGGCATGAACGATGTGCAAAAGGATGGCATCTTCGTTGCCGATGCCAGCGATGCCACGTTCGAAACATTGCAGCAAGGTGTGGCGTTCAGCGGTGAAAACTACAACACCGATCAGGCGATCATTGATTGGTCCGATTGGGGCAAGACACATGGGCCGCACACGGTGAAGATGCTGGATGGCAAAACTTTCATCAGTAATTGCCCGGTCGGTACCATCACCATAGCCGCAACACAGGCGCAAGTGCATATCGTTCTGCCGGATTCCTGCACTTACGCCTTCGGCACCGCCGACTCCTACTCCACTTCGAGTGACGTTGGCGGCAAATACGAGATGGTATACAACAACTACATGGGTCTAAGCTTTGGTTTCTTCGAAGCTGAAAGTACCACCAATCCCATGAATGGGCCTGATTACGAATGGTTGGATAAGGAATCCGCCATGCCGGACAACGGCCCAGAACTAAAAATCAATATTCCCTATGCGGTGGAAGCACGCGTCAACGTGGTGTACGCCTCCGATTGGAAAGGCTCCACGTTCCAGCCGCTTGCCGATATATACGACGGCAACAGTACAAGCAAGAACACAACCGAACAATCGGAATGATCAAGCCGTTACAACCAGGAGATGGAATCATGACTGATGAAACCAAGGAATTCGCCTCCATCGAGGATGCGACACCGACCACGGCCATACCTTCCGAAACCGACGAGACCACCGAGACCACAACCATGGTGACCGTCGATGACCGAACCGATACCACGGTGCTGCCATCCGCAGCGGATGATGACAAAACGGCTGTGCTACCCGTCCCCGACGATCATGCGGATGCGTCGGTCTCGGATGTGGATACGCAGGTGACAACTGCCTCTCCATCGCCCATCGAACCATCCACAGATCGGATTGCCCTGGAAGCAGTTGCCGATGCCGTGGAGGGGGATGGTGGGCCGATTCCATCTGCCGATGATGTACCGATGTACGCAGCATCTTCAGCGCAACCTTCCTATGAGCAGTCTCAGACCGCCGGCAAACCATGCCAGCCTGGGGGGAGCGCCAAGAACGTCCAGAATGCTAAGGATGTCAAGAGTGCCAAGAACATCCAGAAACAGAGCATCAGCGCGCCTACTGTGGTATTCGGACTATTAGGCGTGATTATCGGCGTGATCGCGCTGGTTTTCGGGTGCATATCTCCGGATCGGATGATTTCGCTGTTCTCGCCGAATCCGCAATTGCTGACGGCTATTATCTGCGCCGTAGTGGGACTTATTCTGGTAATAGTGGCCGTTGTATGGGCCATAGTCGGTGCCGTCAAGAAGAGAAAATAGCGTTACAACCATTGCATTACGGTCCCAGTAGAAGCACATTATGACGGGAGCCGACCGTTCTATGCTGATGGGGGGAGGCATAGTAACTATGAAACGGATTTCGGCGCGGCGGGTAGCGAGCGTCATCGCCACCGCGATGGCGATGACGCTGGTATTCGCCACACTTGGCTGGGCGATGATGCCGCAATGGAACACACGGCCCTACACCAAGCACATCGCTATCGCTTCTGCCGACACCACCATCACCCCTGCCCATGCGAACATTCCCCACGAGGGGCGATATCGTACGCGTGAAACCCGACTATCCATCAAGACCGGCGACGGCGTCACGCTACCCGCCGTACTACGTGAACCGGTCGACGCTCCCGGGCCACGCCCGGCTTGTCTGTTCATTCACGGGTCCGGTACCAGCGGTGCCGAGGATTTCGGCGATATCGCCAACGCCATGGCCTCTGCCGGCATCGTGACCTTGGTGCCGGCCAAGCGCAACGACAACTACACCGTGCTGCATCGCGACTACCCGCGTTTTGCTCGCGAATACGGGCGTTCGCTCGACGTGCTGCGTGGCATAAGCGGCGTGGACCCCGCCAAAACCGGCATCTACGCCGAATCCGAAGGCACCTGGATCGCCACGATTCTAACCTCGAAACGGCAAGACATTGCCTTTGCCATACTTACATCCGCACCGGTGTTCAATGGACGTGAGCAAATGGCCATGGCTGTCAGCGCCTATACGCATGAGGCCGGCGCGCCCAAGCCCGTGGTCAAAGACATGGCCAAATTGATGTCGCTGGACTACGCGCCATTCGATCTGGCCTATGCCGACTTTGATGCCGACCGGTATCTGAAATCCCTCACCATGCCGGTGCTGGTGAACTACGGCACCTACGATACGGCCATGCCCATCGAACAGGGGGCGCAGCGGATCATCGCTACGGCCAACAAGTCCGGCAACGAGAACGTCACCGTACGCTATTTTGCCGGCAACCATCAGATGCGGGCTGGTGAGGGCTTATTCACCCCGAACCTGCCATTGGCCGAAGGCTATACGCAAGCGCTGGAAAATTGGGTGAACGGTGTGACTGCCGGAACCAAAGCCGATGGATGGGCAACGCCTCAAGTCGCCGGTGCAACACCTCACCAGCGCTTCGCCGCGTCGCAACGTACCAGATCCGGTATCGTCGGCTCGCTTGGCGTGCTGGCCGGTCTGATGGTGGCAGGGCCCGTGCTGATCGTGATGGCGGCGATATTAGGTATTGGCTTGACTGTGTTTTCTTGGCTACAGACGTTGCTGGCCGGGCGACGTAGTGTGGCGACTGTGCGGGCCGTGCATGCGACGCCGAGTGAGCTGGGGGCCGCCCAGCGGCGCATGTTGCACGGCATTGCCGGCTTATCTGCCGGTATCGGCACAGCGGTGATGGTGATTACTGGGCTGTTGTACGGCTATATGAGCGCCGTAGGCGTATCGGCTGTATTGGTTATGCCTCAACCGCGGCTGTTTGCCGTCGGATGGGTGGTGCTGCGAATAGCGACCATGCTGTTGGTGGTGCTGTTTGCTTGGGAAATGGAACGTGTCTGGTATTGCCGCGCCGATATCGTCGGTGTGCGGCGCGTCATATGCGTGATGGTAGCGCTCGGCACTCTCGCCACACTGATGACACTGGCATTTTGGGGCCTATTCTCGCTGTAATTCTGCCGATGTGCGCTGGTAAATGGGGCCTGGCGGGCAGGCTGCGTTGGTGGTCTGGGTGTGGGGCGATCGGCAGATTGCGTTGGCCTGGGTATGGCCGGCCGACGTACATCAGTCGGGGTGTCCGATACACAGTGAATGGCTGAGTATTACGCTTGGGAGGCTTCGGCCTCCTCTAAGGTGTCGAAACCGCCGAGCTGGACTGTGTGCAACAAGGTTTCCTCAGTGATATTGCGTTGCGGGCTGGCTGCGGCGCGCTCGCCAATCATCGCTTCGTAACGTTCGAAGGTCTGGTCGGAATACGTACCAAGCTCGCCGCGCAGATAGGTTTCGAATGAGGTGGCAGATGGTGTGTCTTCGGTGGTGGTGAGTGCGCGCATCGCCTCGCCGAGCTTGGGGTAGCGCTCGCGGAAATCCTTGGCCCAGGCGACCTGCTGGGCGATGACCTGTTCCTGACGGGCCGCGCGCTCTTCAGAGAGACGCGGAATATACGGCTCTATGTTCTTCGTGAAATTTTCCGGTGCGGTGGAGGCCATCATGCGGCCGTATTTTTCGGTCACGAGGTTGCGGCCCACGTGGTCGGCCGCGTCAAGATCAGCGGCATAGCTGGTGAGTAATGGCCGCTCCCATGTGAGGAACTGGGCCAACCGCATCTGGTGGAACACCGGCCAGTTGCCTTGGCATGCCGCGCGTCCACCCTCATTGTTGGTGCGCTGGAACTGATCCCATTCATGACGCACAATAGCCTCGCGCAGTTCATCATCAGTCAGTTCGTTGGTCATCGACGTTCCTTTCACTGATACCTCCCTCTGATGAGGGAGGTGGCACGGCGAAGCCGTGGCAGAGGGAGCTTGAATCTACAAACTTTTAAGCACCGGATCATCAGAGGCGATGTGGTCCTCGACATACGGGCGCTGCCATTCGAGGAAGGTCTCGCCGGACGTGGTCAGGTGTTCGCGTTTGAGTTCCTTGACGATATCCACCGCAATCTGCTCCACAATATCGTTGATTTTCTCGATTGCTGGAGCCGCGCCCTTGCCGCCTTCGCCAAATCCGGCCCCGCCATAGCAGGCTGCCGAACTCAATCGCATCACGGTTTCCAACTGTTCGCCCACGTTCGGCAACAGCGCGAACATCGAGCCAGACAGCTTGCGCAATGCTGCGAACTGCCACTTGTAATACGGCATATAGCCCACCACCATCGGCACGTTAACCAGGAACACCAACGAGGCGGTGGCCTGCACGAACTCGTGGATGGACAGCCATGCGGCCGCGCCGTCGCCGCGCTTCAACGAACGCGGCAGATTATATTGACCGGCCTGGGCGATCATGCCGAGTCGCTTGGAGATCAGCGCGAGCCGCACATCGTCGGGCATGTTCTTGAACCCTTGGCGCGTCTTGGAAAACAGACCGGTGGGATCGGCGAACACCTCGCCATTGGTGGCGGCGGCCAAGGTCGATTCCTGAAGCATTAGCCACTCATGCGGCGCGGTCTGCGCCGGCGCAGTGTGATACCCGGTGATCGACTCAAAGAAGTCACCGATGCGGAACACGCCGTCACGGCGATTCGCGCCCTGTGCGCGCGGCGTGACGGGGGAGAGCGGTGCATCAATCGGAGTCGTCATCGCTTCCGCCACATCAGAGGACGCCGCGCCTGACTCGGCAGTGGCGGTATCGTGCGTAGCGGTGCCGGGGGTGGGTGCGTTTGCCGCATCGGGTATGACGGTGGAGCCTGCACCTGCGGCGGGGAATGCTCCGGAAGCATCGGACCTGGCATGCGCCTCGAACGTCACGCGGCCTTGCGCATCCACGCTGAACTTGCGCGGCAGTGCCTCGTAATCGACCTCAAGTTGCTCGCCGATCGCCGCGTAATCCTCATCCGTAAGCCACAGGCAGAAGCGCGGGCCGAAATCGTGGTCCTGCGAATACGCATCATCGAATCCGTAGCATTCCGAGCCATGACCCACCAGACCGGCGGCGATACGCCCGGCATACTGCGGATACTTCGCCGCAATCATCGGCTTGCCCATCTGCGTCCAGAACGCGCGGGCCAGCTTCAGTCCGGACACCGGGCATGCGGAAACGGCCTCGGCCGCGCCCGCAGAACCGGTCGACACCGAAACGGTGGATGGGGAAGATGCCGCGTTCGCACCGGTCTTGCCCTGTGCCGGGCTGTTCGGCAGCCGCGAGCCGGACTGGGGCAGCGCGCCTGCATCGCCGGCAACACCTGCATTGTCAACCGTCACCCCGGCCTGCGCCGCCGCTTCCTCGGCCTGCCGCAGATTGTCGGCGGTGATACGCCAGTAATCGGTGTCCTTGCCGTAACATTCCTCGATCACGGCCAGCGCATGCCGGTATCCAGTAACCGCATCCGCATACCGTCTCTCGGCAAAGCACACCTGCGCGAAGCCCGCCAGTGCGGAGGCATAATGCGCGGAATGTTCCAGATGGCCGGTGCGATAGATTTCCAGCGCCTTGGCTGCATGCCAATGCGCGTCCTCCAACTTGTGTTCGGTCAGCAGGGTCAACGCCAGATTCGTGTGCGAGCTGGACACGTCGATATCCGCGTCCGGGTTCACGCTCGAGGCTTCGATAATGCGCAGCGCTTCACGCAACTCCAGTTCCGCCTTGTCGGGCCGATTCGTCTCGCTGTAGAGCATCGACAGATTGTTGTGCAGTGCTGCGAGCCTACGGTCGGTGGGCGCCAGCGAATGCCGGCAGACACTCTGCGCCTGATGATACAAATCCTCGGCCTGATCGTATTGTTTGGCCGCGCGCATCGAGGTGGCGCAATTGATTAGCGTGGTGGCCCACGCCTCGGATGTGCCGGTGGTCAAGCCCATACGAGCGGCCAGTTCCAGCGCTCGCTGCACAATCCACTGATTCTCCTTGTGCCGACCTTGCGAGCGATAGAAGCCCATCGTTTCGTTGAGCACGGTGAGCAGTCCGGCCTCGTCGCCGGCGTTTTCCGCGTCCACCATCGCCTGTTCCAAGTACGGGCCGGCTTCGGTGGCGGCCGTGTGGCGATCGAAAATCGCGTCCAGTCCGTTCAGGAATTGTTGGGTATCAAAGGTTGCGGGCGATTGATCGGCATCGTCCGCAACCTGGTTCGCCGTGGAATCGGCACCTTGTGCTGCGGCCGCCGCATCGGTGTCGTCGGCATCGTCTGGACCATGCGCGAATTGCGCGGCGAATTGTTTGAGCAGTGCTTCCTCATCCATACCGCCAGACCTCCCTGAATCGTGTCTGATTTCAGTCTATTAATACTGTGAACAAACACGTCAGGGAGTTTGCTGTGAGCTTGGTCTCAGTCCACCTTGGTTTCGCGCAAGCGGTGAATGGCGTCGGTATCGGTTTCGCAGCGCCACGAGTAGAAGGCCAGCAGCCCTACGGCAAGCAGAGCCAGCGGCATACCGCCCAGGCCGGTATAGCGATAGTTCATCGAGAAGGTGGTGAGCATCGCGCCGCCGACAATCGAGCCGATGGCATTGCCGAAGTTAAACGCCACCTGTACAGCCGCGCCGGCGATCAGCTCGCCGCCGCCCTGGCCGGCTTCGGTCATCAGCAATTGCTGTGGAGCGGAAGTAAAGAACAATCCGATGGCGATCCAGAACGTCAGTACAGCGGTCATCGGCTGATTACCCGGAGTGATAAGCACCAGCAACAAGCCGAGGCAGGAGATGGACTGACCTATTGCGGCCGCGCCGGCATGCCTCCAATGGTCGGTCAGACGACCTCCAAGCAGACCGCCGATGACCATACCAAAGCCGGCAAGCATCATCAGCATCGGCACCAGGGAAGACGACCATCCGCCGGTTTTCTGCAGCCAAGGGGAGACGTAGCTCCACCAGCAGAACACACCGGCATTGCCGGTGAACACGGCGGCCAAAATCACCCACGGGCCACGGCGGGTGAGGAACTTGAACTGACCGGCGATGCCTGCGTCCTTGATCGGTGCAACGTACGGAATCCACGCCGACGCCAGCACAATCGTCATTGCCGCCCAAGCGGCCAAAATGCCGAAGGCAAGACGCCAGGAAAGGAACTCGGCCATCAAGGTGCCCGCCGGTACGCCGAGCATATTGGCCACGGTCTGTCCGGTGACCATCACGGATACGGCCTGCGCCTCCTTGCCTTCCTCCGCCAGAGTCTTGGCGATGAGTGTGGCTGTGCCGAAGAATGCGCCGTGCGGCAGGCCGGCGACGAATCGTGCGACGACCAGCATGGCGGCATTGACGGAGAATGCGGAAGCCAGATTGCCCACCAAGGCAATCACCATAAACAATATGATGAGGTCCTTCGGCGGCACCTTGCGGCCGAATACCAGAATCAGTGTGCCGAAGCACACGCCGATCGCATACGCGGAAATGTAATGGCCTGCGGTGGGGATGTCCACGCCGGTGGCGGCCGCGGCCTGCGGCAGAATGCCCATCATCACGAACTCGGCGGCACCGAGAATGAACGCGCCCGAAGCCAGTGCAAGCAGACTCTTCTTCATGGTTCCTCTAATTACTTCAGTATTACTGTTACAAAAACAGTGCGGCAATCGATTGATTCGAGCGATATATTACGGTGGTCCGCCAACAAATACGGGGGCTTGCCGTGATGTGGTTTGTCGCTGTGTGCGGCGGGTTGTTTACCGCTGTTCGATCGCTTGGTTTGATTGTTGGGACAGGAAACGAAAAACCGGATTGCTGATTTCTCAACAATCCGGTCCAGTTGTCGGGCTGGCGGGATTTGAACCCGCGGCCTCTTCGTCCCGAACGAAGCGCGCTACCAAGCTGCGCTACAGCCCGTTTGGCAACAAATGTAGATATTACATTGTGGTGGTGGACAATGCAAATCGGCATGTCGCGAGTGTTGCGTGATGGTGGATTCGCCATGTGTACAGGTCTCTCAAGCCTTGTGCAGAGCCGGTTTTGCGTCATGTGAGCGGGTGTTCAGATGGCCGTGCGGTCTGCCGGGCTCATAATCGCCGGCCTTGCGTACACTGATGAATCATGGCTGAAGTTGTCGAAAATACCGAAAACACTGAGAATGAAACCCCGGCCGTCCCGCAGATGAGCACCGTCGAACGTGCGGAAATGCTGCTCAAGCAGGACGCCACCATCCGCGAGAAGATCAAGTCCGGTGCCACGCTGGACGAAGCCGTGGACCCCTCCAACAAGGAGTTCGGCCCGCTGGCCCACCCCGAGCAGGTGCAGATGCGCGTGGCCAAGCGCGCGATGATGCTTGAGGCCGGCATCGCCCCCTACCCGGTGCACTTGGACGTCACCGACACCATCGAGGCGGTCCGCGCCAAGTATGACGGCAAGCTCGAGGCTGGCGAAGAGACCGAAGACATGGTCGGCATTGCTGGCCGCGTGCTGTTCCTGCGCAACGCGGGCGGCCTGTGCTTCGTGCAGCTGTCCGCCGGTGACGGCACCAAGATTCAGGGCATGATCTCCAAGAAGGAGATTGGCGCCGACTCGCTCAAGCAGTTCAAGCAGCTCGTCGACCTTGGCGATCACCTGTACCTCAAGGGCCGCGTCATCGCTTCCAAGACCGGCGAGCTGTCCGTATTCGCCACTGAGTGGGCTATCGCCTCTAAGGCCCTGCAGCCGCTGCCGGCCCTGCACAAGGACCTGAACGAAGACACCCGCACCCGCAAGCCGTACATCGGCATGATCGCGGACGAGAACATCCGCAACATGGTGCGCAACCGCTCCAAGGCCGTGGCCTCCCTGCGCCGCACCTTTGACGACCACGACTTCCTCGAGGTCGAAACCCCGATGCTGCAGACCCTGCACGGTGGCGCGGCCGCCCGCCCGTTCACCACGCACATGAACGCCTTCGACCTTGACCTGTACCTTCGCATCGCCCCGGAACTGTTCCTCAAGCGCTGCCTGGTCGGCGGCATCGATCGCGTGTTCGAAATCAACCGTGACTTCCGCAATGAGGGCGTCGACGCCACGCACGCCCCCGAATTCACCATGGTCGAGGCCTACCAGGCCTATGGCACCTATGATTCCATCGGCCAGCTGGTCAAGGAGCTCGTGCAGAAGACCGCCATGGACGTCTACGGCTCGCACAAGGTCACCCTGCTCGACGGCACCGAATACGACTTCGGCGGCGAATGGAAGACCATCAGCATGTACGACTCCCTTTCCGAGGCCCTGGGCGAGGAGATCGTGCCGAACGGCGGTCCGGACAACCCCGGCACCTCCGTGGAGCACCTGGGCGAGATCGCCGACAAACTCGGCGTGGAACGCGACGACGTGGAGAACCACGGCAAGCTCGTCGAACACCTGTGGGAGCACTTCTACGAGGACAAGCTGTACGAGCCGACCTTCGTGCGCGACTTCCCGGTCGAAACCTCCCCGCTGGTCAAGGGCCACCGTTCCAAGCCAGGCGTGGTCGAAAAGTGGGATCTGTACGTGCGCGGCTTCGAGCTGGCCACCGGCTACTCCGAACTCAACGATCCGGTTGTGCAGCGCGAACGCTTCGTGGCCCAGGCCAAGGATGCGCTCGCCGGCGACGAGGAGGCCTGCGACATCGATGAGGACTTCTTGGAGGCCCTCGGCG
>OGQR01002055.1_pt1 | contig 12784 bp, 8 predicted proteins | sample 1553271 | NCBI WGS metagenome assembly OGQR01 (sample SAMEA2579970, study PRJEB22360) | human gut metagenome | biome: human gut; feature: human-associated habitat; material: faeces | place: Denmark | collected 2008/2010 | reverse complement strand
CCGATGCGGTGGTTGTCCGCCATGCTGGCGGCAAGGGCGCCCAGGAGGAACTTGGCCTCGTACATCTTGCCAAAGTACGAACGGACGCTTTGGTGGGGAAGGCCGATAGAGCAGTTGAGGAACCGGACCCGGGGATACTCAACGGCAGCTCTGAGCGTGTATTCCATCAGGCGGTGCGAGGTCGAGAAGATGACGTTTGCTCCATGTTTGACAGCCGTTTCCACGGCGGCGTAGAACACGTCCGGATCGTGACAGTCTTCGAACGCCTCGGTGCGCACGATACCGCCAAAGTGCTCATCGAGATACTGACGCCCTTGGTCGTGCAGGCTGTCCCAGCTCGACGTCGCACAGGGGAACTCATGGATAAAGGCGATGCGCAGGGGGTTGGCCGCCGAATAGACGGTCTTGCCCATAAAGAAGTTGAGCACGCCGGAGGTGGACTTGGCGGGCGTCTCCTCCTCGTCGACGCTCGGCGCTTCGACGAGATCGACCTTGTCCTCGTCATTTTTGCCGGCAATGACCAGCTCGCGCCAAATCTTGCACAGGCGGTTTACGACGATATCCGTCGGCGTATCCAGCAGGCGGTCCTGGTTGTACACATTGAGGTACACGAGCATGGCGTCGGCGGGCGTAATGTCCAGGTGATCGCCGCCTGCGCGAAGGTAGGCACGCTTAAAGAGCAGGAAGGTGTGGCGCAGGTAATCGACCTTTTTCTGCGGCCATTTTTCGATAAGGTTCTGACCGAGCATCTTGGCGAGCGTCTCGTAGCTTCCCTCACGCGAGAACTCGATCTCGTATAGGGGGCAGACGCGCCAAAACGCGCAGAATTCACCGTACAGGCGGCTTTCGACGGAATCCCATGTGCCGGGGTAGAGACGGGTGACCTTGGCCGAAACCGTCGGAGCGTCCAGGAATTTGAGGACACTGACGCGTTTGTTGCCTTCCTGGACATAGAACCGATGCATGAACTCGGTGACGATGATGGGGTCGCGATAGCCCTCGGTTACCTGGATGTCGTAGAGGTTGGACCACTTGCGGGCGAACTCGGTGTTAAACGGCAGCAGGGGCATAAAGTTGCATGAAAAGGCGGACTGACGGCCTTTGGTGACCGTGCCGACGACCATTTCGAGCGGAATATCCCGCAGGCCGACATTCTCTCGCTGACCTAAGGGGAGCTGAGCAACCAAGCTATCGAGGTCAGTAAGGTATGGATGCTCGCTTTGGCTGATGGCGCGACGGCGTCCCTGCTCGCCGCGCTTGCGTGCTTGACGATAGGCCTCTTCCATGATGTTGCTCCCTTAGTCGTTTAAACAACTATATGAACCATGGTACCACGAATGAAAACCACCACAAAGGTGCCTGTCCCTTTTTGGCGGGTTAGGCGATGATGGGGGCGATGGCGCGGATGCAGGCGTCGGCTGCCGTGAAGGTGGTGCTGTCGTCGCTGACGATAAAGATGATCTTTCCTTTGATGCCAAAGTCGCCGATTTCGCTAAAGAGTACATAGGGCTCCTTGTCAAAGCCCGAGATGGGAAGCACGGCGGCCTTGGTGGCGCTGGTCAGCTCGTCTGCCAGTGCGTCGAGCGAGGCCCACTTGGACGTGTCCTTTACGGCAACGGGCACAGCCACACGCCCAAAGGGCATGAGGTGCACGAGCGTGTTCTTGGAGATATTTGAGTTGGGGACGATGATGGTTTGCCCGCAGGCGTCCTCGATGGTCGTATGACGCCAGGTGATGTCTTGGACCACGCCCGACACGCCGCCGACCTCGATATTGTCGCCGGGTTTGATGATGCCCATAAACGTCACCTGCATGCCGCCGATAAGGTTTGACAGCGTGTCCTGAAAGCCGAGCGAGATGGCGATGCCGCCGACGCCAAGAGCGGCGACGAGGGCGTTTGCGTTAATGCCAAAACAGTTGTCGAGGATAAAGCTGCCGCCAATCATCCAGATGACGGCGCGCGCGATGTTGATGAAGATACTCGATGCCGGAAGCGGGTTATCGTCTCGGTTGAGCAGATGGTTCAGGGTCTTGGATACGACCTTGGCGGCGACGGCGGTGCCTATCGCCAAGATGACGGCCCAGATGATGTTGTGGACCCACCGTTGCTCAAAGAAATGAAGAATCGGCTCAAACAATTCCATGTAGGGAAAACCTCCTAATGATCGTTCAACCATGATACCCACCAAGAAGCCCGTCCGATCAAATTCGGACGGGCTTCTGTGCTCGATATAAGGTTTACGCGGCGGGGCTGTAGGGCCCGGCGGTGTAGCTTAGCGTCGACGCTTCCAGATAATGCCGAGCATGATGACGATGATGCCGCCGATAAGGCACGCGCCAACTACTGCCAGCGTGCGGTCTCCCGTTGCAGCGAGCTTACCGGTCGTCTTCTTGGTGATGACCTTCGTGGTCGTCGTGTCCGTCTTAGGCGAGGGTTTAGGCGTCGGGGCCGGTGTGGGCGTGGGGTCCACGGCTGCGGAGCCAAAGCTGATGGTGCCGGCGAGCCCGGCCATCTTGCTCTCCCAGCCGTTCTGCCCAATCAGCGCCCTCAGCGCCGCCTCGCACGTGCCCCACTCGGTGTACTTGGTGGCGTGTGCAAAGGTGGGAAAGTCGGTCGTGTTGGTAATGATGTAGTTGTTGGTGGCGACGGTATAGGTCTTGGCGGGGTCGAGCGTGCTGCCGTCTTTGGTGAGTGTGGCACTCACAATGCGCTTGCCTTCGGGCTGCGTCCAATCAATCGTCACGTTGATGCCGCCAAAGGAGAGAACGCTGCCAGAGTCATCGCGCCACTTGTACTTGTCTTGCGCCTCCTGCTCGGTGTGACCGGCCGCCACATAAGCCTGCTGAAGCTCGTAGCTGTCGTTGCAATCGTCGCTAATTTGTAGCGAGTGCTCGAGCGCTGCGAGGAAGTCCGCGCCGGTCATGGTCCAGGTCTCCACGGTGTTGCCGTAGGGCGAGATAGCGATGACGTTGCCGGCGGGCACGGTGCCCGCCGCGATGCCGCCGCGGATGCCGCCAGCGTTCTCGATAGCGAGGTCTGCGCTCGTCAGGGCAAGATAGGAGCCGCAAATCACATGGCCGATGGTCTGGGCCTTGGTGGTGTCGCCCTCCTTACTGGGGCGGAAATCGGTGGTGCGCACCATCTCCCAGCCGTGCGTGCCAGATGCGTTCTCGCCGTAGAAATAATTGGCAGAGCTCGTGCCGAGCACCTCGCTCGATGCGGCGCTAAAGGCATCGTCGAGTGGCTTGATTTTGTTGTTGTGGACCTCATCAAGGATGCTCTGATAGGTGGAGCCCTTGTTGGGGTCTGCCAAAAGGTCGTTGACGTTCTTGGCGGTGTAGAGCTTCTCGTCGCTGTCGTCTGCAGGGACCGTGACCGTGTCATCGTCGGTCGTCTCGGTGCCATTCGTGTCGTATTTGTACGGAATGGAAAGCAGTCCCACCTCGGCAAAGGCACTGCCCGCCTCGACAACGTGGATTGTCTTGCCGTCGGCTCCCGTCACCTTCTCGTTAAGGTTGATGTGCTCGTGGCCTGCGATAAGGGCATCGACGCCACGGAGCCGCGTGGCAAAGGTCTTGGCGTCGAGCGTGTGCGCGATACACACAACAACATCGCAGCCCTCCCTGCGCAGCTGCTCTGCCTCGGTATTGATGGCGTTCGCGGCACTCGAGAACGACGTGCCCGCGAGCAGGTCCGCGCGCAGCGAGGATCCCAGCGACTCATCCATGGCACCCACGACGCCGACCTTGATTTTGTAGTCGAATGTGGAGTGATCCTCGCTATCCTCCCAGGTGCGATCGAGTGTCTTGGTGATGCTCGAGCTCCATACGCCGTTCGAGGACTTTGCGTTGGCGCAGAGCATGGCGAAGGGCGTGCCGGTGGTGCTGTAGCCGGTCATGGCGCGGAGTTTGTCCGCGCCGTAGCTCCAGTCGTGGTTGCCTGGCGTGGTCGCGTCGTAGCCGTCGGCGTAGAAGGTGTCCATGAGCTCGGCGATGCTCTTGCCCTCGCTCATGGTGGCGAAGGACTGTCCGTGGAAGGTGTCGCCCGCATCGAGCAAAAGATCGGGGGCGTTGCCCTGGGCGCTATAGAGAACCGCCAGTCCGTCAAAACCCACAGTGCCGTTGCCCTTGCTTTCGTTGTAGCTGTACTTGTAGCTGCCGTGGATATCGTTGGTGTGCATGACGGCCACGGAGCCGTCAATAGCGGCGGGCAGGTTCCCCGCGAAAGCGAGGCTTGGGATGCCTGCGAGCGCGCCGGCAAACAACGCGGCGGCTAACGCAAGGCGGGGGAGTCTTTTCATGGCAGTTTCCTTAGTCCTTAGCCAGAATGTCTGGTTGAATATCGGATTATCGACATAATATGCGAAAACCGCCGCAAAGGTGCCTGTCCCTTTGCGGCGGTTTTGACGTTTGCGCAGATAAAACCTGCCAAAATAAACCTGTCCCTTTTTGGCAGGTTTTAGCTCAGCAGCATGCGGTCGTTGGCGAGCTCGCCGCCCGAGACCTCCTCGAACTTCTGCAGCAGGTCGGCCACGGTGAGCGACTTCTTTTCGTCGCCTGCCACGTCGTAGATCACGTGACCCTCGTGCATCATGATCAGGCGATTGCCCAGACGGATGGCGTCGTTCATGTTGTGCGTGACCATGAGCGTGGTCAGGTGGTTCTCGTCGACGATCTCCTCGGTCAGGTTGAGTACCTTCGATGCCGTCTTGGGGTCGAGGGCCGCGGTGTGCTCGTCGAGCAGCAGCAGGCGCGGCCTGGTGAGCGTGGCCATCAGCAGGGTGAGTGCCTGGCGCTGGCCGCCCGAGAGCAGGCCGACCTTGGCGTTGAGACGCGTGTCCAGACCGAGGTCCAAGCGCTTGAGCAGCTCAACGTACTCGTCCTTCTCGGCCTTGGTGACGCCCCACGAAAGACCGCGACGCTGGCCGCGGCGCTTGGCGAGGGCCAGATTCTCGGCAATCTGCATGTCGGCTGCGGTGCCGCGCATGGGGTCCTGGAACACACGACCCAGGTACTTGGCGCGCTGCGACTCGCTCAGACGCGAGATGTCGGTGCCGTCGAGCTCGATAACGCCCGAATCGAGCGGATACACGCCGGCGATCATATTGAGCAGCGTGGACTTGCCGGCGCCGTTGCCGCCGATCACGGTTACAAAGTCGCCGTCGTTAAGGGTGAGGTCGACGCCGGTGAGTGCGCGCTTCTCGGTGACGGTGCCCTTGTTAAAGGTCTTTTTGACGTGCGAGAGCTTAAGCATTTGCCTCATCTCCCCTCGTATAGGAGCTGCGGAGCTTGTAGCGCTCCCAAACCACGGGCACGCACAGGGCCACGGCAACGATCACGGCGGAGAGCAGCTTCATGTCGTTGGCATCCATGCCCAGCTGCAGCACGATGGCACGAATGAGGAAGTACACCACGGAGCCAAAGACTGCAGAGGCCAGACGGACGCTAAACTGCGTCAGACCGCCGGGCAGCAGGCGGCCGAGCACCTCGCCGATAACAATGGCGGCAAGACCGATAACGATGGCACCGGTGCCCATGCCAATGTCAGCGTACTTCTGGCTCTGGCAGATGAGCGCACCCGAAAGGCCGATAAGGGCGTTGGAGAGCACGAGGGCGATCATCTTGGTGGAGTTGGTGTTGACGCCCAGGGCGCGGATCATGTACTCGTTGTTGCCGGTGGCACGCAGCGCCGAGCCGATCTCAGTGCCAAAGAACCAGTACAGGATGGCGACGATGGCCACGGCCAGCACAATGCCCAGGATAATGGCAACAGTGGACTGCGGCAGGCCCGTCATGTGGCTGACGGATGAGAAGATGGTGCCCTTGGCAAGGATGGGCGTGTTGGATTTGCCCATGATGCGCAGGTTGATGGACCACAGACTAATCTGCGTAAGGATTCCGGCGAGGATTGCGGGAATCTCAAAGACGGTGGTCAAGATGCCCGTGACGGCGCCGGCGATGGCACCGGCGCACATGCCGGCCAGCACGGCGAGCAAGGGGTCGACGTTATTGTTGACGATGAGCACGGCGCAAACACAGCCGCCGAGGGCAAAGCTGCCGTCGCAGGTCATATCGGGGATGTCGAGCAGGCGGAACGTGATAAACACGCCGAGCACCATGATGCCCCAGAGGACGCCCTGCGAAACGGCGCCCTGCAATGCAATGAGCATGCTTCATACCTCCTAGGATAGGGTGGACACGTGATTTTCCATAATAGCGGTAACGCTGCATAAAAGAGTTGCGGACGGATGTTTTGTCTCATCCGAAACAAGCAGGGCGAACGCCGGTCTTTGACGTTCGCCCCTGTGGCTCAGATATTGAATAACGCGGCTATGGCACGAGCGCGGGCTCTAGATGCATTGCCACGCATGACGCTACGCGTCCAGAGCGGAAAGGTCGATACCCAGAGCCTCGGCCATCTCGTCATTCTTGACGACGACCAGGTCCTTGCTCGAGAGATGCTTGATCGGCATATCCTCGGGCTTGGCCTCGCCCTTCAGGATCTTGACGGCCATCTCGCCTGCGGCGTAGCCCAGGTCCTCGTAGTTGATGGAGAGGGTGAACACGCCGCCGGCCTTGCACATGCCCTCCTCGCCGGTAACGAAGGGGAGCTTGTTCTCCTTGCAGATCTGGCCGACCTGCGAGGCACCCGCGGCGATGGTGTTGTCGGTGGGGGAGTACAGCGCGTCGACCTTGCCCACGGCAGACTCGACAACGGACTGGATCTCGTTAGAGCTCGAGACGGTGAAGTCGGTGTACTCGAGGCCCAGCTTGTCGAGCTCCTTCTTGGCGGCCTTGATCTGGACGTCGGAGTTGGATTCGGCGGTGCAGTAGAGCAGGCCGACCTTCTTAACGTCGGGCAGGACCTTCTGCATCATCTCGAGCTGCTCGGCGACCGGGGTGAGGTCGGAAGCGCCCGTGACGTTGGTGCCGGGTTTGTCGTTGTCTTGGACCAGGCCGGAAGCGGCGTAGTCGGTGATGGCGCAGCCAACGATGGGGATATCGGCCGTGGCGCCGGCGGCAGCCTGCGCGGCGGGCGTAGCGATGGCATAGATCAAGTTGACGCCGTCGCCTACGAACTTGTCGGCAATGGACTTACACGTGGACTGGTCGTTCTGGGCGTTCTTCTGGTCGATCTTGACCTTGAGACCGCTCTTCTTGATGGCCTTGACGAAGCCGTCGTTGGCGGCATCGAGCGCGGAGTGCTCGGTGAGCTGCAGAACGCCGATGGTGTAGTCGGAACCGGCGGCAGCGGAGCCGGAACCAGAGTTGCCGCCGCATCCGGCGAGCGGAGCGAGCGCGAGCAGGCCAGCGGAGACAAGAAGGCTCCTACGGCTGATGGTGATGTCCTTCATATCATTACCCCCAGTATAAAAATGGCTGGAAACACTGCACTAGGAAAAAGTGCAAGTGGGACTATAGTAACGCCGATGCCCATTTTTACAACATCCTGGCGCGTTTTTTAATACTGAACCGGATGGGCGGTGCTGAGGAACGACGGACGGTAACGGGGCTTACGCTGCGGGTGCGGTGCTGTCTTCTTCGTCTAGCGCGGCAAAGAGTTTCTTGCCGTCGAGCAAACGCGTGCTGACGTTTCTCATGCGGCTGACCTCAACGGTGCGCAGGGTGTCGTCGGCGCCTCGGGTGTCGTAGACCGTTCCCAGCAGATACGAGACGCCGTCGCGCTGCCTGATGGCAAAGGGCCGGATCGTCATCCGCACCACCTCGATTTCGCCTCGGGTCAGGACGTTTGTGATATCAAAGCTGACGGTTGTTCCATGGTCGATGGCCTGTTCGATGAGCTCGCACGTGTCGATACGCTTGGCGTGCGGACGCGTTGTCTTGACGGGTGCGTCGTTGGCGGCCGGTGCCGGTTCGGGCATATCGAGATAGTCGCGAACATCGGCGCTCGCCATGGCGACCAGGTGCTGCGCCATGCTCTTTCGAATGGCTATGGGCGTCGATCGGTTGCGCATGACCATGCCGTGGAGCCGTATGATCTCTTCGTCAGCAAGCGGGCGGGTGAGGAGCCGATAGCCCACGCCGCGTTTATAGTCGATTTCGTATCCGGCGTGACGAAGTGCAGATATTGAGGTATAGATGCTGCGGCGTGCCGCCGAGATGGGCATGCGGGCGGGGTCGTCGGGATGGGCGAGGAGCTCGACCAGCTCGTCGGAAAGCAGTGCCTTGTCCTCGCCGGTGTTCTCGCTCAAGAGCTGCAGGATGCGTACGGCGCGATAGGCTGCCATCGAGGCGGAGCCCCTGGTCGTGGTCTCGTAGTTTTCAACAACGGCTTCGGTCATAGCGCCCACGTCCTTTCCTTTTTTGGTGATGGCAGATCAGAGCCTAGGGCGCGAAGCCTGGCCAAGGACGCGTGACGCCTTGGACGGTCGATGGTTGCCGGCAAACGGTGGGTCGAGTTTTCAACAACCCTGCCTAACTGACCAAAACCTTGCCAAAAGCTTGACGGATGCTGTTGAAAAAAGCGCCCCTCGGCTTGCCGAGAGGCGCTGGCGTGATGCACTGGAACGCGTTTGGTGGCGCTATGGCGATTAGAAGTCGGCGTTGCCCACGGTACGAGGGTGCGGCAGGACGTCGCGGATATTGCCCACGCCGGTGAGGTACATCACCAGGCGCTCGAAGCCCAGACCGTAGCCGGCGTGCTTGCAGGAACCGTAGCGGCGCAGGTCAAGGTAGTACTTGTACTGCTCGGGATTCATGCCCAGGTCCTTGATGCGGGCCTCGAGCAGATCCAGGCGCTCCTCGCGCTGGGAGCCGCCGATAATCTCGCCGATACCGGGAACCAGGCAGTCGGCGGCGGCGACGGTCTTGCCGTCCTCGTTCATGCGCATGTAGAACGCCTTGATCTCGGCCGGGTAGTCGGTCACGAAGGTCGGGCGCTTAAAGTGCTCCTCGGTCAGGAAGCGCTCGTGCTCGGTCTGCAAGTCGATGCCCCAGCTGACGGGGTAATCAAACTGGTGGCCAGCAGCGACTGCCTGCTCCAGGATCTCGATGGCCTCGGTGTAGGTAACGCGGGCAAAGTCGGAGTTGGCGACATGGTCCAGGCGCTCGAGCAGACCCTTGTCCACAAACTTGTTGAGCATATTGAGCTCGTCGGGGCAGGTTGCCATGACGTCCTTGAGGACATACTTGAGCATGGCCTCGGCGTTATCCATGTAGTCGTTAAGGTCGGCAAAGGCCATCTCGGGCTCAATCATCCAAAACTCGGCGGCGTGGCGCGTGGTGTTGGAGTTCTCGGCACGGAAGGTGGGGCCAAAGGTGTACACGTCGCCAAAGGCCATGGCAAAGTTCTCGGCATTGAGCTGGCCGGACACGGTGAGGCTTGCGTGCTTGCCAAAGAAGTCCTGGCTCCAGTCGACCTCGCCGGACTCGGTGAGGGGCGGATTTTTGGGGTCGAGCGTGGTCACGCGGAACATCTCGCCGGCGCCCTCGCAGTCACTCGTGGTGATGATGGGGGTGTTGACGTAGACAAAGCCCTGCTCCTGGAAGAAGCGGTGGATGGCGGCAGCCGCGACAGAGCGGATGCGGAACACGGCGCGGAACAGGTTGGTGCGCGGACGCAGGTGCTGCTGGGTGCGCAGGAACTCGACGGTTGCGCGCTTCTTCTGCAGCGGGTAATCCGGGGCGCTGACGCCCTCGACCTCGATGGAGGTGGCAGAAAGCTCGAAAGGCTGGGGCGCATCGGGGGTCAGCTTGACGGTGCCGGTGCAAATGAGTGCGGCCGAGACGTTTTGATGGGCGATCTCGTCGTAGTTGTCGAGCGCCTCGCGGTTCATGACGACCTGCAGGTCGCGGAAGCAGCTGCCGTCGTTGAGCGTAACGAAGCCAAAGTTCTTCATGTCGCGGACGGACTTGACCCAGCCGGCAACGGTGACGGTCTGGCCACCGAGCGACTCGGCATCGGCATAGAGCTGCGCGATTTTGGTGCGGTTCACGTATCCTCCCATAACGGTTGTACGGATTATTTCCAAACAGTTAAACATTCTAACCCGCGAGTGGGGGCGTAGCAAAACGTCAGGCGTGATGTATGGGCGTGACGTGGGCACCGCGAAAGCGCCGATTTTGCGGTGCCTAGTGCCCGCAGATGGCTTGGCGTATGAGGGCAGCGTAGGTGTCGATTCCCGCCTGGGTGAGGTGTGTGCCGTCGTCGACAAGGTATTCGCTGTGGCCCTCCGAGGCACCGTTCCAGTCGATGACGCCGGCGTTGTCGTTTTGGGCGCAGACGTCACGGACCATCTGGTTATTGCGGTCCTGTAGCTCGAGCGGTACGCGCACGGTCACAAAGTAGATGGGCTTTCCGCCCACGGCATTAATCACGTCCTGCACCTGCTGGGGGTCTCGGATGAGGCCGTTGGTGCCAAGCGCGCAGATGACCACGCTTGGATCGTAGTTGGCACTGTCCTGTGCATAGACATCCTGGAAGGTGTAGAACTGGCGGCTCACCACGCCGTCGATGTACGCGTTGGGAAGCGCCGCCTGAATACCGGCCTGTGCGCCCGCAGTGACCGAGTCGCCGATTATGAGCACGCGGGCATCGCAGGTCCCGGTCGCCTCGTCGTAGGTAAAGCTCTTCCAGTCCAAGTTCTTGGGGACCTTTTCGGCGATAGGCCCTTCTTTGGGTTTTTGCTTGGTGGCGTCATCGGATGCGGTGTCGCTGGGCTGGGAATCTTTACCGGATGCGGGCTCGGCGCCCTTGTCGTTGACTCCGTTGTCCTGGGACGAGGTCGCGTTCTGGGCAAGCTCGGGACGGAGCTGCTCGGCGCGGGCGGTGGCGATGCCTGCCCAGTCAAGCGGCGCGAAGGCAAGTGCGGCGACGCATGCGGCGCCAAGCGCGGGGAGCACCATGGCGGGCGCGAGGACGTGTTTTCTTGCCGTGCCGTCCTGTTGGGCCGGCTTGTGGGACCAAGGGCGTTCGACCAGGCGATAGAAAACCTCGGCTACCGCAAGAATCAGTACAAGCTGTAATACCTGCTCCCACCAGGCGATGCGGGTAGTGCGGGTTGCGGGGTTCATAAGAAGCAGTAGGGGATAGTGCACCAGATAAACCGAGAACGAGCGCTGGCCCAGCCAGACGAGTGGTTTGGCTGACAGCAGACGGCGCACGATGCACTCCGTATTCTGCGCGCAGATGATGAGGAGTCCAGTGGCGAGGGCAAACAGCAAAAAGCCGCCGCGGTAGAGCCAAGCGCTCTCTCCGGTCAGCATGAGTGCGCCGGCTATAACGGCAACGAGCCACGCGATAGAAATCGCGTTGACCTTTGAGATGCCCTTGTTGGCGCCGGGGGTATGGATGTCACCGCTCAGCATCTCGCGCAGACGCGGCGCGGCGATGGCGGCTAAGGCTCCGCATAGAAGCTCGGCGACACGGGTGTCGGTTCCGTAGTAGACGCGCGATGTGTCGGCGGTGGGATTAAACATGAGGACCATGGCTGCCGTCGATGCAAGCGCGAATGCGATCGTGATGCCGATGGCGGTGTTGCGCGACCTGGTTTTGCTGCACAGTGCCATAAGGATGACCGGCCATACCAGATAGAACTGCATGGTGACAGCGCAGAACCACAGGTGCGTGAGCGGCGAGGGGAGCCCCGCGGCGGCGAAATACGAGACGTTGCGGAAGATGTAGAACCAGTTGCTCAAAAAGAGTGCCGATGGCAGGGCGTCCTGCTGCACCTTAGGGAGTAGGCTCGGGGCTGCGATGTAGGTGGCGACGGCGGTAAGCGCGATGGTCACGACGATCGGCGGCATCATGCGCGCAATGCGGCGACAGATATAGCGCGGGTACGAGAATCCGTCGCGTGCCGTAGCCCGCATAATGCTTTTGGTGGCGAGATAGCCACTCAGCGTAAAGAAGAGTGTAACGCCCAAAAAACCGCCGGTCAGGCGGCTGGGGCGAAGGTGATATAGGACGACGCCGGCGATGGCGAGGGCGCGGAGCCCGTCGAGCGCGACGATGCGTTGGTTGCGTTGAGGCGCGGCATGTGCGGCGTCCGTGGGTGTGTTTTGCATCGATCTTCCTCCAATGTCGACCTAGCAGTCTAGCGCTCTGCGCGGACAAAGGAAGGGGGTTCGTGCGGTTGAACAACATGCCGCGGGGCGATGCCTCGCTACGCAAAAGCCGCACCTGCGTTGATGCTCAGCTGCCTATATAGAAACGTTTCAGAACCTCTACATAGGCAAAAACAACAACACGGATGCGGCAAAGACGTACGGGTGGTTGAGCCTTTATGCGATGATGCTCGGCTACTTGGTCTTGGCAACCAGCAGCGGATCGCCAAGCTTGACGAGCGGATTGCCGCCGATAAGCGTGCCGGACTCGCCGACATGGTCGATGCTCTTAAGACGGTCGAGCTCGGAGACGATGACGGTCACGATGTCCTCGTGACCAGCGGCCTTAATGGCCTCGCGGTCGAAGCTGATGAGCGGCTGGCCGGCCTTGACCGTGTCACCCATCTCGACAAAGCGGGCAAAACCCTTGCCATTCATTTCCACGGTGCCCAGGCCAACATGGATGAACACGCGCAGGCCGTCCTCGGTGATCATGCCGATGGAGTGGTTGGTGACAGTGGTGGCGCCGATGCGGCCGTTGGCGGGCGCATAGATGGTGCCGGTAATGGGCTCGATGCCATAGCCCTGGCCAAGCATGCCCGAGGCGATCGTCTCGTCGGGAACCTCGTCCAGGTTGACGAGCACGCCGTTGACGGGGGCATAGATGACGCCTTCGCGGGTGGCGAAGCTTGCTGCGGGCGGAACGGACGCCTCGCC
>OGQR01002050.1_pt1 | contig 12833 bp, 7 predicted proteins | sample 1553271 | NCBI WGS metagenome assembly OGQR01 (sample SAMEA2579970, study PRJEB22360) | human gut metagenome | biome: human gut; feature: human-associated habitat; material: faeces | place: Denmark | collected 2008/2010 | reverse complement strand
TGGAGTATCGCCTTGCCAAGGCGAGGGTCGCGGGTTCGAATCCCGTCTCGCGCTTCTAAAACCTCCTGAATTTGATCAGGAGGTTTTTTTTATAACTAAGGGAAAAAGGAGAAAGATCATGAAGAAGAAGCTAAGGCGCTACATAGGCGACAGGCATTTTTACAAAATGCTGCTTGCAATTGTTGTACCGATTATCATTCAGAATGGCATTACCAATTTTGTCAGTTTGCTTGATAATCTGATGGTTGGACGCATCGGAACAGAGCAAATGTCAGGTGTTGCAATCGTCAATCAGTTAATTTTTGTTTTTAATCTGTGTATTTTTGGTGCAGTTTCTGGTGCCGGAATCTTTACTGCACAGTTTTTTGGACATGGCGATTATGAGGGTGTGCGAAATACGTTTCGTTTTAAATTTCTCATCAGCATCGCTTTTTCTGTAATTGGTATAGCTGTATTTGTATCGGCAGGTTCACAGTTGATCTCACTATTTCTTCATGAGGGAGGAGAGTCTGGTGATATCATGCAGACATTGAAATATGGCGAGCAGTATCTGGGCTGGATTTTGATCGGCTTGCTTCCGTTTGCGCTCAGTCAGGTATATTCGGGCACACTTCGTGAGACAGGCGAGACGATTGTGCCGATGATAGCAGGTGTGGCAGCTGTATTTGTCAATCTGATTTTCAACTATCTCTTAATTTATGGAAGCTTTGGGTTCCCGAAATTAGGCGTTGAGGGTGCTGCAATTGCAACAGTTTTGTCTCGTTATGTGGAACTTGGTATTATCGCTGTATGGTCTCATACGCATACAGGTAAGGTACCATATATTAAAGGTGTATACCGCACTCTTAAGATACCAAAGGAACTGACACAGCAAATTGTGGCAAAGGGACTTCCTCTTATTTTAAATGAAGCATTGTGGGCATTTGGTATTGCTATTTTAAATCAGTGTTATTCAACAAGAGGACTGGCAGCTGTAGCCGGAATCAATATTTCCTCAACGATCACAAATTTGTTCAATGTCGTATTTATTGCTATGGGAAGTGCGCTGGCGATAATTGTAGGACAGCTTTTGGGAGCAGGAAAGCTAAAGGAGGCAAAAGAAACAGATACAAAGCTGATCTTTGCTTCGGTAGCAAGCTGTTTTGTAATCGGAACAATCATGGCAATAGTTGCACCGCTGTTCCCACAGCTCTACAATACGACCGATGAAGTTAAAGAGCTCGCTACATTTTTTATTATATTCTCAGCATTTATGATGCCGTTCAATGCATTTTTGCATTCAGCTTATTTTACGCTTCGTTCTGGCGGCAAGACACTTATTACCTTCTTTTTCGATGCCGGATTTGTATGGATTGTTTCCATTCCGCTTGCCATGATGCTTTCACGTTTGACTGATATGCCAGTGCGTGTTCTTTATGCGTGCTGCACAGGAGCCGATCTGATAAAGGTTGTTATTGGCTATATTCTTGTAAAACGTGGAAAATGGGTTGTAAAAATCGTTGATAATGATTGATATTGCACAATATCCTTTTGATTCTGACATGATGTGCTCTTGAATAAAAATATGGAATAGAGTAAAATATTCATGAAAGTAATGGCTCCGTGAAACTTCTTAAAAGAGAAGCAAATGTTACTGTTTACAGGACAAAGCGGAAAAAATTGAAAGGATGGCAGGAAAATGATTAAAGGATTTAAGATGAAGCTGTACCCAGGTATGGAGGCAGAGTACGAGAAGAGACATAACCAGCTGTGGCCAGAGATGAAGGATATGATTCATGAGCATGGCGGAAAGAACTATACTATCTTCTTAGATCGCGAGACTCTGACATTATTTGGTTATATCGAGATCGAAAATGAGGAGCTTTGGGCAAAGGGCGCAGACACTGCAATCAACCGCAAGTGGTGGGATTTCATGGCAGATATCATGGAGACTAATCCAGACAACAGCCCAGTATCTATCGACTTAAAGACCGTATTCCATTTAGATTAAATCTAAAAAAACGTTTCCAGTCAAAGCGGCTGGAAACGTTTTTTTAATTATAGTCTACTTCAATTAGGCAAAGTCCCTGCGCCGGAGCAGTAGGTCCTGCAAGACTTCTTTTTTTACCCTGAAGAATTGTAATGACATCATTTGGCTGCATGCGGTGAAAGCCAACTTCAAGCAGTGTACCAGTCATAATGCGCACCATATGCTGCAAAAAGCCATCTCCGTGGAAAGAAAGTGTAAGGTAATCACCTTTTTGCTGGATGCGGATTGAATCGACTGTGCGGACAGTGCTTTTATTCATTTTGGGATTGCCGCAGAAGCTGGCAAAATCGTGCATGCCAGTCAGATAAGCGGCAGCCTGATTCATAGCAGCAATATCTGGCATTCCCTCTAATCTTGTAACGTATCGGCGGTCAAAGACAGGCTTTGTCTGACCAACATAGCAGGTATAGCAATATGTTTTTCCAGTGGCATTGTAACGGCTGTGAAAACGCTGTGAAGCTTCAGAAACCTCCAAGATAACAATGTCATCTGGAAGATAGCGATTCATATAGTCACGAATTTCACGTACAGGAAGCGTTGTGTCAAGAAGTGCATTAGCTGTCATAGCCTTTGCGTGTACACCGGCATCAGTGCGGCCGGCGCCGACTAGCTTTACAGTATCAGTATCGCACATTTTTGCAAGAACAGCCTCAATTTTTCCCTGAATCGTGTCATCAGTATGCTTCTGATGCTCCCAGCCACTGTAACGGCTTCCATCGTAGCTGATGGTAAAACGATAATTATTCATAATAAAAGCCTTTCTAAGTATTATAAAAATGAGTCAAAATTCATTTTAGCATAGAAAAAAATAAATGGCAAGACTTGGTTGACGAAGGTTTTTTTTGTATGGTATACTCGTTTTAGTGCTAGAAAGAGAGGAAAACCTAAAAATGAAAAATAAAATCAGCGTTATTTTATGCGCATTTTTGCTGGTATTAAGTTCTGTTTTTACAAATGTGCAGGCGAATGAAGAATCTGTTGTGACACAAACAGAAAATCATGAGAAAGCACAAACTTTTGAAACTGCAAAAAATGGGCTGCAATTAGATCAGGATCATGTATGGCGTTATTATCAAAATGGACAGGTTGATGTGAACTACACAGGTCTTGTACAATATTGGGGAACCTGGTATTACATAGAGAAGGGTGTATTAAACTGGGGCTATACAGGATTGACGAATTACTATGGAACCTGGTATTACGTAGAGCAGGGACGCCTAAACTGGGGCTATACAGGCCTTACAAAATATTATGATACCTGGTATTACGTAGAGCAGGGACGTTTAAACTGGGGTTACACAGGCCTTACAAAATATTATGATACCTGGTATTACGTAGAGCAGGGACGTCTAAACTGGGGCTATACAGGCCTTACAAAATATTATGATACCTGGTATTACGTAGAGCAGGGACGTTTAAACTGGGGCTACACAGGTTTGACAAATTATTATGGAACCTGGTATTATGTAGCGCAAGGCATTTTGAATTGGAACTACAGTGGAATTGTGCAGTGGAATAATGAGAATTGGAGAGTAACAAATGGCGTTGCGACAGAAAAAGTGGCATCGCATATTGTGTGCATTGATGCAGGTCATCAGGCCTATGGAATTAGTCAGAAGGAGCCAAATGGTCCGGGATCGTCAGTTATGAAAGCGATGCTGACAACAGGTTCAGCAGGAATCGTAACAAGACAGCCGGAATATGAATTAAATCTTGCTGTGGCACTAAAGTTAAAAGCTGAGCTTTTAAGCCGTGGATATCAGGTTGTGATGATTCGCGAGGATAACAATTGTCCAGTCAGCAATGCGCAGCGAGCTGTGTATGCTAATAATAGTGGTGCTGAAATTTTTGTGCGTATTCATGCAAATGGTTCAGCAAATACTTCTGTTCGTGGTGCAATGGCATATGGCCCGTCAAGTGCAAATCCTTATATGGCTGCTAATGTAACTGCGGCAAGCCAGTCATTGACTAATACACTGTTAAACAAGTTTTGTGCAACAACAGGTCTGTTAAATAAAGGAGTTCTTCTTGATGATACGATGACTGGAATTAACTGGTGCACCATTCCGGTAACAATTATCGAGATGGGCTTTCTGTCAAATCCAGATGAGGATCGTTTAATGGCAACAGATTCATTTCGTACAGTGATGGCAAGAGGAATTGCAGATGGAATTGATGCATATTTTGGACAATAATCTGCAGCAATATTTATGCAGATAAATGATTTCTGATTCTATTTTTGGAATAAAAAAGATCAGTGGTAGTAAATACCCTGATCTTTTTTTACTTTTTAATTATTTTTTCTTATCCAGATTGCTCTGTGCAGTTGCAAGCATCAGCTTGATACGATTCAGCTGATTAACTTCTGAAGCGCCTGGATCGTAATCGACAGCGATGATATTAGATTCTGGATATTGGTGTCTGATCTCTTTAATAACACCCTTTCCAACAATGTGGTTTGGCAGGCAGCCAAATGGCTGTGTGCAGACAACGTTGTTGACGCCGCTGTGAATCAGCTCCATGATTTCACCTGTCAAAAACCAACCCTCACCTGTCTGATTTCCGATTGATACGAGTGGATCTGCATATTTTGCAAGATCACGAATGTCAGCAGGCGGTGTAAAGTGCTTACTCTGTGCAAATGCCTTTCGTGCTGCTTTTCTCATATATTCAAGAGCGGTAATGCCGATATTGCACATTCTGGCAGCAGCACTGCTTGTGCCAAGTTTTTCAGCCTTAAAGTTGCTGTTGTAGAAGCAGTACAGGAAGAAGTCAAGCATATCTGGCATAACAGCCTCAGCGCCCTCGCGCTCAAGAAGTTCAACAAGATGATTATTTGCTTGTGGAAGGAACTTTACTAAGATCTCACCGACAATTCCGACTCTTGGAATAACTTTATCTTCATAGATCGGAATATTATCAAAGTCGCGGATCATATCCTTAATAATGTGGTTAAAACGTGTCATGCTAGGAGTACGCTTTAAGTCATTGTTGCAGATACGTTTCCATTTTTCATGCATTGCATTGACAGAACCAGGAACCTTCTCATATGGGCGCATACGATATACGGTGCGCATGAAGATATCGCCATATACGATAGCCTGTACAGCACGGATGGCGAGAGCAGGAGTGTAGGTCATACCCGGATTTGCCTCAAGCTTACTTAAATTAAGTGAGACAACAGGAATCTGAGCCATTCCAGCCTTTTCTAGTGCACGGCGGATAAAGCCGACATAATTACTTGCACGGCAGCCGCCTCCAGTCTGCGTCATAAAGATAGCAACATGGTTAAGATCATAGCGGCCTGATAACAGAGCATCCATGATCTGGCCGACAACAATCAGTGACGGATAGCAGGCATCATTATTTACATATTTCAAACCAACATCGACAGCTGTGCGGCTTTCCTTCATGATCTCAACATTATAACCGGAACTTCTGAGTGCAGTTTCAAGCAGATCAAAGTGGATCGGACTCATCTGCGGACAAAGAATGGTGTAGTTTTTCTTCATTTCCTTTGTGAAGAGAACACGGTTATAGGCAGAAGAAACAACATGGCGCTCAATATGCTTTTGCTCGCGGACGCGGATTGCAGAAAGCAGGGAGCGGATACGTATACGCGCTGCACCAAGGTTATTTACTTCATCAATTTTAAGGACAGTATAGATCTTTCCTGAGCCGGTCAAAATATCATTGACCTGATCTGTTGTTACGGCATCAAGACCACAGCCAAAGGAATTTAGCTGGATCAGATCAAGATTTTCCTGTGTGCGCACAAACTGTGCAGCTGCATAAAGTCTGGAGTGATACATCCACTGGTTTAATACAATCAGACGACCATCCATCTTTGCCAGATGAGAGATGGAATCCTCTGTTAATACTGCAATACCATAGGAGGTGATCAATTCCGGAATACCATGGTTGATCTCAGGATCGACATGATAAGGACGACCAGCAAGAACAATACCGCGTTTGCCTGTCTTCTTTAAATATGCAAGAGTCTCCTCACCCTTTTTCTGGATATCTTCACGGCATTTTTGCATCTCAAGCCAGCCGGCGTGAGCGGCTTCACGAATTTCGTCCTCTGGAATGCCAAGCTTTCCAAACTCCTCAACGAGACGCTTTGTCATGATCTCCTCGTTTGTAAGAGCTAAAAATGGATTCATAAAGGTAACGTCAGGACTGCGAAGCTCCTCAACATTGTTTTTGATGTTTTCTGCATATGAAGTAACGATTGGGCAGTTGTAGTGGTTCTGCGCATCATCAAACTCTACGCGCTCATATGGAATACAAGGGTAGAAGATAAAGTGTACATTGTTGCGAAGCAGCCATGTAACATGACCATGAGCAAGCTTTGCAGGATAACACTCAGATTCACTTGGTATAGACTCAATACCCATCTCATAGATGGAACGGTTGGAATCAGGAGAGAGTACAACGCGGTAGCCAAGCTTCTTAAAGAAAACTGCCCACAGCGGGAAATTCTCATACATGTTTAATACACGCGCAATTCCAACAGTTCCGCGTTTTGCATCCTTTTCTTCAAGCGGCTCATAATCAAAAATACGATGATACTTGTAATCAAAAAGGTTTGGAATATTTTCCTTATTCTTCTCCTTGCCAAGACCACGCTCACAGCGGTTTCCAAATATGTAATGACTGCCGTTGCTGAAACGGTTGATTGTCAGAAGACAGTGGTTAGTACAGCCCTGGCAGCGTGTCAGACGTGTTGTATATTTTAAAGACAAAATGTCATTCATGGACAGCATGCTTGTCTTTGGTTCCTTATGTGACTGATAATATTCTCTTGCAACAAGAGCAGCACCAAAGGCACCCATGATTCCAGCAATGTCTGGACGGACGGCTTCACAGCCAGCAATCTTTTCAAAGCTTCTAAGAACAGCATCATTATAGAAGGTACCGCCCTGCACAACAACATGCTTTCCAAGATCAGAAGCATCATTGATTTTTATAACCTTAAATAACGCATTTTTGATAACGGAGTATGCAAGACCGGCTGAGATATCGGCAACAGTAGCACCTTCCTTTTGTGCCTGCTTTACGTTTGAATTCATAAATACTGTACAGCGAGTTCCAAGGTCGGTAGGATTTTTAGCAAAAAGCGCAGCCTTTGCAAAATCGACAACTGTATAATTTAAGGATTTTGCAAATGTCTCGATGAATGAGCCGCAGCCAGAGGAACATGCTTCATTTAACTGAACGCTGTCGACGGTATGATTTTTGATCTTAATGCACTTCATGTCCTGACCGCCGATATCAAGGATACAGTCAACATCAGGCTGGAAGAAGGATGCCGCATAGTAGTGAGCAACAGTCTCAACCTCACCCATATCAAGCTGAAGTGCTGCCTTAATAAGTGCTTCACCGTAGCCAGTGGAACATCCGTAGGCAATTGTAACGTCATCAGGCATCTGCTCATAAATTTCACGGATTGCGCGAACAGTTGTTGAGAGCGGGCTTCCATTATTATTGCTGTAGAAGGAATATAAAAGAGATCCATCCTCAGCGACAAGAGCAACCTTTGTAGTTGTGGAGCCGGCATCAACACCGAAGAAGCATTTGCCGTGGTATTCGCGAAGATTTCCCTTCTTTACAGTGTGCTGTTTATGACGCACTGTGAAATCTTCATATTCTTTTTCAGAAGCAAACAAAGGATCCATACGCTTGATCTCAAAATTCATCTTGATGCCTTTTGTAAGGCGGTCAATCATCTGAGTAATCGGCGTAACTGTAGTGCCCACTTTTACATTCATCGCAGCACCAATCGCTGCAAATAAATGAGAGTGCTCTGGAGCAATAATATGTTCATCTGTAAGATGAAGTGTGCGGATAAAAGCTTCTTTTAACTGATCCAGAAAGTGGAGCGGACCACCAAGGAAAGCAACATTACCGCGGATTGGTTTACCACAGGCAAGACCTGAAATAGTCTGATTAACAACAGCCTGAAAGATAGAGGCAGCCAAATCTTCCTTGGCAGCACCTTCATTGATCAGAGGCTGAATATCTGTCTTTGCGAATACGCCGCAGCGTGCCGCGATAGGATAAATTTCATGGTAATTTTTTGCAAGCTCATTTAAGCCAGATGCATCTGTCTGCAAAAGAGAAGCCATCTGGTCAATAAAAGAACCGGTACCTCCAGCGCAGATACCGTTCATACGCTGATCGACACCGCCGGTAAAGTAGATGATTTTAGCATCCTCACCGCCAAGCTCAATCGCAACATCTGTCTGAGGCGCGTAGTCTTTTAAACTGGTGGCAACAGCAACAACCTCCTGTACAAATGGGATGTCAAGATGTTTTGCGAGTGTCAGACCACCGGAACCGGTGATGGAGGAAGCCAGATCCATTGGACCTAATTTGTCATATGCTTTTGTTAAAAGTTCGGCAAGTGTTTCCTGAATATTTGCAAAATGGCGCTGATAATCGGAAAATAAAAGCTTGTCTTCGCTGTCGAGGATTGCAACTTTGACAGTCGTAGAACCGATATCAATGCCGAGACGATTATATGTTTTATTTGATGTACCCATTAAAAACCTCCTTAATGAAATGATACATTTATTAAAAATGATCCGTTAAATCCTTGGAAAAGAATAAAATTGATGGATCTGTGTGATATGTAAAATGTGGCAATAAAATCCAAAATACAGATGAATTATAGCGGTTTTTGAAAAAAAATGCAAGGTACTAATAAAAATGTAAGAATGAATTTATATTTCAGACGCGTAAACCATTGCACCGAAGGGCTTTCGTAACCTGACGCGTGAACTGTAACAGGGATACAAACTAATTTAAGAATGCTCTCTAAAAAAGTTTGACAAACAAACGTGTGAAAACTATAATAGAGGTATGTGTGAAAAAGAGAATAAAAAAAGATAAAGATGATCCGGTCGGGGGGAAGCCGGGCGAGAAAGGATTATCTATGAAATTTCTGAACAAGCTTGAGCGTAAATTTGGCCGGTATGCCGTTCCAAATCTGATGCTCTACATCATTATTCTGAATGCGGCAGGGCTTTTGATTACCATCATGTATCCGCAGGCACAGTACTATCTGTGTTGGTCCACAAGTGCCATTCTTCATGGACAGATCTGGCGAATTGTTTCATTTATTCTTGTGCCATACACGACAAGCCCTGTTAATTTTTTGATTTTTGCATTTTTGTATTATTCGATTTCCCAGACGCTTGAGCGTGTATGGGGATCTTTCCGCATGGATATGTACATCATTACTGGTCTGCTTGGAACAATTGTGGCAGCGTTTCTGGTGTACTTTGTGTTTGGTGTGGAGATGGGTATGCAGGTCAGCATCTCTTACCTTAGCAACTCATTATTTTTAGCGCTGGCAGCTACTTTCCCGGATGTGCAGTTTTTGCTGTTTTTCATTATTCCGATCAAGGCAAAGTGGATGGCGCTTTTGAGTGCAGTAATGTACCTCTATGATCTGATGCAGGTTGTAAACGGATTAGGCTGGATGCCGTATGGTTTTGCAATGCTGATCATGATTGTATTTTCACTTATAAATTTTATACTTTATTTCCTCGGCACGAGAGATCTTCAGCGGATCAACCCCAAAGAGGTACATCGAAGAAGAGATTTTCAAAAGAAGATGGGGGAGAGGGAACAAAGCGGCAGGCCACTGCATAAGTGCACCGTCTGCGGAAGAACAGATAAGGATTTTCCAGATCTGGAGTTTCGTTATTGTTCAAAGTGTGACGGCGCTTACGAGTATTGCAGCGAGCATCTTTATACGCATAAGCACATTGTTGCACATTCGTATGATAAGCAGTAATATGACAGGCAGTAATTGGCAGCGTTTGTAAACGTGCAAAAAAATCGAATGGAGAAGAAAAAAAAGAGTATGAAGAGAACAAAAATTGTTTGTACTATGGGTCCGAAAACAGAGAATGTTGAGCTTTTGAAGGAAATGATCAAAAGCGGCATGAATGTTGCCCGTTTCAACTTTTCTCATGGAAGTCATGAGGAGCATGCAGGACGTATGGCACTTGTTGAGGAAGCAAGAAAGGCTGTGAATATTCCTGTTGCCACTATGCTTGATACGAAGGGACCAGAAATTCGTACTGGAAGCGTACCAGGGGATAAGAAGGTTACGCTTGTAGAAGGACAGGATTTTGATCTTACAATTGATCAGAGCGTAGAGACAACACAAAAAAGCGCATCTATTACCTATGAAGGTCTTGTTGCAGATGCTGAAATTGGCTGCCGTATTTTGATTGATGATGGTTTGATTGAGTTAAAGGTTATTTCTAAGGAAGAAAATGTTCTGCACTGTACAGTTGTAAACGGCGGTGAGTTAGGCTCTAAGAAGGGTGTAAACGTACCGAATGTAAAGATCAATCTGCCAGGAATTACTGAGAAGGATAAGAAGGATATCTTATTTGGTATTGATCAGGGCTTTGATTTTGTTGCAGCATCATTCGTAAGAAATGCAGCTTGTATCGAGGAAATCCGCGATATTTTAAATATTCATGGAAGCAGAATGCGCATCATTGCAAAGATTGAGAGCGCAGAGGGTATTGAAAATATTGATGAGATTTTGCAGGCAGCAGACGGCATCATGGTTGCAAGAGGTGATCTTGGTGTTGAAATTCCGGCAGAATTAGTTCCTCATATCCAAAAGACAATCATCGATAAGTGTAATGAGGTACAAAAGCCAGTTATCACAGCTACTCAGATGCTTGATTCTATGATACGTAATCCACGCCCTACAAGAGCAGAGGTTACTGACGTTGCAAATGCAATCTATGATGGAACAGATGCTGTTATGCTTTCAGGTGAGACAGCAGCAGGACGTTATCCGCTTGAGGCAGTTCGCATGATGACAAAGATTGCAGAGTCATCTGAGCCATATCTTGATTATCGTACTTATAACCGCAGAGATGTAAAGCGTTCTGATCATGTGATTTCAAACGCACTCAGCAGTGCAACAGTACGTACAGCAGAGATTCTTAATGCAAAGGCAATCATTGTGCCAACGATGCATGGATTTACTGCAAATCTGTTGTCAAACTGGAGACCAAAATGCCGTATCATTGGTATGTCTCCAAATTGGGATGTTTTACGTAAAATGCAGTTGAATTGGGGCGTAACACCGGTTAAAGCTATGAGGGAGACTGATACCGATGAGCTGATTGAGCATTCCGTAAATACTGTAAAGGAAATGGGCTATATTGAGTCCGGAGATACCGTTATTGTTACAGTTGGCGTAAAGCATAAGAATCAGCCAAGCTACGCAATCGGCGAGACAAACAATATGAGAGTAATCGTAGTCAATTGATTTAACAGTTCATTCGAGTGCGATTTCATGAACAAAATAGCTGCGAAGCAGCAAACAGCCTGTTAGGGCGGTTTTGCGAATGAACAATGGCGCGGATGAACTGTAACGATAGGATAAAGAAGTACACAGCGAGGAGAGACACATTATGGAAAAAAAACCGTTCGTAACATTAGAGCAAGTAAAAGAGATGGCTGCATCATATCCGACTCCATTTCATCTGTACGATGAAAAAGGAATCCGCGAGAATGCCAGAAAGCTAAAGGCTGCATTTGCATGGAATCCAAACTTCCATGAATATTTTGCTGTAAAGGCAACGCCAAACCCGTACATCATGGATATCTTAAAGTCAGAGGGAATCGGCGCAGACTGTTCATCTTATACAGAGCTTTTGATGTCAGATGCTGTTGGTCTTAAGGGTCATGATATCATGTTTTCTTCTAACGTAACACCGGCAGAGGATTTTAAAAAGGCTGCTGAGCTTGGTGCAATCATTAACTTTGATGATGTGTCTCTTATTGATTTCTATGAGGAGATTGGCGCACCATTTTTAGAGACAATGTGCTGTCGTTATAATCCGGGCGGAAACTTTACGCTGCATAATGAGATTATGGATACGCCTAAGGATGCAAAGTATGGCATGACAAAGGAGCAGATGAAGGAGGCTTTTACAAAGTTAAAGGCACATGGCGTTAAGCACTTTGGAATCCACGCATTTTTAGCATCAAATACAGTAGCACTTGGCTACTATCCGAAGCTGGCAAGAATTTTATTTGAGCTAGCTGTAGAGCTGTCGAAAGAGGTTGGCGTTCATATCGCATTTGTAAATCTTTCAGGTGGTGTCGGTATTGCATATCGCCCAGATCAGGAACCAAATGATATCATGGCAATCGGTGCAGCCGTAAAAGAGGCATATGATGAGGTTCTTGTTCCGGCAGGAATGGATGATGTTGCTATTTTCACAGAACTTGGTCGTTTCATGCTTGCACCATATGGCTGTCTTGTAGCAAAGGTGCTTCATGAAAAGCATATCTGGAAGGATTATGTCGGACTTGATGCGTGTGCAGCAAATCTGATGCGTCCGGCAATGTATGGTGCTTATCATCATATCACCGTACTTGGCAAAGAGAACGAGCCGTGTGATCATATGTATGATGTGACAGGCGGTTTATGTGAGAACAACGATAAGTTTGCAATCGACCGTATGCTGCCAAAGATCGACATCGGAGATTATGTTGTAATTCATGATACAGGTGCGCATGGATTTTCAATGGGCTATAATTATAACGGCAAATTAAGAAGTGCAGAGCTTTTACTTAAAGAAGATGGCACTGTAAAGCAGATTCGCCGTGCAGAGACACCGCAGGATTACTTTGCAACGCTTGATTATCCGGGCTTGAAGGACGAAAAATAAAAACAAAAATTAAAGCCTCGGCTGGTGGTATGCTCCCCGTCAAGAGGACAATAAAAAATAATAAATTTTTGTATCGTCAG
>OGQR01002038.1_pt1 | contig 12875 bp, 9 predicted proteins | sample 1553271 | NCBI WGS metagenome assembly OGQR01 (sample SAMEA2579970, study PRJEB22360) | human gut metagenome | biome: human gut; feature: human-associated habitat; material: faeces | place: Denmark | collected 2008/2010 | reverse complement strand
GGGAGCCGCACCGGAGACGGCGCCGGAGGCTGCCGAGCAACCGCAGCCTGCCGTCACGATCGACCCGGCGAGCGGACAGAAGCTGGAAAGCGGCCGCACGGCGATCCTCGACTACATCCGGCAGGAACGTCCCCGTCTCTACGCCTTCTTCGAGCAGCTGCGCATCGAAGGACACACGCTGCGGCTGGCCGTACCGACCGAGGCGCTGCGCGAGGAGATCCTGCGCAGCAAGCTGGAGATGCTCACCCGCATCGCCGCGATCGCCGGCGTGGAGGGGGCGCTCGAATTGGAGGTGACGATCAACGAGCAGATCAGGGCCGTGCGCCCCATCAAACTCGAAGACCGGCTCCGCCACATGAACGAGAAGAATCCGCTGCTGGCCGAACTGCGCAGGGAGCTCGATCTGGAAGTGGAATAACCGAAAACACGAAAAAATAAGAACAAAAACAATATGGCAATCAAGAACTTCATCGAGGAACTGGAATGGCGCGGCATGATCCACACGATCATGCCGGGCGCAAAGGAACAACTTGAAAAAGAGATGACGACGGCCTATCTGGGTATCGATCCCACGGCCGACTCGCTGCATATCGGACATCTGGTGGGAGTGATGATTCTCAAACATTTCCAGATGTGCGGCCACCGTCCCATCGCACTGGTCGGCGGCGCAACGGGCATGATCGGCGATCCGTCGGGCAAGTCGCAGGAGCGCAACCTGCTCGACGAGGAGACGCTGCGCCGCAATCAGGAGGCGATCAAGCGGCAGCTGGCCAAACTCATCGACTTCGACTCCGACGCCCCCAACGCCGCGCTGATGGTCAACAACTACGACTGGATGAAGGGGATCGGCTTCCTCGACTTCATCCGCGACATCGGCAAGCTGATCACGGTCAACTACATGATGGCCAAGGATTCGGTCAAGAAGCGTTTCAACGGCGAGGGCGACGGCATGTCGTTCACCGAATTCTCCTACCAGCTGGTGCAGGGTTTCGATTTCATGCACCTCTACGAGAAATACGGCTGCAAGGTGCAGTTGGGCGGATCCGACCAGTGGGGCAACATCACCACCGGCACCGAGCTGATCCGCCGCAAGCTGGGCGCCGAGGCCTATGCGATCACCTGCCCGCTCATCACGAAGGCCGACGGCACCAAGTTCGGCAAGACCGAGAGCGGCAACGTATGGCTCGATCCGCGCTATACGTCGCCCTACAAGTTCTACCAGTTCTGGCTCAACGTGAGCGACGACGACGCCAAACGCTACATCAAGATCTTCACCCTGCTCGACCGTGCGACGATCGACGCACTCGTCGCCGAACACGACGTAGCGCCCCACCTGCGCACGTTGCAGAAGCGGCTGGCCGAGGAGATCACCGTGATGATCCACTCGCGCGAGGAGTACGAGAAGGCGGTCGAAGCGTCGCAGATCCTCTTCGGCGGCGCGACCTCCGAGGCGTTGCGCCGGCTCGACGAACAGACGTTGTTGCAGGTCTTCGAAGGGGTGCCGCAGTTCACCGTGGCACGCGCCGAATTGGGGTTGCCGTTCGTCGACCTCTGCGCTGCGGCGACGCAGATCTTCCCCTCGAAGGGCGAATGCCGCAAGATGGTGCAGGGCGGCGGCGTGGCACTCAACAAGGAGAAGGTCGCCGATGCGATGCGCCCCGTCACCGAAGCCGATCTGATCGCCGGCAAATACCTGCTCGTGCAGCGCGGCAAGAAGAACTACTATCTCGTGACCGTCGAATAAGTTTCATCGCAATCGGGAAGGCTCCGTAAAGGAATCTTCCCGATTGCGCATACTGCATACGCCTATGCTCTACACGATCGATCTTCAAGGCATGGAGTTCCACGCCTTCCACGGCTGTTACGACCTCGAACAGCGCGTCGGAAACCGTTTCGAGGTGACGCTCTCGATTACGACCGAACTGGGCGGCATCGCCGCGCACGACGCCGTGGAGGAGGCCGTCAACTACCTGACCGTCTACGAAATCGTCCGCGAACGCATGGCCGTCACGCAGCGCACGATCGAGCGCGTGGCGACGAATATCATCGAAGCGTTGCACGCGCGCTTTCCCGCAGTGCGGCACGTGCGTTGCACGGTAGCCAAACTCGCCCCCCCGCTGGGCGGCAAGATCGCCCGCGTTTCGGTGACGCTGGAAGGATAGCCCCGAAACGACGCGGGCGATCGCCGTCGCGGCGTTGCCGGCCCACATGCACGGGACACGCACGCCCGAAGCAGGGCGCATACTGCGAACAGACGGGAGACCGGCCCGAACGCCGCCCTCTCCCGACGAAGATAGGTGCACCTTTTCCCGCTGCGGCATAGACGGAACAAGTTCTGCGCTGTGCGCGGCTTAACGAAAACGTCAAGCTATGAAGACAACTCATCGGGCCACATTCGGCGGCCGGCTGAGCGCCGTGCTCGTCACGGCGGGCAGCGCCGTCGGATTGGGCAACATCTGGCGTTTCCCCTATGTCGCAGGGGAGAACGGCGGCGGCGCGTTCCTGCTGATCTACATCCTCAGCGTCCTGCTGCTCGGCGTGCCGATCATGCTTTCGGAATTCGCCATCGGACGCAATACCCACCGCAACGCCGTGGGCGCCTACCGCACCCTTTCGAGCCGCTGGTCGATCCTGGGCTACAACAGTATTCTGGCTCCGCTGCTCATCATGGGCTTCTATCTGGTGGTCTCGGGCTGGACGCTGGAATACATGATCCACTCGCTCACGGGCGAATTCACACGCATCAGTACCCCCGAAGCCTACGAATCGCTCTTCAACGCCTTCACGCAGAACCCGTGGAAACCGTTGCTCTACACCGTCGTCTTCACCCTGCTGACGCACGGCGTCATCGCACTGGGCGTCCAGAAAGGGATCGAACGCTCGGCTCGCATCATGATGCCGCTGCTGCTGTTGATCCTCGTGGTGCTGGCCGTCCACTCCATCCTGCTGCCTGGCGGCACCGAAGGCGTGAAATTCCTCTTCGCTCCCGACTTCTCGAAGGTGACGCCCTCGACGGTGCTCACCGCGCTCGGACAGGCCTTCTTCTCGCTGTCGATCGGTCTGGGCTGCCTGGTGACCTATGCCTCCTATTTCAAGAACGACACCAACATCACGCACACCGCCCTGCAAGTCGCCTTCATCGACACGCTCGTGGCGGTGTTGGCGGGGCTGGTGATCTTTCCGGCCGTTTTCAGCGTCGGCATCGAACCCACGGCCGGCCCCTCGCTGGTCTTCGTCACCCTGCCCGCGATCTTCAACACGCTTCCGCTGAGCATGGTATGGTCGACGATCTTCTTCCTGCTGCTGGTCATCGCAGCCCTCACCTCCACGATCTCGCTGCACGAGGTGCTGACCGTCTACGTGCAGGAGGAGTGGCGTCTGAGCCGCCGTGCGGCGGCATGGATCGTCACCGGCGCCTGCATCGCACTGGGTGCGGCCGCTTCGTTGTCGCTCGGCGCATGGCAGTGGTTGCAGCTCGGCGGGAAATCGTTCTTCGACCTGCTGGACTTCGTGACGGCCAACATCATGCTGCCCGCAGGCGGTTTCTTCATCTGCATCTTCACGGGTTGGGTACTCGACCGGCGGTTCATGCCGGCGGAACTGACCAACCACGGCGCACTGCGCCTGCACCTCTGGCCGCTGCTCGGCATGCTGCTGCGCTGGGTTTGTCCGGTGGTGATCCTGCTGATCTTCCTGGATAACCTGGGAGTGCTCTGATTCGCGACAGCGGTCATACACTTTAAATTTGTCCCTCGGAAAGTCGACTTTTTATTCAGAAAAGTCGACCTTTTCGTATTTTTTCCTATATTTGCAACCGGAGCGGGTTTTCCCATGCGTCCGCATATCAACGGTTTGCGTTCGGGAAGCGGTTCCGCCCCCCCCGAAACGGCGACGAATGCCGAAACACGTCTCCGCGCGAAACGGCTATCGCCCGATGAAGACGAAAAGCGGGCAGGGAAAACGGAAGTTGAAAATGAAAAAAGACATTTACTGCTTTACATAATTCCAATTTCTAATCTAAATCGATTTTATGAAGAAACTCGTACTGCTCATTTTCACCGTCTGCATGGGGGGGGGAATCGCCGCATCGGCGCAGGAAGTCTCGCAGCAGAAACTGGACTCGCTGAATCAGGCGCTCAGTGACATTTCGGCCCGCGTAAAGGAGACCGAAGCAGCGGAAAGCAACCGCGCGATCTGGAAAGACCGTTCCAAGTATTTCAACCTGAATTACGTCAACCAGAAACTCTCTCCCGACATCGACGGGTGGGACAAACTCGGCGGCGGCGAATTGAAAAGCGACTTCGGTGCGGCGATCGTCTGGGGTAAAACCTACTACCTGCACAAGAAGCCGCTGGCCGGCATGATCAAGTTCGGCATCGACTGGTCGTGGATGGACCTCAACTACGCACAATACAAACTCGAAACCTACGACTACGACACGGACGAGCTTTACTCCGAAAAGGCCCACCAGCTCGAATACGGTATGCAGATCGGCCCGTCGGTGACGATCAATCCGGTGCACCACCTCAAAGTGAGCGCCTACTTCCGCGTAACGCCCTCCTACTCGATGATGTACCTCAACGACGAGTTTTACCACCACTATGCGACCTTCTGCAACACGGGTTTCGCCGTAGCCTGGAAGGTACTCTCGGTCGGCTGCGAATGGCGTTGGGGCAAAGCGTCGTACGACGGTCTGGGTCTCAACCTCGACGATCTGGAAGGCGATTACTCCGACGGCGATTTCAGCGGCGACATCCCCTCGGCGGACGACGTGCTGACCGACTTGCAGGATTTGAAGCTCAAAACCAAATCGTTCCGCGTCTATTTCAGTTTCCGTTTCTAAACGGACACAGGCAACCGGAGACGAGCCGAAAAATCTCCGGAAATGAAATTCACCCCTGCCGCGTGCTGCGGCAGGGGTGAATGCGTTGAAAACGGAACGGCAGGCGCTCTTTTCGACCGGCATGTACGCTACTCCACGGCACGCCGGTTGAGCAACGCATGGGTCAGCGTCAGTTCGTCGACGTATTCCAGCTCGTCGCCGAACCCGATGCCGCGTGCGATGGAGGTGACTTTCAGGTCGGAGAACTCCCGCAAACGGTTCATCAGGTAGAAGAGCGTCGTCTCGCCCTCGACCGAGGTGGAGATCGCCAGAATCACCTCGCCCACGCCGCCCCGGCGAATGCGCTCGACCAGCAGGTCGATTTTCAGGTCGGAGGGCGCGATTCCCTGCATGGGCGAGATGACGCCGCCCAGCACATGATAAAGCCCCCGGTACTGCTGCGTATGTTCGATCGAGAGGACGTCGGCCACCTGCTCCACGACGCAGATCGTCGAACGGTCGCGTTTCGGATCTTCGCAGATCGGGCAGACATCGGTGTCCGACAGATTGTTGCACTCCCTGCAATAACGGATTTCGCGGCGGAACCGGTCGATGCTCCGCGTCATGCCCGCCACGATCGACGGCTCCATGCGCAACAGGTGCATGGCCAGCCGCAACGCCGTGCGGCGGCCGATTCCGGGGAGTTTGGACAACTCCTCCACCACGTCGGTCAGTAATTGAGACATTCGAGAATGAATATCCGCGGCGGCGACCTGAACCGGTCGCCGCCGCGATGCGTTTTCGTTAAATCGTTTCGATCGTGCGGGCCTCGACCCACCCCTTCTTGCCGTCGGCGATGACGATCTCGCGCCAGTCGCCCAGCTCGCTCACCGTGCGGACCTTCGTCCCCTCGTGCAACACGAACAGATCGGTCGACGCCTTGTCGGGCGAACTCTTGACCGAGACCGACGAACTCATCACGACGGCCTCCGTACTGTCGAGCAGCTCGCGCCGCTCGGTCACGGCGAACGAAGTGGAGGCGACGAAAACGAGCAGCATCGCCAGCGTACCGTAGAAACCCGCCTTGCGCCACGCCAGCCTTCCGGCCAGCAGGTAAAGCAGCACGAGCGCGAAGAGCAGCGCCAGCGCCGCCAGCGAGACGACGCTCCACGCGGTACACCCGAGCGACATGCGCACCGAGCGCACCCAGCCTTTGAGGAAAAACTCCGGCACGACGGCGATCTTGTCCTTGGTGAAGGTATTGGCCACGTCGAGATTGTAGCGGATGTCCGCATCGCCCGGAGCGAGCCGCAGCGCGCGGTTGTAGTAGAGAATCGCCTTGCCGTAACGCCCCACCTTGAAGTAGGCGTTGGCCAGATTGTAGTAGAGTTTATCGGACGCATAGCCCCGCAGGATCAACTGCCGGTAGGCATCGATCGCCCGATGATAGTCCGAATTGATATAGGCCGTATTGGCGGCGTCCCACACCTGCTCGACGGCAGCCAGCGAGTTGCCGCCGGCCGTCTGCACGGTCAGCGGATCGGTCGTCGCGGCAGCGAGCGAATCGCGGTCGCCCTGCGCCCGCGCAGCAGCGGTAAGACTCAGGAACAGGAGCAGCAGGCTCCAAAATATCCGGCTGGTTCTCATAGCCTCCTATTTTTTAATCACCGATTCGAGTTTCGAAATAAAATCCACCCCTGCGTTGTAGACGTCGCTCATGCGCGCCCCGGCCAACGGCGAGTACTGCGCCTCGTCGCACTGCGAGATGATCTCCGAGAAGCTCTGCGACAACTCCTGCGAAACGCCCCGTTTATTGAGCTCCTCGCGCACGTTCTCCTTCGTCAGATTGGCCACCGGAATGTTGAACTTGTCGCTCATGTAGCCCCACAACGCCCGCAGCATCTCCTCGTAAAAGGCATGGCGGTTCTCCTCCTGCATGAATTTCGCCGCAGCACGGAACCGCTGTACGGCCACCTTGTTGGCTCGCTTGCCGCGCATGAGCACCGCATTCTGACGGTCGCGGATCCGTTTGCGCAGCGCGACGTATGCCGCCGCGAAGAGTCCCACGATCGCCGCCAGCAGCACGAAATAGAGCGTCCCGCCCATGAACGGCCGCCCCTGCAAATGCAGGTTTCCGCGTCCGAGTTTGATGAAACGGATGTCCTGCCCCAGCAGCTTCACATCCTCCTTCGAAAGACCCGTGACCACCTGCGCCGCTGCGCCGCCGCCCGCATCGGGCGCGACGTTGATCGGCAGACGCGCCGTCGAAAGCGTGATATACTGCTTCTTCGCGGGATCGAAATAGGTGAACTCCACCGGTGCGATCTCGTACTCGCCTTCGGCGCGGGCGATGAACGGGTATTCGAACTGACGGTAGCCGGTCGTACCGGCCGACGTGGTCTTCATCGACTCGGTCGTCTTGACGTTGTACTGCTCGAACGAACTGGGGAGCGTCAGTTTGGGCGCCTGTACGAACGACAGGTTGCCCGTACCCGAAATCTTGATCGTATAGGTCGCCGCCGAGTTGGCCGCCAGCTCCGTCGAAGGAACGTCGGAGGCCATCGTGAACTTGCCGACGGCACCGCTGAAACTTGCCGGAGCGCCCGCGGGCAGGTCGCGCACCGTCACCTTGACCGGTGCCGTGCGCAGCGAACGGCGCACGTCGTAGACCTCGTGGCCGCCGCCGAAGAAGGGATCGGGATTGGCGCTCTGCACCAACACCTGCGCCACGACGTTCAGCTCGGCGGGTTCGACGGTCAGTTCGCCCGACTGCTGCGGGTAGAGCAGATACTCCTTGATGACCTGCGTCTCGTAGACCTTGCCGTTGTAGCGTTCGCGCTGGGGCTGTGCGTCCTGCTCGATCTCCTGAGCCCAGAAGCCGTTGAACGACGGGAACTTGCTGCCGTTGTCGCCCCGCAGGTTGACGCGGTAGTAGAGTTTGAGCGTCGCACGGATCGGCTCGCCCTTGAAAGCGGTCGTGCGCGACAGAATCATGCGCAGCAGGATGTCGTCCTTCGAGACCTGCTGCACGTCGTCGGCCGACTGGCCGCCCTGCACCGCCTGCTGGCCGCCGCTGCTCTCCGGCGTCTCCTCCACCACCTCGATCGGCAGCGCCTTGGTCTTGTACTGGCTCTTGCCGACCCGCACGGAGGCCGCACCGATGGTGAAGTTGCCCTCCTGCTGCGGCAAAAGCACGTAGGTGATCGTGTAGTTGCTGCTGCGGGTCATCTGCCCGTTAACGATCTGAATCGAACTGCCCTGCGAAAAGGCCGGTCCTGCGATCACGTCGAACCCCTCGAACGACGGGGCCGTGAAGGAACCTTCGTCGGGAGAGGCGTTGAGCGAGAATTCGACGCGCACGGCTTCGCCTTTGGCCACCACCATCGGCGCCTTCACCTCGAAGGAGACCTTTTCGTCGGCCGACGCGACCGTTGCGCCGAATACCGTCAGCAAGGTCAGCATCCACGTATAAACGGTTCGTTTCATTCCGTAATATCGATTGACTGTTGTACTATCTTGGACGTAACGAAAAACAGGCCGTTTTATTGCCTGCGGCACAAAACACACCACAGCCGGCTCCGAAGAGCCGATTGTGGTGCGTATCAGACCTTTTCAGGCATCAGTGCTTGAAGTCGGCGAAGAAGTCGTTGCCCTTGTCGTCCACGATGACGAAGGCGGGGAAATCCTCGACGTAGATCTTGCGGACGGCCTCCATGCCCAGCTCGGGGAAGTCGACCACCTCGACCGACTTGATCGAGTTCTTGGCCAGAATCGCCGCCGGCCCGCCGATCGACCCCAGATAGAACCCGCCGTGCTTCCGGCAGGCGTCGGTGACGGCCTGCGAGCGGTTGCCCTTGGCCACCATCACCATCGAACCGCCGTGCGACTGGAACAGGTCGACGTAGGGATCCATACGGCCGGCCGTCGTGGGGCCGAACGAACCCGAAGCCATCCCCTCGGGAGTCTTCGCGGGACCGGCGTAGTAGACCGGATGCTTCTTGAAATAGTCGGGCATCGGCTTGCCCTCGTCGAGCATCTGCTTGATGCGGGCGTGGGCGATGTCGCGCGCCACGATGAGCGTTCCGCGCAGGTTCAGGCGCGTCTTGATCGGATACTTCGTCAGAATCTCGCGCACCTTGTCCATCCCCTCGTCCAGATCGATGTCGACGGCCGGCGACATGGCGGGTGCCTGCTTCGGAAGGAACCGGGCGGGATTCTTCTCCAACTGCTCCAGGAAGATGCCTTCGGGAGTGATCTTCGCCTTGATATTGCGGTCGGCCGAGCAGCTCACGCCGATGGCCACGGGGCACGAAGCGGCATGGCGCGGCGCACGGATCACGCGCACGTCATGCACGAGGTACTTGCCGCCGAACTGAGCGCCCACGCCGCTCTCCTGGCAGATTTTAAGCACCTTCTCCTCCCATTCCAGATCGCGGAAGCAGCGGCCCCCCTCGTTGCCCGACGTGGGCAGCGCGTCGAGATAACCCGCCGAGGCCTTCTTCACGGTCGAGAGGCACATTTCGGCCGACGTTCCGCCGATGCAGATCGCCAGATGGTAGGGCGGGCAGGCCGAAGTGCCCAGATCCTTGATGTGGGTACGGATGAACTCGGTGAGCGTCTTCTCGTTGAGCAGCGCCTTGGTCTGCTGGTAGAGGAAGGTCTTGTTGGCCGAACCGCCGCCCTTGGTGATGAAGAGGAACTCGTACTCCATGCCGGGGTGGCCTCCGTAGATGTCGATCTGCGCCGGAAGGTTCGTGCCCGAATTCTTCTCGTCGGTCATCGTGAAGGGAACCACCTGCGAATAGCGCAGGTTGCGCTCCTTGTAGGTCTCGTAGACGCCGCGCGCGATATGCTCGGCGTCGTCGGCGCCCGTATAGACGTCCTCGCCCTTGTGGCCGATACAGATCGCCGTACCCGTGTCCTGACAGGTGGGCAGTTCGCCTTCGGCTGCGACGCACTGGTTCAGCAGCATGGTGTAGGCCACGAAGCGGTCGTTGTCGGAGGCTTCGGAATCTTCGAGGATGTTGCGCAGTTTCTGCAAGTGCGAAGCACGCAGGTAGAACGACACGTCGGAATAGGCGGCCTTCGACAACTCCTCCAACCCCTTGGGGTCGACTTTCAAAATCTTGCGGCCGTCGCACTCCACGACTTTCACGTAATCCTTGGTCAACAGACGGTACTCCGTGGTGTCCTCGCCCACGGGGAACGGCTCCTGATAGATGAATTCTGGCATAATTCGCGTTATTTTTTAGATCGTTAAATGTTGAATTCCTTTCCTCGTTTTCTCGCTTCGGCATAGCCTGAACAAGTTCGGCTCTGCACTCGGCTTAACGAAAACGTTCCTTAACATTACAATCGCACCGCACCGGCATTCTTCCCGAAGGAAATCCGCTCTCCGCTTCCCGGCCGCGATGCACGGCACGACGGCGCAAAGCGCCCTCCGCCGGTCTGCGATTTACAGAGGCCAAAGATACGAAAAGTCGAGCGCAGAAGCAAACATTTATGTTTGATTATGCCGAGACAGAGTATCTAAGACGTCAGTCAAAGTACGAAAAGTCGAGCGCAGAAGCAAACATTTATGTTCGATTATGCCGAGACGAAGTATCTAAGACGCCGTCGAAGATACGAAATTCTTGCGAAATATCCGCCCGCGCCGCACGCTTTTCAATTTATTAAAAAATATTCCGAATTCCCGCGCGGCGGTTTCTGAATTTTGTTGTATCTTTGCATGAACTCCCATAGAGATTCATTTCGTATCAAATAACTAAAATTTAACGGTTATGGTATCTTACAAAGAACTCGGACTGGTGAATACGCGCGAGATGTTCGCCAAGGCCATCAAGGGCGGTTATGCCATTCCTGCATTCAACTTCAACAACATGGAGCAGTTGCAGGCGATCATTTCGGCGTGCGTCGAGGCCAATTCGCCCGTTATCCTGCAAGTGTCGGCCGGCGCCCGCAAATACGCCAACCAGACGTTGCTGCGCTACATGGCACAGGGCGCCGTGGAGTATGCCAAGGAGCTCAACGGCGGCAAGGGTATTCCGATTACGCTGCACCTCGACCACGGCAATTCGTTCGAACTGTGCAAGAGCTGCATCGACATGGGCTTCTCGTCGGTGATGATCGACGGTTCGTCGCTCCCCTACGATGAGAACGTAGCCCTCACGAAAAAGGTCGTCGAGTATGCTCACCAGCACGACGTGACGGTCGAAGGCGAGCTGGGCGTACTGGCCGGCGTCGAAGACGAGGTAGCTTCGGAGGTCGCGCACTACACCAAGCCCGAAGAGGTGATCGATTTCGTGACGAAGACCGGCGTCGACTCGCTGGCCATCTCGATCGGCACGTCGCACGGCGCCAACAAGTTCAAGCCCGAACAGTGCACCCGCAACGCCGAGGGCATCCTCGTTCCGCCCGAACTGCGCTTCGACATTCTGGCCGAGATCGAGAAGAAACTCCCCGGATTCCCCATCGTGCTGCATGGTGCTTCGTCGGTTCCGCAGGAGTACGTGAAGATCATCAACACGCATGGCGGCAAGCTCAAAGATGCCGTCGGCATTCCCGAGGAGCAGCTCCGCAAGGCAGCCAAGAGCGCCGTATGCAAGATCAACATCGACTCCGACGGCCGTCTGGCGATGACCGCCGCCGTACGCAAGGTCTTCATCGACAACCCCGCCGAGTTCGACCCCCGCAAATACCTGGGTCCGGCCCGCGACGAGTTGAAGAAGCTCTACATGCACAAATGCGAGAACGTGCTGGGTTCGGCAGGCAAGGCTTAGTCTCGTACACGAGACCCTTTATACGAAAAACGTCCGGTTTTCTCTCCGGACGTTTTCTTTTTATTTGCTTTTTCGACATAAAAAACATATATTTACAACCGAAAACGAAACGTTTCGGCCGCGGGTCAAAACGGATAAATCATGAACCGATAAACAACCCATCCTAATTATGAGCGAAAAACATTCAATACATTGTCCGGCACGCGACATCCCCGTCCGCGCCGAGGCGGACGTTCTGGTCGTGGGCGGCGGCCCCGCCGGCATCATGGCCGCCGAGGCGGCTGCGGGCGACGGCCTGCGTGTAATGCTCGTCGAGAGCCGCGGTTTTCTGGGCGGCAACCTTACGATCGGCCTGCCTGTACTCGGATTCCTGGGACACAAGGGAACGCAGATCATCAAGGGCCTGCCCCAGAACTTCATCGACCGGCTGCGTGCACGCGGCGCAGCGAGCGAACACCGTCCCTGCGCCCTGCACATGAGCCTGACGATCATCGACCCCGAAGAGGCCAAGCGCACGGCACTCGAAATCATGGAGGAGAAGGGCGTCGAGGTACTGCTCTACGTCTTCTGCACCGACGTAGTCAAGGAGGGCGACGACGTGAAGGGCGTCATCATCGAGAGCAAGGCGGGCCGCGAAGCGATCTTGGCCCGCACCGTCATCGACTGCACGGGCGACGGCGACGTGGCCTTCCACGCGGGCGTCGAGTGCCGCAAGGGCGACGCCGAAGGCGGCATGCAGCCCCCGACGCTGATGTTCTGTATGAAGGGTGTCGACGTGCAGCGGCTGCGCGACGCGATCGTCCAGCATCCCGACGTCTACGACATGGACACCATGCCGGCCGAGCAGTTCCGCACGGGCAAGTTCATCACCGTCGGCTTGCGCAACCAAATCGAGCAGGCGCGCGCCAAGGGTATCCACATCCCCGTAGCACGCACGATCCTCATCACGGGACTTGCCGACGACGAGATCTGGGTCAACATGACGCGCGTGAACGGCGTCGACTCGACCCGTCCCGAAAGCTACACGCACGGCGAGATCGAGGGCCGCAAGCAGGTCTACGAGGTGGAACGTTACCTGCGCGAATTCGTGCCGGGCTTCGCCGGAGCGCATCTGGAAAAAATCGCACCCTTCATGGGTATCCGCGAGAGCCGCGTGATCGTAGGCAAATACGTCCTCACGGCAGAAGATATTCTCGAAGACCGTCGTTTCGACGATGCCATCGCCGTGGCGGGCTATCCGGTGGACATCCACCACGCCAAGGGCGGCGACTGCA
>OGQR01002034.1_pt1 | contig 12886 bp, 9 predicted proteins | sample 1553271 | NCBI WGS metagenome assembly OGQR01 (sample SAMEA2579970, study PRJEB22360) | human gut metagenome | biome: human gut; feature: human-associated habitat; material: faeces | place: Denmark | collected 2008/2010 | reverse complement strand
TTCGGTCTGCTACCCCACCATCGGGGCTTTATGCGCTCACCCCCGCCTATAACGGCGGCGCAGGCAGCGTGCTGCGAGTCTTTTCGAATGATAAGATTCAGGCTGCCAATATTATTAACACCATGACGCCGGGCGATGTTTATCAGACGCTGACGACCCGCCATCCCTCTGCGGAATCTCGCCGTTATCTTTATAAAGTGAATACCGCGCAAAAATCCTACCGCCGCCGATAATTCCATTAACCGCCCCTGACGATGCTCAGGGGCAAAAATGTTATCCACATCACAATTTCGTTTTGCAAATTGGGAATGTTTGCAATTATTTGCCACAGGTAACAAAAAACCAGTCCGCGAAGTTGATAGAATCCCATCATCTCGCACGGTCAAATGTGCTTTTTCAAACACTCATCCGCATCACGATGTGAGGAAATTAACATGAATCTTAAGCTGCAGCTGAAAATCCTCTCTTTTCTGCAGTTCTGTCTGTGGGGAAGTTGGCTGACGACCCTCGGCTCCTATATGTTTGTTACCCTGAAGTTTGACGGTGCTTCTATTGGCGCAGTTTATAGCTCACTGGGTATCGCAGCGGTCTTTATGCCTGCGCTGCTGGGGATTGTGGCCGACAAATGGTTAAGTGCGAAATGGGTATATGCCATTTGCCACACCATTGGCGCTATCACGCTGTTCATGGCGGCACAGGTCACGACACCGGAAGCGATGTTCCTTGTGATATTGATTAACTCGTTTGCTTATATGCCAACGCTTGGGTTAATCAACACCATCTCTTACTATCGCCTGCAAAATGCCGGGATGGATATCGTTACTGACTTCCCGCCAATCCGTATCTGGGGCACCATCGGCTTTATCATGGCAATGTGGGTGGTGAGCCTGTCTGGCTTCGAATTAAGCCACATGCAGCTGTATATTGGCGCAGCACTTTCCGCCATTCTGGTTCTGTTTACCCTGACTCTGCCGCATATTCCGGTTGCTAAACAGCAAGCGAATCAGAGCTGGACAACCCTGCTGGGCCTCGATGCATTCGCGCTGTTTAAAAACAAGCGTATGGCAATCTTCTTTATCTTCTCAATGCTGCTGGGCGCGGAACTGCAGATTACCAACATGTTCGGTAATACCTTCCTGCACAGCTTCGACAAAGATCCGATGTTTGCCAGCAGCTTTATTGTGCAGCATGCGTCAATCATCATGTCGATTTCGCAGATCTCTGAAACCCTGTTCATTCTGACCATCCCGTTCTTCTTAAGCCGCTACGGTATTAAGAACGTAATGATGATCAGTATTGTGGCGTGGATCCTGCGTTTTGCGCTGTTTGCTTACGGCGACCCGACTCCGTTCGGTACTGTACTGCTGGTACTGTCGATGATCGTTTACGGTTGCGCATTCGACTTCTTCAACATCTCTGGTTCGGTGTTTGTCGAAAAAGAAGTTAGCCCGGCAATTCGCGCCAGTGCACAAGGGATGTTCCTGATGATGACTAACGGCTTCGGCTGTATCCTCGGCGGCATCGTGAGCGGTAAAGTTGTTGAGATGTACACCCAAAACGGCATTACCGACTGGCAGACCGTATGGTTGATTTTCGCTGGTTACTCCGTGGTTCTGGCCTTCGCGTTCATGGCGATGTTCAAATATAAACACGTTCGTGTCCCGACAGGCACACAGACGGTTAGCCACTAATTACGCAAAGAAAAACGGGTCGCCAGAAGGTGACCCGTTTTTTTTATTCTTACTTCAACACATAACCGTACAACCGTTTCACGCCATCCGCATCGGTTTCGCTATAAACACCTTGCAGCTCCGGCGAAAATCCCGGCAACAAATTCACCCCTTCTTCCAGTGCAAGGAAATAACGTTGAACCGCCCCACCCCAGACTTCCCCGGGTACCACGCAAAGCACGCCAGGTGGATAAGGCAACGCCCCTTCTGCCGCAATTCGCCCTTCGGCATCACGAATCCGCACCAACTCCACGTCACCGCGAATATAAGCGCTATGCGCATCCTGGGGGTTCATCACCACTGACGGGAAACTCTGCTGGCGGAACATCGCTTTTTGTAGGTCTTTGACGTCGAAACTGACATACAGATCGTGCATCTCCTGACACAACTGGCGCAGGGTGTAGTCGCGATAGCGCACCGGATACTTGTTATAAACGCTCGGCAACACCTCAACCAGCGGCGAGTCATCCTCAATATGCTGTTCAAATTGCGCCAGCATCGCCACCAGTTGTGCCAGCTTCTCGTGGCTTTCCGCCGGAGTTAATAAAAACAGAATGGAGTTGAGATCGCACTTCTCCGGCACAATGCCGTTCTCACGCAGATAGTGCGCCAGAATCGTCGCCGGAACGCCAAAGTCGCTATATTCGCCGGTTTCGGCATCGATACCTGGTGTAGTGAGTAACAGCTTGCACGGATCAACAAAATACTGATCCGCGGCATATCCTTCAAAGCCGTGCCACTTCGCCCCCGGCTCAAAACTGAAAAAACGGCGGTCGCTGGCTAACACTGATGTCGGATAATCCTGCCACAATTTGCCATCAACAACGGGCGGGATAAACGGGCGGAACAGCTTACAGCGCGCAAGAATAGCCTTGCGCGCTTCAATCCCTATCTCAACACACTCAGCCCACAGCCGACGCCCACTCTCCCCTTCATGAATTTTGGCGTTAACATCCAGTGCAGCAAACAGCGGATAGAAAGGGCTGGTAGAAGCATGGAGCATAAAGGCGTTATTCAACCGCTTATGCGGGCAAAAACGCGCCTGTCCGCGGATATGGTTATCTTTTTTATGGATCTGCGACGTCTGTGAGAATCCCGCCTGCTGTTTGTGCACCGACTGAGTCACAAAGATCCCCGGATCGTTTTCGTTAAGTTCTAACAGCAGCGGCGAGCTATCCGCCATCATCGGGATAAATTGTTCATAACCGACCCACGCGGAATCAAACAGAATGTAATCACACAGATGCCCAACGGTATCGATCACCTGACGGGCGTTATAGACAGTGCCGTCATAGGTTCCCAGCTGAATAATCGCCAGGCGATACGGGCGCGGCAGGTCGGCTTTTTCTGGCGCAACGTCGCGAATTTGCTGGCGCAGATACTCTTCATTAAAACAGTGCGCATCAATACCGCCAATGAAACCAAACGGGTTGCGTGAAGCTTCCAGATAGACCGGCGTCGCCCCCGCCTGAATCAGCGCGCCGTGATGATTCGACTTATGGTTGTTACGGTCGAAGAGCACCAGATCGCCACGCGTTAACAGCGCATTCGTCACCACTTTATTCGCTGCCGATGTGCCGTTCAGCACAAAATAGGTTTTATCGGCATGAAAGACTTTGGCTGCGAATTTCTGCGCATCTTTCGCCGATCCTTCATGAATAAGCAGATCGCCCAATTTTACGTCAGCGTTACACATATCGGCGCGAAAGACGTTCTCACCAAAGAAATCGTAAAAATGGCGTCCGGCAGGATGCTTTTTAAAAAACGCACCATGTTGATGTCCAGGGCAAGCAAAGGTGCTGTTGCCCATCTCAACGTACTGCGTCAGCGTGTCATAAAACGGTGGCAGCAAATTCTCTTCATACTGACAGGCTGCGGATTCCAGCTCCAGCCACTGCTGCTCGTTGCCGTTGATTACCGCCGTAACGCCCGCAGGTAATTCAACAGCATGTTCGGAATACAAAAACACCGGTAGATGAAAACCGGTGCGCTTAAGCAACGCAAGAATGCCACTGCGACTATCCGCAGCGGTAATGACGACTGCCGCGACGTCCGTAAAATCAGTATCTCCCAACGCCACCACGCGACGATGAGAAGAAAGTCGGGATACCAGTTCACTACTGGCGGCAATATTCATTGATTTCATAAGCGCAAACCCGTTTCGGGGAAGTAAGAATACCGGACAAGGTGGAAAACCCTGCCCCATGAGATATGGGTCAAACTGGTCACCAGCTCCGACCGCCAGACATCAGTAAAAGCAGAAACGCTCTGATTTTACTGTTGTCCTGCAGTGAGCGTGCGTTAACTTCACCGCATGAGCAGTAACATAGAAAGGGAAACGTTTCGCGCGAAACGGCGATAAGCGAGAGAATGTAAGGAGATGGCGTGCATCGGGCAAACTCCGTACAGAGAGGAGAAAATTCGCGCAATCATGGCACCTTTCGCTAAAGCGTGCAAGCCAGGACTTTGCGAACAAACAAGCCATCGACGGCACCAAACGGTCATAATAAGAAAATCAAACAATACAGCTAACAGGAACTCTTGTGGTCATCGGCCCTTTTATCAACGCTAGTGCAGTCTTACTGGGTGGCGTTCTCGGCGCACTGCTCAGCCAACGCTTACCGGAACGTATCCGCGTCTCCATGACATCAATTTTTGGTCTGGCATCGCTGGGGATTGGTATTTTACTGGTGGTGAAATGTGCCAACCTTCCAGCGATGGTTTTAGCTACGCTACTTGGCGCTCTAATTGGCGAAATTTGTTTGCTGGAGAAAGGTGTCAATACAGCAGTCGCCAAAGCACAAAATCTGTTTCGTCACTCACGTAAGAAGCCAGCGCATGAATCTTTTATTCAGAATTATGTCGCGATTATTGTCCTGTTTTGCGCCAGCGGCACCGGGATCTTCGGGGCGATGAACGAAGGGATGACCGGCGATCCGAGTATTTTAATCGCCAAGTCATTTCTTGATTTCTTTACGGCGATGATCTTCGCCTGCTCGCTGGGTATTGCGGTATCGGTGATTAGTATCCCATTACTGATCATCCAGTTAACGCTGGCGTGGGCTGCCGCGCTGATTTTACCGCTGACCACACCGTCGATGATGGCAGACTTCAGCGCCGTAGGCGGTTTATTGCTGCTGGCAACCGGATTACGCATCTGTGGCATTAAAATGTTCCCGGTGGTCAACATGCTTCCAGCACTCCTTCTGGCAATGCCGCTTTCCGCCGCCTGGACCGCCTGGTTTGCCTGACAATGCGTGCAATATCGGCAAAGTGATGATAGATTGTGCAGTCTGCAGTAAATTGAAGAAATTTGATTGACGAGACGAGGCGAATCAGGTTTAATGCGCCCCGTTGCCCGGATAGCTCAGTCGGTAGAGCAGGGGATTGAAAATCCCCGTGTCGGTGGTTCGATTCCGCCTCCGGGCACCATATACCAGAACACGCTGGTTAAGGGATGAGATCCTTGACGGGCGGTTAATACAGGATGCGGCATCAAAGGGTCTCCGTTTGTGTAAGTTGTGGTTACACTGATTGAGTTCGGTATCGTATCCTCAAACAGGGTGTCTTTTGCGGAGACGCCCTGTTCTCGTTAACACTGTATGCTTACATCGCTGATTCAGCCTGTCAAGATTTATTCCCCCCTTTGCAAATCTTGCTCACTGTGCGCTCATCTGTATACAAACTCAGGGCATCTTCCAGTGTCTGTGCTGCAGACTCCATACAGACATCAACATACCCCATGGTCGTTGTAAGACTCCTGTGTCCCAGTATGGATTTGACCAGATGTAAATTACGTTCAGGATATTTCATCAGTCTGGTTGCCAGCGTATGTCTGAAACGATGTGGTGAAACAGGAAAACCACATTCTCGCGAAAGTCGCCGGAAAAATGAACGTACGGTCTGATGCGCCCGAACGGGACAGTACTGATATCTGTCGGCAGAGATCGGCTCACTGAAACGACAGACGTCAAAAAGATAGTCATCATCACCTGCCCCGCACTGACGGGCCCGCTCCAGCAGTTTTTCCATCGATACCTTCAGGGGAGCCACCAGAGGAACGCCCCATTCCCTGTGAGTTTTACTTCCCTCCAGCTTAAGATCAATTATGCTTTCATCCGGACAGACATCCCTCACACGGATATGCTTCAGTTGATTAAAGCGCATTCCGGTATAACGCAGAACATCCAGAACTGTCAGCCAGTACCAGGCAGGGTATATAGCATTGCGTCGACGACTATTCACCATGTTCTGCTCTTCCGCTTCTGCAAACCTCTGCACAACCAGGTAAACCCTGAGCATCTGATTGTCACTCAGTGTCTTTTTCTTTTTTTCAGTACTCGCAACTGATGCTTCCACCAACGGGTTTTCTGTCTGAGGCAGCAGTTTCATCTTGATCCCGAATCCCATAATTGCCCGCAAGTGGGCCACCTTGTTATTCCAGGTCACCTCCCTGCGCTTCTGCTCTTTCAGGACATAACGCCGGTATCGCTGAACATCACGGACAGTCACCTCCCCCGGCAAAATATCACCGATAAATTCCCTGAATACCCTGACAACTTTGCAGTAGCTCCACTCTGTATCCGGCCGAAGATTCTTTGAAAAAAAGTACTCTTCCAGCAGTTGTTCCCAGGTGATTTTTGTGACGGAATCGTCATTCTGCATTATATATTCCCCTTGTTTACTGTGCTCCCGCACTCTCCGGTCAAATTCTGCACATCATCGCCTTTACTCACCCGAAAACAATAAGCGGGCTGTCTCCGGGAACCGTAATATTCCCGTACAGAAACCTGCCCTTAACCAGATATCCCGAAACCATTTTGTAACGTCCGGAATGTTCTGCGTCACTATAAAGACGGGCCTGAAAAAAACGCTCTCCTGAACGTACCTTATGGATACCTGCCCGTTCAAAGAGCGACTGAACATAACGACGATCCTGCCCGGAACCACTCTCCTTCAGAAAACGATAAAAAATCCCCGGGGCACACAGAAAAACATATCCGGAAACAACATGAACATTTGAATCAACGCTGTTAACCGAAAGTGACCCCTCCCTCAGCCCCTCTTTTAACCATCTGATAAATTCACTCTCTACCCTGCTATCCTCTGTCAGGGAAAACTCTGCCGTTTTTTCCACTGTTTCCGGGATACGGTTTCCCTGATTTTCTGTTACACATCCGCTCTCTTCCGGTAACTCAATACTGCTTTCTTTATCCGGCGGCACGCCTGACGCTATCTGCCCTCCCTCATCCGACAAATCAGCAGCCGAAAACAGCGTAAGGAGCATTCCGGTATCAGCATCAGTTTCGTTCCCCTCATCCACCTCCTGTTCCGCTGTCCGGCCCTCATTTTCGGCATCCTCCACTGGCGACGGTACAACCGGCAACGGCTGAATGACGCTTTCTGCTGAAATTGCTGCTGACTGCAGCAGTACCGGAACAACCTCAGCCACCGGAACTTCGGCCACATCTCCTGCAGCGAAGGGACTCACGACTTCCTCCATAGCTTCCTGTAATACTGTACGTATCAGCGCCATTTCAGGATGCTGATGCCAGACTGCTCCGGCAAGATTCTGTAATGCCCCCGGGACAGTGGCAAGCCAGGCTCCCGCCTCTCCGGGCAGCAGTTGTCCCGCCATCAGGGCTGCCAGTTGCCGTCCCTCCGTTCCCTGGCAGGGCATCTTCCTGAACCGGAACCGGTATACGCCCTCCGGTACAGATATCCCCGGCTGCCAGCATCTGCCGTCGGCCTGTTCGCCTTCCAGTTCCGCCAGCAACGGCAGGTGATAAAACAGAGCCGACCAGAACACCACCATGTTCCACACACTCCCCTGCGCGGCCTGCTCTTCTGCTGTCGCTCCCGGTGGAAACATTCTGCCTCTGGCCAGCCGGACAGCATACGTCGTGAACTGCAGGGTCAGGTCACCAAAACCACCGGTGTAACCCCAGTGACCTTCTGCTGTGGCCGGCAGATTCTGACTGACAGACAACAACTGATGCACAGGATCAAGACAAAGGCGCTGATACATATCCACCGGCATGGAACTGTTTTCCCATAACTGTTTCAGACACCTTTTCCTGAACGGTGTGGATACCAGTACATCAGCCGGCAATGGTGTAAAATACCCCTCCGGCACCGTTTCCCCGGGAATATCCGTCCGGACATCAGAGCATTCTGTCTTCACAGGAAATAACCTTTTCAGGCGTTCAAGCATGCCCATTCTCCTGAACCAGACCTGAGATGTCGTACCCGGTCCCCCGGTAACCTTCAGTTTTCTGCTGTTCTTCTGCCAGTTGGTGCATCAGGTCATTCAGTACCAGCGTCCTGAGGGCCCGGGTGACAGCCACATATAACAGACAGGTTTCATCATGACGCTCGGCCTCCGTCATCAGCGGATCCGTGATATCCTGGAAATCCTCATCCAGCATTACAACCGGCCACTCCAGCCCCTTGCTCCGGTGTGCCGTTGATACCGTGATATCTGCATCCTGCTCATTCGTTACCGTATACTGCCGGAGAAGTTCCAGTTTTTTCGGTAACGGAAAACACAACTCCAGAAGCCGAAGGGACTGATTCATCTCCACATCCTTCGTGGATTTTGCAATATATTTATATTCTTCAAAATTCCTGTAGTCCCGGCGCAGCCTGTCTGAATGCATCCGTTCCGGCATATCAACCTGGAACCAGTAGAGATCCTCAAGTTCCCCGGTCCTGTAACCTTCGATTCCCCCCACCCAGTAAACCTTTTGCCCTTTCATTGCCGCCATCAGCGCAGTAGCAATCACACCCGCGACAGTACGACTGAGTACCGTGTAATGCCCCTGCAGATGTTCACGCGCATGGCATTTCAGCAATACCTCATCATCACCACCACAACCTTTCACCTCTCGTGTTTCACCTTCACGCTGCAGAAGCAGATTTGCCATACGAGCCACCGCCGGACCAAAACGGAAACTCTGTGTCAGCCACAACCGGTCCGCATTCTTCAGTGCAGGATGGGAAAGCGCATTATTCGCACCCCGAAAGCGGTAAATCTGTTGATAACAATCTCCAACAAGGACCACCCGACACTTCTGCCCCAGAACCAGAGCAGTGGTCACCGGACTCGCATCCTGCGCCTCATCAAACAGGATGGTGTCCCATCGGTGAGACAGGTCTGCACCGGACAACTGGAAGAGTTTCAGATAAGTATCGTGCGTCACCGGGAACGTCCCCCCGGGGTTGCTCATTTCGTTCCAGAGCAACTGCACCGCCCGAAGCGCATCTGCTGGCGGAACACCCCGCATCTCATCCTTATCCGGCAGGTGATGCAGGCCCGGTACCGCATCGGCAGAACAGATAAAGTGATTCAGCCCCGTCCCTGCCACCCGTGCCAGAGCCCAGTATCGTGTATTCAGCTTTCTCGCCACATCAGTAATACGTAATCCCGGAACCAGACGATGACGGTAGTGTCTTCCAACCCGGGCATACGCCAGCTGATGTGACGTTCTGCATTCCACGTTAAAGGGAAATTTACGCTCTGCCTCATCACGTATTGCCCGGTTATAGGCAAGATAGAGCATACGGCTGTCCGGACTGGCCCGGGCAAACTGTACCAGCGTACTCGTCTTCCCTGTGCCGGAAAACGCATTCACAACCAGTTGCTGCCCCTGCCAGTTAATAATGGCGTACTGTTCATCTGTGGGATTAAAAGACATGTATTCTCTTCTCCGGAAAAACATTTCCGTAATCTGATGCATCAGGGGTATGCCCACCACAAATAACTCTGTACAGCAACAGAAAAATTTCCCTGGTCATATGATGAATTAATCATCGCCATCACACCGGATGCTTCTCATCCTGTCCTCAGAAAGGCAGGTGGTCTCCTGTCTGCCGCGCTTATCCAGGATACCGGGACCTGAAAGGTCATAATCTGGCAGGAAAAAATAATGTCCGAAGTAAAAAAACACGTTTCTTATTCATTAACAGTTGCAGCTATGCTGTCAGCCGCCATCGTCTGTCAGACAGCACATGCTGATGTCAACACACCGAACATCACCGGAGAAAAAAACAATACAACAACACGATTCTCCGGAAATATTTACGGCAGTGAAAATACTGTCACATCAGAGTCAAACAGTCTGGTTGTGGGTAACAGTAATTCCGTGGAGGGAGGGTATAACAACATTGTTATTGGTAATTCCTCCACGGTCAAAGCTTCCGGTTTGATCAGAAAAGTGGGCGAAGATATTGTGCTGGATGGTTACAGCGTCAGCCTCGGTAATGCCACCAGAATTAACGGTGATTCATCTGTTGCCATAGGTCTGACATCGTCCGTAACCGGGAACGACTCCGTGGCACTGGGCAGTCATTCCAGTGCTAACGGAAACAATATCGTATCCGTCGGCTCTGACACACTGAAACGCCGCATCACAAATCTGGCACAGGGGAAAGATGACCATGATGCGGTAAATCTGATGCAGATGACCAGTGCTGTTAACCGGGAAGCTGGAGAAAGAATAAAATCAACAAACAACCTGCAGAATCAGCTTAATACCCTCTCTGGTCAGGTCATAACTGAAACCAGGGCCCGAACAGAAGGTGATGCAGCAGCGCTGGCTGCAGCCAGAGCCCACAGCGATGAAAACGACAAAAGAACACTGGTCAGTGCGAATACCTATGCTGACCAGAAAGAAACCGACATCAATAACCGTACTGACGGATTACTGACGACCGAACGCCAGGCACGCACCGCAGGCGATACTGCAACTCTGGCTGCTGCCAGAACGCACAGCGATGAAAACGACAAAAGAACACTGGTCAGTGCGAATACCTATGCTGACCAGAAAGAAACCGACATCAATAACCGTACTGACGGATTACTGACGACCGAACGCCAGGCACGCACCGCAGGCGATACTGCAACTCTGGCTGCTGCCAGAACGCACAGCGATGAAAACAACAAAAGAACACTGATCAGTGCGAATACCTATGCTGACCAGAAAGAAATCGCCATCAATAACCGTACTGACGGATTACTGATGACCGAACGCCAGGCACGCATCGCAGGTGATGCAGAAACTCTGGCAACAGCAGAGGCATACAGTGACGCCGGGGATTCACTGACACTGAAACAGGCAACAGCCTACAGCGATATCAGTACCCGCCGGGCACTGTCAGAGGCCAATCGTTATACCGACAACAAATTCAGAAACCTGAGCAATAAAATTGAACGGGCAGAAAAAAGACTTAATGCAGGCATCGCCGGAGTGACAGCAATATCCTCCATCCCCTATGTGGCTGAAAATTCTTTTTCATACGGGATCGGCGTGGGTAACTATCAGAACGCTAATGCTGTGGCCGCAGGCATTCAGTATAAAACATCACGTAATACCAATATACGCCTCAACATCTCCTGGGACTCATCTCATAACACCGCGATTGGTGCAGGGGTTGCCGGCGGCTGGTAAATAATCTTGCGTACATACGGCATTATGGTATTCCGTAATCACATTAATTCAGTACGCAACACAGCCCCATCCGGAACAGACCACTGGACTGAGCGGGATAATCAAGGAAAAAGGGCGCGCAGTGTGGTCAGCCTTCACAACAATCCGGCGGCAGATTTCCTGCCGCCATGTTGCCCGTAAACATTTAAGTTCGCAGGCTAACATTATTGCCACAAGCCCCGTATTTCCCTGGTGAATCCTCAAAGCGAGTCCCTCACCATCCAGACAAAACACAGTATCGTCGATTAATAATCACTAAAAGCGTTCGTCGTAGCATCATACCCCCTGAATGAACACATCCCTGTTTGCAAGGATTCTGTTGTTCTGATATCGACGAGTAGCTGCAACTCTGTATCCGCACTTATTGCAATCAGTGCAGTCTGGCCACGATGCGATTCGCTGACCTGAGCCTTATTCTCCAGGCGGACTTTATGCAATGCTCCCCTGAAATCTTCCATTATTTTACATGTACAGGCATCATATTAAATATGGAAATAATAACGAACGGAAAAGGGACACAATGAATATCAAAGCACCAGTATAAACCAGGATGTTTTGAGCAATTTCTTACTCTCCTGAATACACACTGTAAATCATTAGAAACTGCACTAGCCATGCTAAGTACACTCTGCTACGAACTGATGAGGAAGTGCGGTATCAATTACCTGGACAGCCTGATCAACGGAGAGGTATATCTATTATCTATGTAATTACAGGGGGACTGATATCAGCGAAAAAGCAGGTCAGCATATTCACTGCCCCTGGTCTGAACTGAAACAACGTCAGCCAGAAATAATCCTATAATGCCTCATATAAGTGGATAACTTTTCATCCGTCGTTGACATCATACACATAAAACATTGATAACAGTCATGAATACACCGAATTATCTTTCTGACTCAGCGTTTCCAGTCAGTAGCATTTCTTCCGGTAAAGGCATTTCCGAAACGTCACGTTCGCCATTAAATACAAAAATACTTTCTGCGTAATCATTCTGTAACAAAGAATTAGTTAACGGCAGATTTTTTGTTTGCATACCGGTGGCCCACTGAAAAATCCCGGGGAAACGACGGGCACTGATGTGTACAGAATTGAGGTGGTACGCAGTAATATCTCTTGCCATCATCATAAGATGGCACATCATATCCCGAACGCAAACCTGGCACATGATGAACAGACGGAAGGCTCAGCAGGACTTCTGGATAATTATACACGATAGCCAGTTACTGCTGACCTGGATTTATTATCATACCACATTATTTATTTCAAAAAATAAATTTTGAATTACTTGTTTTTACTTGTATATAAATATCCAACGATGGTTCTGTTTGTATTATGTATACTATATAAAAGAGATGGTGAATTCAAATGCGTAAAATCAGTGTCAGTTATATATGCAAATCATTATTTCTCTACTGCTCAGCTTCTTTACCTGTCTTATCTGCAAATGGTATTCCTGATAAAATGATCGTGGAACTTGGTGATAACAGTGCGGCAAAAGCTAATTTCGCTGTTGCTGTTGGTCAATATTCACAGGCAAATGCAGAAAAAAGTATTTCTTTAGGTGCATCAGCAAGAGCTATTGAAAATAACTCTACCGCGTTAGGTGCAAAGTAAGCGTACAGCCTGAACCGTCTGGTCAGAATCTGACGAATTAGACAAAGTGGT
>OGQR01002020.1_pt1 | contig 12933 bp, 8 predicted proteins | sample 1553271 | NCBI WGS metagenome assembly OGQR01 (sample SAMEA2579970, study PRJEB22360) | human gut metagenome | biome: human gut; feature: human-associated habitat; material: faeces | place: Denmark | collected 2008/2010 | reverse complement strand
GCCGGTGTTCCCGCAGAAGCGGCGGACCTCCCTGCAGCGCCGGAAGGTCTTTATCCTCATTGACTTTTACAAATGCGGAATAGAATACTCGTTTTAAATCAAATTTGCGATACAGGCTCTCTGCCACAGACAAAATTTCATAATCATGCTCCGGTGTCGCGCCGATAATCATCTGCGTAGACTGTCCAGCCGGAACAAATTCCGGGGCATGCCGGTAAAGCGCCACCTCCTGTTTGCTCACAGAAATCCCGTTCTGAATCTGCCGCATCGGCGTCAGGATCGTCTTGCGGTGCTTGTTCGGTGCAAGGTGCGATAAGCCCTCCGCCGTCGGTAGCTCCAGATTGATACTCATGCGGTCCGCCAAAAATCCCGTCAGCCGGATCAGCTCCGGATCCGCCCCCGGAATCGCTTTGACATGGATATAGCCCTGGAAATGATACTGCGTGCGCAGCTTATAAATCGTCTGATACAAAAGCCTCATCGTCACATTCGGATTCCGTATAATCCCGGAGCTTAGGAAAAGTCCTTCGATATAATTACGGCGATAAAACTCGATCGTCAGGCGACAGACTTCATCCGGCGTAAACGACGCCCGCGGCACGTCGTTGGAACGCCGGTTCTGACAGTATTTGCAATCATAAATACATTCGTTGGTAAACAGAATCTTCAGCAGGCTGATGCATCTGCCATCCGCTGAAAAGCTGTGACAGATTCCCGCGTTTACCGTGCTGCCGATCCCTTTTCCATCACCCCGGCGATTGCTCCCGCTGCTCGTACAGGCAACGTCATATTTCGCCGCATCGCTCAGAATATTCAGCTTCTCCATCAGGGACATTTCCTGCATGATCCTCATCCTGTACTCCATTCCGCAGACAGAAGTTCCTGAATTTGTTTGATTTATTCGAACATTTGTTCTGTCTGTAGCTTTATGATAGTACGTATGTTCGATTTATGCAAGCTCTTTTTGTGCTTTTTTTAGCCGTTCTGAGAACTGATCGTAAAAATTCTGTTCTGCATCCCAGCCCCGGAAATAAAATTCCTGCAAAATGTAGCGATTGATCCTCTGCGCTGCCTCCATATCGGACTGCTGCATCAGGCGATCCTGCAGCCTACGCACAAAAAAATGCCAGTCCGCCACAAACGTCTCATAACGACCAAATTCCGGCATATCGATCCATTTGCGGATTTTCTGCTTTGTGCGGTTTTCCCTGCTGCACTCTTTTGTCTGTAAAAAATATCGGAAGCTCCCGTTTTCATAAAAACGCCCCAGCGGAAACAGCCGGCAAATGCCCGGGCGGAACGGATGGATGCTGCAGCGTCCTTTTTCATTCAAATATACGCACTGCTCCTTTTCCCCCGCCATTTTCAGGTTCGGCAAAATTACACCGTCCTGTACATGCAGATCCAGACTTTCATCCAGAAGCTGTTCAAAGCTTTTGCCGCGTCCCTGCATCAGCTGCCAGACGTCCAGCGGGTCTAAAATAATCGTATCCCCCATCTGACAGCAGCAATCGCAGCACCCCTCGCAGTCCTGACAGCCGACCTTCGCAAGATCTCCCGCTGTATACAGTTTTCCGTCCGAAATTTCATCCAGATCGATATTGCGCAGCATAATGATTTCCTCCCAAATAGATGTTTCCATACGACTTGAAAAAACTTGTGCCCTGACACATAAGCGGCGGATCGCAAAAGCGACTTTCTTCCGCTCCGCCGCTTATGTGTCCCCGTAGAGCGTTATTTACCGTATAGAAACAAAGTTTCCTATATGATAAAAATGCGCGCCCAGCTGCTACAATCTCAGGCGCGCATCATTATTCATGGCAATAGAAGCCTCATGCACCGTGCATTCTATTGTGCTATTTTACATGTTTTCCAGAAGCTTGTCTACACTTACCAGCTTTACACACAGAACAAACAGCTCCGTTGCCTGAACCAGCTCGTCGATCGGAGGGAAGGAAGGGGCGATACGGATGTTGGAGTCATGAGGATCCTTCTTATAAGGGTAGGTTGCCCCGGCACCGGTCATGACAACTCCGGCTTCTTTTGCTTTTGCAACGATCGCCTTTGCACAGCCGTCCAGAGATTCAAAGGAAATAAAGTAGCCGCCGTGAGGCTTTGTCCAGGTACCGATCTCCAGATCCCCCAGCTCTCTGTCGAGGATTTCCAGTACTGCTTCAAATTTGGGACGCAGAATCTCTGCATGCTTTTTCATCTGCGTCTCGATGCCGTGGATATCTTTAAAGTAACGCACATGACGCAGCTGATTTAACTTATCGTGACCGATCGTCTGAATCGTCAGATGTGTTCTTAAATCATCCAGGTTTGCCTTGGAAGCAGAAATTGCAGCGACGCCGGAACCGGGGAAGCTGATTTTACTGGTGGAGCTGAATTTATAAACCATATCCGGGTTGCCAGCCTTTTCACACTCGGAAAGCAGCTCCAGGATAACATCCTGAGGCTCGTCATACAGATGATGTACGTTGTAAGCATTGTCCCAGAAAATACGGAAATCTTCTGCTGCCGGCTTTAAGTTTGCGAAGCGGCGTACTGTCTCATCTGAGTATACATAGCCCTGTGGGTTTGTATACTTCGGAACACACCAGATACCCTTTACCAGTGGATCCTCAGAAACAAGCTTTTCAACCATATCCATATCTGGTCCGTCTGGTGTCATCGGCACATTGATCATCTCTACGCCAAAATGCTCAGTAATGCCAAAATGACGATCATAGCCTGGAACTGGACATAAGAACTTAACCTTACCCTGAAGTGCCCACGGCTTTCCTCCTAAGACACCCTCATACATACATCTAGCAACAGAATCATACATAACATTCAGACTGGAGTTGCCATATACAATTACCTGCTCTGGCTTTGCACCTATCATGCCAGCTAACAGACGCTTTGCCTCTGGGATTCCATCGAGGACACCGTAGTTACGGCAATCGGTACCATCCTCACATGTCAGATTCGAATCAGACCTAAGCACGTCCATCATTCCCTTGGACAGATCAAGCTGTGATGCTGACGGCTTACCTCTGGACATGTTAAGTGCTAAATTCTGTCCCTTGTAATCCTGATACATCGCTTCAAGCTTTTCCTTCTCAGCAAAAAGCTCTTCTCTGGTCATATCCTTATATGCTTTCATAATATGCAGCCTCCTCAGTCTATACAGTTTTGCTCTTCACAGTTATACAGTTTTCATGCAAACTCGTATGCGTATTCCGTTCACTGCATGCATTTTGCTTTGCCTATGCAGCGCTCGTGAGTATTATTGTATTACACATTTTAATTTTTTTCAATATGAATTATGTAAAAAAATTCGCAGATATTCAAAAGAATATGATGCTTTTCATACATATTTTTTAAATTTATTCTGAAAAACCTTTGAAATTCCTGTTTTTCTTTCGAGCAAACACATTCAGACAAAAGAAAAAGGAGAGCTCTGCTCCCCTTTTTCTTACTGTCTTTATTCTGCAAATATGTATATTTACACACAATATTCATTACTCTACAGGTGTTGGTCTTGCTGGATCAAAGATGTCTCTTGCATCAAACAAATCTGATAAACGGTTATGATAGCTGCTGTCAGTATAGCTCATAACTGCCTCCCACATACGAGTTCCATCCAGATTTCGTCTTGCCTGACGGAAATAATCTTTATTCGCGCCAATCTGAATCCAATGTTCACTTGATGCATCTACATTACAATAGTAGTCAAAGCCTTTTTGTTTTAAATACAAGAACTTCTCATTGTCAGCTGCATAGCCCTGCCAGCCGTCTAGATCTTCACCAAATGCAAAAATGATAATATCTGTTCCTCCAACAAGCGGTGCTACCTCTCTCTCCCACATGTCACTATCCCAGCAGACGCGACCATAACTGCTGCTTCCAATGTAAATATGGCCCCAGCTATGACTGGCAATTGTCCATCCAAGCTCTTTCATTGCGGCGGCAATCTCTTTGGCTGATGCCTTATCTGCCTCAATGTTTTCATTATTGTAGTACATACGCTGTCGTTCCTCTGCATTCTGCTGATCAAAATATTCGCAGTTCCAATTGTACCAATAGTCAGAGGTACGATAACCAAATATACCATTATAGCCAGTGACTGCAATTGTTCCACGCGCACCGCGGTACGAAAAATCTGGATGTGCCTCGATAAAATCCTCTAAAATGGTAAGCACATCGAAGGAGCCGCGTATTACAGTGCCGTCATCAAGCGTATATTCATTTGTAATCTTTCCATTTTCATCAAGCACAAAGCGATCTGCAAAGCCCTGCCCTGTCATATACTCATAGTAACAGACATCATCCTGTGACAGCACAAATGGTGTTTTTCCTGCTGGGAGATAGATCGGCTTCATCTGCATGATCTGTGTTCCATCTGGCTGAGTTACCATTTCCGCCACATCATGAAGACCTACAAGCACATATCCGTCATCGTACATTTTCTGAATTATTTTTACAAACTCATCAATTGTAGTCATAGCTTCGTTATATGCAATCACCTGCGCCTTGCTGCTAAGTGAAACATCAAATGTCTTTTCAGGATCTACAATCAAAGTATGGAAGAAAATATGTGTAATTGTGTAGTTGTCATTCCACTGGAATAGACGGGACTTTTCAAGATCATATTCCTCAAGAGCCTTTGTATACTCTGCATTACTCTCATAGCCGCTCACTGCCTGAATCGTCTCAATTGCCTTATCATAATCATACATTGCAGCATAACGATTCGCTGTATCAAGAACAGTATCTCCTGTGCTAGTAAATGTACTCTCAAAAATTGGCGGATTCTGAAAGCTCTCCGGCAGCTTCACACCATAATCTCTTACCTGTTTTAAGCCTGAAGAAATTCCCTCGTCCATACCTGCCTCAGGATTTGTCTGCTGCTCTGCGAGTGATTCATTTTCCTTTTCATACAGCGTAATCACCTGCTTTTCATACGGTGTTTTTGTTTTATTTGAAACAAAAATTCCAATCACTATTGCAAGCGCAGCCACAATGCAAAAGCCGCCTGCAAAAATGGATTGTCTGCCAAATACCTGCTTTTTTCGATGTTTTTTTGAGCGCTTCTGTGAAGCGTTTTTTGTTCTGGTATCTCGCATTTGATGTACCTGTTTGTTTGATGTCTGTATTATTTTTTTATTTGTATTCTGATTCTTTTTCTCCATGAATTTCATTTCCTGCCTTTTTTGCTTGCGTCTGGTTGCCCATGCATGGTATGATTATAGTTAGCTTTTTAACAGCAAAACTTTATCTTTATGATGCTGATTGTGCCATTAAAAGCACTCTCTGTATCATAGCATATTTTTCTCTATATTTGAAACACTATTTTTATGATGAAAGGAGATTTTATGTTTTTTTTAAAATTACATGCAAAACAATTTCTTTTAAGTACTGCTTTGATTCCCTCTCTGGCACTAACAACCACTGTAAAAGTACACGCCGCGTCTAATACAGAGGATGCTTTTGACAATGCTGCCAACACTTTCTTTTGGGATATCATGGATTCTTCGCCTATTAATCTGCACTATTCCTTTTCTTTTCCAGAGGATTATAAACCGTCTGATAATCCACCACTTGGCTCCTTTAGTGAAACTTTCACCGAGACTGCTGAAATATTAAATCGTGCAAAAGAGAATCTCTCAGCAGTAGAATACAATTCACTGACAGCAAAGCAAAAGCAGGTATACCAGCTAATGAAGCACTATATTGACATTAATCTGGAATATTGTACGCTTCCTGACTATACAAGTACCTTAGGACCTATGAGCGGCATTTTATCCACTTTAAACACAACTATTACTGAATATTATCTTTTGTCTGAACAGGATATTATAAACTATCTTGATGTATTAAAAGACATCCCACGTTTTTTAAATGACGTTGTGAAGGAAATTGAACATCAGGAAAGCATTGGCTATGTGCCTAGCCTCTATGCCTTTGAGCAGGCACTGGAAAATAAGGATGCGATGACAACATTAGAAAATCATCCCTACCTTGAGGCGTTTGAGTCAAATGTGAGTGAAACCGGATTATCTGATGATGTAGTTAATAATTATACAAAACAGGTAAAGACAGTGTTGACCGATGAAGTTCTTCCTGCTTTTTCTTCTTTCTATGAAACATTAGAAAATAAAAAAGCCTCTGCCGGTGAGAGCAAAGGTCTTGCTTTTTATGATCAGGGTAAGGAATATTATGAACTTTTAGTAAGAGACAATACAGGAACTGATATGACACCGCTTGAGCTTAAGGATTATCTGACAGATAAGCTGACACAGGGGCTTATGAACCTGTCGCAGTCTTACTCTTACAATCCTAATTTGTTAAATGATCTTGATTCCCTGACAGCACCAAAAACAGACGCTGATACTATTCTTCAGACATTAAATCAAAAGGCAGCCGAATGTATGCCGGATATCGGTGATACCACATATACACTAAGCTACCTTCCCGAAGCACTTCAGGTTCCGAACAATCTGGCCTACTATCTGTCAAGCCCGCTTGATAACGAAAGTCGAAACATTATCCGAATTAACCCCAGCGAAGTTGGCGATGATTCGATGGTTCTTTGGACTACAATGGCACATGAGGGTTATCCTGGTCATCTTTATCAGCACCAGTATTTTATGCAAAATTCTTTTGAATACAATATTGAGACTCTCATTGGTTCTCTTGGTACCTCAGAGGGATGGGCTTATTACGTTGAAAAGCTTTCTCTTGAATGGGCTGGACTTGACGAAGCAACTGCTGATGCCTACTTTACTAACATGATCCTTGGAATGGCTGCACTCTCCGTTGTTGACATTGGCGTCAATTACGAGGGCTGGGGCATAGAAGAAACCTCTAATTTTTTAACAACCTATTATGGCGAATTAGATAAAAACACTTGCCAGAATTTTATAGATACCTGCGCTAACGATCCTGGCGTCTATCTGCCATACAGCGTTGGCTACTATAAAACTGAAGATCTTTTTGAACAGATGGCTGACGGATATTCATCTGACAAAAATATGTATGCTGCTTATCTTAAAATGGGCAGTATGCCATTTACATTGTTAGAGAAATATTTGATTCCTGATAACTCCATTTAAAAACAATTTTGCCAGGCATGAAAAAACATGCCTGGCATTTTATCAACTCATTATTTTTTTTGCACAACTCCATATTTTATCTGATAAGACACTCCATTTGACTCTATCGAAGCACTGTATGTCCAATCAAGATAACCTTTTTGAATATAATAACTAGTTCCATAATATTCAACAGGACCTGTATATGTCCAGTCTACCTGACCTTGATTAACATAGTACCAGCCTCCGGCATGCTTTACAAGACCTGTATAACTTTTGTTTAATCTGCCTCCACGAACAAGCTGCCAAATACCCTTATCATAAACCAAACCGCTGTAGCCCCAGTTCAATTCTCCCTTGTATACATAATACCATGTTCCATAATATTCAACAAGACCAGTATATCTCCAGTCTAAATAACCATTTTGTACATAGAACCATCTTCCATTGTAACGCACTAAGCTTGTGTAATTCCAGTTCAGACATCCTTTTTCTACATAATACCAACTGCCAGCATGGAAAACCAATCCTGTATAATTTCTATCAAGCTTTCCTTCCCTTATGTAATACCAAACTCCCTGATCAAATACTAAACCAGTATAATTATTGGCTAATTTTCCATGATTATAATAATAAGATGCACCGTCTGTTTCTGTGTGGAAACCATTATAATTTTTAATTTCTGTTGCTGGGAGATTTGCACCTGACGCTGCCACACAATATTTTCCTGTCTGTCCATAAAGATATACATGTGTAATATAATGACCACCTTCACCATTGTGTGCAGACGTATTTACATAAAAGGAAGCTGTATTCCCACTCACCTTAGCAGTGTGCCAGATCAAGTCATCCTGCCCACCTTTTTCTGTCCAAGTTGGCATAAGCACACGTGATACACCATACGTTGCTTGAAAAGTTACATCTACCTGATACCCCTTCGAAGATACATTTGAAATCTCTATTTTATCAATCGACAGCTCTTCTTCTAATTTAGTATCCGTGTCAACAGGAACAAGCACATATTTTGCAGTTAATCCATTTGTCCCTCTGGCTACATTTGTAATACATACACCTGTTTCCTTATTAAATGCTTCCAAACGCCAAATTCGATTATAGACCCCTGAATACCCATCTTCAGTCCATATATCATTTCCAAGCCAATTGCTGTCCATCCATGTATTTGGATACGCTGTAATTGAATTTGTTCCCATAAGCAATGACTTGTCTGCACCATATCTTGCTGCAACCTGTGATGCCACATAATTTCTTGTTTGATCAACAATCGCCACGTTATCATTTACTGGATCTAAGCCATAATCTTGACGTGCAAAAGAGCCTAGCGAAACAGCCACATGTCCGCCGCTATAACCTGGTTCAATCAATACAATAATAGTTCCCGGAACTAAAAAAGCATCTGGATTACTAATTTCATCTGTATTAATTGCGGTAAGTTTGTACGATACATAATTTCCATTTCCATGGAAACTAATCACATCTCCAATCTTCATGCCTTGCAGTCTATTATTCCAGTCATAAGTACTGTATGGAACTCTGTTCAACCCAAATTCCTGAAGACAACGAAGAATTAACGAACTGCAGTCATAATAATTCGCATCATAACGCAAACTCTGGCTATAACCTTTTCCGACCTTTGCTAACATTGAACGCAACAGCTGCACCTGACTGATCGCTACCTCTCCTTGTCCATTCTTATTTGCCCAGAAAAGATCATTTTCATCATATTCGTTAAAATATGTACCATCACCCTCTGGTGAGGCATTTACCATATTTTTTCGTGCTAATATAGATTCTTGTGTCTGTTCCTGATATTCTGTCTGATATTCTGTCTGAGGTTCTGTTTGAATTTCTTCTGAAGATTTCTCTTCATCTGCTGACTGTGTTTTTGATTCTGTACTTGTCTCCTGCTCTGTTGTTGCCTCTGACTCAGCTTCTGTTTCCTGCTCTGCTGTTACCTCTGGCTCAGATTGTATTTCCTGCTCTGCTGTTGTCTCTGACTCAGATTGTGTTTCCTGCTCTACTGTTGTCTCTGACTCAGATTGTGTTTCCTGCTTAACTGTTTCAATTTCCTGTAAAGTCTCCTCAGACACTTCTGGCTTTGTTTCCTGAAACTCCTGCGTACAGGTTTCCAACAAGATATCGCTGCTTTCTGTTTCAGATATGCACTGTACCTCACTCTCCTGCGATGCACCCACACTACATGGTGCAATCCCAAGTACTGCGGCTAGGCATGCTGCCACCACCCTTTTTTTCATTTTTATCCTCCTTTTTTACTGCTGCTGTATTTCGTTATACTAACCCTTCAGCCCCTTTGCAAAATAATATATGCAAACTCTGAATAGTTACCATTATACAACAGTTTGCAATAAAAAACAACCCATAATAGTTATGGATTGTTTTTTTATTAGTATTAGAACAACAGCACTATCATCTGCTCCACAAGTACAACTGTTACAAGTGCAATCGGATATGTTGATGCATAGGCAGATGCCACATCATCTGTTCCTGCTACCTGAATCAGTGAGCCAAGTGCTGGTGTACTTGTCATACCACCGCACAAAGCACCCATGTTGTTGAGGATCGGAAGCTTTAATACCTTCTTTGCAAATACATAGCCTACAACCATCGGAACAAGTGTCATGATCACACCATACACAAAAAGGATCGGTCCCTGCTCGACTAATGTCTCAACAAAACCAGCTCCGCCCTCGCAGCCTGCTCCTATCAGGAAAAGAATCAGACCAAATTCACGCATACATTCCATGACGCTCTTTTTCGGCTTTAGATCAATTGGTCCAATATGCACAATATGACCAACTAACAGACCGGCAATTAACGGACCGCCAGATGTTCCAAGTGAAAAGAAAGCACCACCTGGAAGCGGAATCTTTATAAGACCAATGATTAAGCCGAGAACGATTGTCAGGCAAAGCGGCATCATGCCAAGTGAATCAACAGCGATTAAGCCCTTTGTCTTGAAACTCTTTGGTGCATTTCCTGCATCCTCTGCAAGCTTTGCGCGCTCCTTTGCCATATCAACCTTTAAGATTTTTGGCATCAGCTGCACAAATAATACGACTCCAATAACACCAAACGGGTAGGCAATTCCATAGCCTACTGATACAATATCTTTTGCGCTGCCAGCTGCCTCCTGTGCTGCTGCAAATCCTGGTGTACTTGTCAGGGCACCTGAAAGCAGTCCGGCTGCCAGAGCACCATTTACATTTCCAATCAGACAGATAACTGCTGTACAAAGTCCGCCGGCAATAATAATGCAAAAGCCAAGTATAACGTAAGACTTGAAGTTGTGCTTGAAATTATGAAAAAACTTTGGTCCAGCAATCAAACCAACCGATGCTACAAACAATACGATACCGATGCTCTTTGCAAATGACGGACAGGTTACTCCAAAGTGTCCGGCAATCAGTGATACAATCAGAATGCCGGCATCTCCTACCTCAATTCCTTTAATTTTAATACGTCCTATGATATATCCGATCATTGCAATTAAAAAAACTTGAAATGCCGGATTTGAGAGGACACTGTTTATATATCCCATAGCCTTCCCCCATTTTTATTACTATTTGATATTTTTTTCATTGTGCTCAAAAAAGCCGGAGGGTCTCCCCGGCTTTTTTGCTTTTATTTTATTGAATTACTTTTTTCTTCTGTAATCTGGTAAGATCTTCGGAGATACCTCATCGGTATGAATGCCTGCTGCCTCACACTCCTTCTCGAAGCTGTCAACATGCTCCAGTGTCAGATCAGACAGTGTAACGTTCTTAAACTGCTTACCTGCTTCCTGACCTGCGTTACGACCGAATACAATAACATCCAGAAGTGAGTTACCCATCAGACGGTTTCTTCCATGAACACCACCTGCTGCCTCACCTGCAACATACAGATTCTCAACATCAGACATACCGTTTACGCTGACACGAACACCACCATTCTGGTAATGCAGTGTTGGGTAAATTACGATCGGCACCTTTCTCATATCGATGTCATATCTTAAGTACATACGAAGCATACCTGGAAGTCTCTTCTCCAGTGTTCCTTCTCCGTGGATTGCATCGATCATCGGGCTATCCAGCCAGATACCATCGCGAAGCGGTGTGTGGATTCCGTTTCCTCTTGCTACCTCACGAATTACGCCAGATGCTGCAACGTCTCTTGTTTCCAGCGGATGCATAAATGCTTCACCGTTTACATTAACGAACTGTGCACCCATAGAACGAACCTTCTCTGTTACAAGCGCACCATAGATCTGAGATGGGAATGCAACACCAGTTGGATGATACTGTAATGTATCCTGATACAGAAGTCTTGCACCTGCACGATAAGCAAGTACCAGACCGTCTGCAGTTGCACCGTAGTGATTGGATGTCGGGAATCCCTGATAATGAAGTCTTCCTGCACCACCAGTTGCGATGATAACGCACTTTGCACGTGCGATTAAGATCTCACCTGTCTCCATGTTCTGTAAAACAGCACCTGCTGCCTTACCTTCAGTATCCTTGATGATTTCGATTGCAGATGTGAAATCAACAACCGGGATCTTACGGTTCTGAACCTCATCACGAAGAACTCTCATGATCTCAGCACCAGAGTAGTCTGCTGCTGCATGCATTCTCTTTCTGGAAGTTCCGCCGCCGTGTGTGGTAATCATGTTGCCGTCCTTATCCTTATCAAACAGAACGCCAAGGTCATTTAACCACTTGATACACTCTGGTCCGTCCATAACAAGCTTCTCAACAAGCTCTGGAACGTTTGCGAAATGTCCGCCGCCCATTACATCTAAGTAATGCTGTGCTGGAGAATCATTTTCCTTATCTGCTGCCTGGATACCACCCTCTGCCATCATGGTGTTGGCATCACCGATACGAAGCTTGGTAACGATCATTACGTTTGCGCCTGCCTCGTGTGCCTCAATTGCTGCAGATGCACCGGAACCGCCGCCGCCGATAACAAGAACGTCAACGTCATAATCCGGATGAGCCAGATCTAAGGTCATTCCCTGAACACGGCTCTTTGCCTGTAAAAGCTCTACTAACTCCTTCGGAGCCTTCTCGCCTTTGTTCGGTCCTACTATAATCTCTGCAAAGCTAGAAAGATTATAATCTGGATGATACTGCTCAAGCAGTGCATCCTTTTCTTCTGCTGTCATACGTCTCGGCTCTGCTGCCATACGGGCTGCTCTGGTGGCTTCAACTTTCTTGACAGACTCCATCATTTCCTCTGTATATGGAAAGCTCATCTTATTCGTCCTCCTTTATTTTTCGATTACACGATTGTTGTACATATCCTTCAGCTCGTCTACAGACTTGCTCATGATTTCCTTCATCGCCTCATCGAAATCTCCTTCTGCAATCTCCTCAACACGCTTTGTCAGGTGCTTTGCTTCTGGCTTTAAGTACTTACCGGTCAATCTTCTTGCAAGTAATGCAACCTGCGGATGAGAAATTCCAGCCGGACATCTGGATGAGCAGACACCACACATTACACAGTCAAAGGACTCCTCTGCACACTTCTCGTACTCACCGCGCTGTGCATATGCAATGTACTGCATGGTGTTTAACTGCTGTGTACAAGCCTTTGTACAGGCATTACATCCGATACAGGAATAGATCTCCGGATACAGCTGCATCATGATCTCCTGAGTTGGACGGATCTCCTCAATATTATAGATTTCCTTCTCTAACGGGAAGAACGGCAGAGATGCTACACACATGTTGTCCTCAACCTTTGTGGAACATGCCAGGCAGCCATGAAGAGTTGTCTCACCCTTAATACGGTAAATAGTAGCACAAGCACCACAGAAACCGTTACGGCAGCC
>OGQR01002019.1_pt1 | contig 12941 bp, 9 predicted proteins | sample 1553271 | NCBI WGS metagenome assembly OGQR01 (sample SAMEA2579970, study PRJEB22360) | human gut metagenome | biome: human gut; feature: human-associated habitat; material: faeces | place: Denmark | collected 2008/2010 | reverse complement strand
CATTGACAATAGCTGACTGGCTAATCTGAATAAAAGCTTGTGAGTAACCAATGATATCTTCGGCTTTTGTATTTCGCTTCAAGTTCAACCGGGTCTGATTGAACAGAGCTACCTGCCACTGGCGCTTGTCTTTCAGATATTCGAAATACCCGATCTCTTCCAGCCGCAAAAGCTTGAAACCGGTCACCGTACTGATCATAAACATTCCCTGTTGCGGCATCAGGGCACTGACAGAAGAAGCAAAAGAGGACGAAGGAGCCACTGGTATCGAAGCGACAGCTTTCCGGTAGCGTTCTATAACGATCTTCAGATCTTCCGTCTCAAAAGGTTTCAACAAGAAATCAAAAGCGGACTCACGCAGAGCCTGAAGCAGATATTTATCATATGAAGTATAAAAAACAACTTTCATATCCCACAGCACTTCATCGCGTATCTCACTCAACAGGTTAAGCCCCAGCACATCCGGAAGCTCCACATCCAAGAACAACAGGTCCGGACGCAGTTCCATTATCATCTTTTTCCCTTTTGCTCCATTGCTTGCTGTTCCTTTTATTTCAAACTCCTGATAAGCGCCCAGCTCCCTGCGCAAAGCATCAATCGCAGTACGCTCATCATCCACAATAACAACTTTATATTTATCTTCTACATTCATCATAATTCATAAGAAAAATGAAACGGTATATACACAGACACTTGCGTACCGGTCTGACCATCGTTTCGGTTGGTTATGTCAAAACGCATTTTCTCGTTTTTATTCTTTGTATTAAGCAGCTGGACCGTTTGATAGAGCACTTTCAGTCCGGTTCCCGTCCCTTTAGTCGAAGAAACAACTTGCGGAAGATACCCTCGTCCATTGTCACAAACCAAGATACGGATTCCTTTTCCTTCACGGGAAACACGGACAGACAACTCCTTTTCTCCATCTTTTCCAGCCAGTCCGTGCTTAATCGCATTCTCTACCGGAATCTGAACAATCATGGAAGGAATCATGATACGTTTTGCATCCAGTCCCTCCTCTACTATCACCGACGCTGTAAAGCCTTCGCCGATACGACCGCTTTCGAGGCTGATATACGACTGCACGAAATCCAGTTCGTCCTGCAAAGATACGCTTAACTTTTCAGTCAGTTCAAGGCTCCGACGGAGATATTTGACCAGTTCCATCAAATTATTCTTCACTTCCTCCGACCCATTGAACTGATTAATCTCCCGTCCCAGCACATTGAAAGTGAAATGAGGAGAAATCCGGCTCCGCAAGTTCTCCATACGGACACGATTGATCTGCTGAAAGAAACGTTCGCGGAGAAACTCTCTCTTTTTCCTCATATACCAGATGATCACTACCGTTCCGGCTGCGAGCAACAGGCAGACAAGCACCCAGATATACATGCTCAGCCTCAAAACCCGTACCTCACCAGCCTGCCGTTGAATCTGCATTTCTTTGCGCAATACGATCGTATCCTGACGGTAACGCATATCCAGTTCGGCCACACGAGTACGAATCCGCTCGCTACGGATAGAGTCATTCAGTTGGTAATCACGCTTCAGATATTTATATGCATTGCGGTAGTCGCCGGCCTTTTCATAATAATGCTGCAGATATTGGTTGCGTATAGTGAGCATATTGGCATCCACATGGCCGGTAGAAGCAGTCCGTGCAATCATCTCCCTGGCACGTGCGATATTTCCTTTTTTCAAGGAAAGCTCAATCATCAGTGTCTCAATATAGTGCATGGCGGAGTTATTCTTTATCTCCGAAAAATAACGATAACCTTCATTCAGATTGTTTTCAGCAGAATCCAAACGGTTAGTCAGCAGATAAAGATCGCCCAAATTGACTTTCGAGAGATTACTTTCAAATACCATTTGCGGATAATTCGCTATCATATCAGCCGCCTGCCGCATATAAACCAGTGCTTCCTGATAATCTTTCTTGTAATAGTAATGATTCCCCCGATTATTGAGATACACCCACTTCTCGCTGACAGTCATTTCATCAAAAAACTGCCCTGCCAGCTCGTAATAATGATTTGACAAATCAAAGTCGCGCAAATCCATGTAAGTCTGTCCTAATCCGCAATAAACCGGAAACTTGGCATGTTCCGACAGGTGCAGGGAGTCGCAGATAAACAACGCCTTCCGATAATAAGAAGCGGTATGTGCCAGTTCCCCACGATGCAGATGAGCATCAGCCAGATTCATACAAATATCCGATAGAAGATGCGCCTTGTCTCCTTTCAGACGATAAGCGTAGGATTTCTCATAATAGGCAACTGCCGAATCGGGCTGATTGAGTTGCATCCAGACATTTCCCTCGATGTTATATACATCCGAAAGCACATCATTCCAGCGCGGGCAGGCAGTTGCACGCTTGTCATACTCTTTCACAGGGCGGTTATAATAGAGGATAGAATCAAAATCGGACGATACGAAAAAAGTCTTTCCATACAATGCCATCAGGCGGTAATATGTCATCGAATCCTGCGTTTGGTGGAGTGCATTACGCAATAAAGAACGCGAATAAGGCAAGTTAGAGAACAGAGAATCCTGTGCACGGACTTCCAAAGAGTCAATAAATGATTGCTCACACAAAGAGTGACTGCGATGCTTATCCACACAACTGCAGCTCAACCATATCACCAACCCTATCAACCCAAATAGCTTCATAGCAGATTTCGCTTTATTTCGTCCCCTCGTCCGTGTCTAATTTTGAATGCCACAAAAATACATTAATTATATTGAATCTCAACGAAATTTATTATTTTTTTAATACCTTTGCGCCCATATAAACATGAGTAACTGACCTAATGAGTCCATTGAACTTTACCCACATTCTGACACAGGCAGTCGATGAGCTATCGGAAAGCGAATCTTACAAAGGGCTGTTTCATCAACATAAAGATGGCGAACCATTGCCCTCTGCTAAAGTTTTGTATGAAATTATCGAGCTTTCACGTGCCATTCTCTTCCCCGGATACTACGGAAATTCCACCATCAACAGCCGGACAATCAATTATCACATCGGTGTAAATATCGAAAAGTTATTTGACTTGCTCACAGAGCAAATCCTTGCCGGATTATGTTTCGGAACGACAGAAGGAAAATGCAACGTCTGCTCGGAGTCGAGAAGAGAAGAAGCTGCCCGACTAGCCGCGAAGTTTATCAGTAAACTACCCGCTATGAGAAGAATACTGGCAACGGATGTAGAAGCCGCCTACAACGGCGACCCTGCTGCCAAGAGCTACGGTGAAGTTATTTTCTGTTATCCCGCTATCAAAGCGATCAGCAATTATCGTATTGCACACGAACTGCTGGAACTGGGTGTTCCCCTGATTCCGCGCATGATTACGGAAATGGCACATAGCGAAACGGGAATCGACATCCATCCGGGAGCGAAAATAGGCAGTCACTTTACCATAGACCACGGAACGGGTGTCGTGATCGGTGCAACAAGCATCATCGGAAATAATGTCAAATTATATCAGGGTGTCACCCTGGGAGCGAAAAGCTTCCCGCTGGATGCCGACGGAAAACCGATCAAGGGCATTCCCCGCCACCCGATTCTGGAGGACAATGTCATTGTCTACTCCAATGCTACTATCTTGGGAAGAATTACTATCGGAAGAGACGCCACCGTAGGAGGTAATATCTGGGTAACAGAGAATATCCCCGCCGGAGCGAAAATAGTACAAACAAAAGCAAAGAAATAAAATCAATTAACTATATATGAGCGAACAATTCGAGATGATAGCCAAGACCTTCCAGGGACTGGAAGAGATCCTTGCTGAAGAACTTACAACACTGGGAGCCAACGATATCCAGATAGGACGCCGCATGGTTTCATTTACAGGAGACAAGCGTATGATGTACAAGGCAAATTTCTGCCTCCGTACTGCTATCCGCATTCTAAAACCGATCAAGAATTTTACGGCAAAGGATGCTGATGAAGTTTACAACCAGATACAGGCTATTCCATGGGAAGAGTATCTTGATGTAAACAAGACGTTTGCGATAGATGCAGTTGTATTCAGCGAGGAATTCCGTCATTCCAAGTTTGTATCGTATAAGGTGAAGGATGCTATTGTGGATTATTTCCGCGAAAAGACAGGCAAACGTCCGTCGGTACGCATCAATAATCCGGATGTACTGCTCAATATTCACATTGCACATACCACTTGTACGTTGTCGCTGGACTCTTCCGGAGAATCGCTTCATCGTCGCGGATACCGTCAGGAACAGGTAGAAGCTCCGCTGAACGAAGTATTGGCTGCCGGTATGGTTCTGATGACAGGATGGCGCGGCGAATGTGACCTGATTGACCCGATGTGCGGTTCGGGAACGATTCCTGTGGAAGCAGCACTGATAGCAAGAAACATCGCTCCGGGAGTATTCCGCAAAGGATTCGCATTTGAGAAATGGGTGGATTTCGATTCGGAGATGTTCGACGAGATTTACAATGATGATAGCCAGGAGCGCGAGTTTACGCATAAGATTTACGGATATGACAACAGTCCGAAAGCGAACGAAATAGCAACACATAATATAAAAGCAGCAGGCGTATCCAAGGATGTGACACTGAAACTGCAACCGTTCCAGCAGTTTGAACAACCGCAGGAAAAGTCCATTATCGTCATGAATCCCCCTTATGGTGAACGTATCTCCACCAATGACTTGCTCGGATTGTACCAGATGATTGGTGAGCGTCTGAAACATGCATTTGTAGGAAACGAAGCCTGGGTACTCTCTTACCGCGAAGAATGTTTCGATCAGATTGGCCTGAAAGCAAGTCAGAAAGTACCGTTATTCAATGGTGCACTGGAATGCGAGTTCCGCAAATATGAGATTTTCGACGGAAAATATAAAGAGTTCAAGAGTCAGGAGGGAGAAGGAGAAGAGAAAAAAGAGACAGAAGGAAGCTATGATGCTTCGAAACCCCGGGAAAGAAAAGAATTCAAGCCACGTGGGGAAGGAGAATTCAGACCCAGACGGGAAGGTGAGTTCAAACCGCGTCGCGAAGGGGAATTCAAACCACGCAGAGAAGGTGAATATAAACCACGCCGCGAAGGAGAGTACAAACCACGTCGGGAGGGTGACTTCAAACCCAGACGAGAAGAAGGAAGCTTTACACGGGATGACAGGGACAGAAAGCCGAGAGGCGAGTTCCGGGGAGAAAGAGATTCGAGAGCTCCGAGAGAGTTCAGAGGAAATCGGGAGCCCAGAATTCCGAAGAAGGAAGAAGAGTAATTTCATTCCTTCATTGACTATCAATATAAGGTTGCAAAATGCGACCTTATCAATATTTGGAAAAGGCCTATCATCCGACAAGGAAAGGTATGCCATTCAAATAAAGACAACCTCCTTGGACAGGGTAAAAATAGAAGGATTTAAAAACAAATAAAGTAAAAAGCAATGAGTAAAATTGGAAAAAGAGCCATCTTGATATTGCTGGCACTACCAATCGTAATCAATGTTATGGCACAGGAAACTAAAAAGCTGACACTGGAAGATTTGATTCCAGGTGGCGAAACCTACCGCTATGCAGAAAACCTGTACGGCCTGCAATGGTGGGGAGATGTGTGTATCAAACCAAGTACCGACACCATCTACACCGTCCAGCCCCAAACGGGGAAAGAGGCGGTACTCACTACCCTTGAACAAATCAACAAAGTACTTGCAGACCATAAAGCAGGGAAACTGTCGACCCCGTATTCTATCCTTTACCCATGGGCAGACAAGCCGCAAATGCTACTGAAAGTATCCGGCAAGTTCATCGTATACGATTTCAAGAACAACCGGATTGTCAGCACACTGAAACTGAAGGAGAAAGCAGCTAACGAGGACTATTGCGCAGCCAACGGAAACGTAGCCTACACAGTAAACAATAACCTGTATGTGAACGAACAGGCCATCACTAACGAGCCCGAAGGCATTGTCTGCGGTCAGTCCGTACACCGCAATGAATTCGGCATCAACAAAGGCACTTTCTGGAGCCCGAAAGGAAACTTGCTCGCTTTCTACCGCATGAACGAAAGCATGGTCACGCAATATCCGCTTGTAGACATCACCGCACGCGTAGGGGAAGTGAACAACGTCCGTTATCCAATGGCGGGAATGACCAGCCACCAAGTAAAAGTAGGCATCTACAACCCTGCTACCGAAAAGACGATCTATCTGGATGCAGGCGATCCGACCGACCGTTATTTCACCAATATCAGCTGGTCGCCGGACGAAAAAAGCCTCTACCTTATCGAGCTGAACCGCGACCAGAACCACGCCGTACTTTGCCAATATGATGCAACGACAGGCAAACTGACGGGCAAACTGCTGGAAGAAACGCACCCTAAATATGTAGAGCCTCAACACCCCATCGTATTCTTACCGTGGGATAACAATAAATTCATCTACCAAAGCCAGCGCGACGGATACAATCACCTATACCTATGCGACATCACCACCAGCCTCAAAGGCGACTGGAAAAGCGAAGCCGCAGGCGGCAAGCATATCGAATACATCCCGGTGAAACAACTGACCGAAGGTAAATGGCTGGTAGGCGACATTCTGGGCTTCAACGCGAAGCGGAAGGAAGTCATCTTCCAGGCAGTAGACGGCAAAGGCTGCAATAACTTTGCGGTGAATGTAAACACAGGAAAACGAAGTCTCCCGTTCAGTTTCCGTTCTACCACCGAAGGAGAACACAACGGAACGCTCAGCGCATCGGGAACCTACCTCATCGACCGTTATTCGACTCCTACCCTTCCGCGCTGCATTGACATCGTGGATACCAAAAGCCTGAAAACAGTCAATCTGCTGACCGCCCTAAACCCGTATGAGGGGTATCAGATGCCCACCATCGAAACCGGTACCATTAAAGCTGCAGACGGAACCACCGACCTATATTACCGCCTCACCAAACCCGCAGACTTCGACCCGAACAAGAAGTATCCGGTCATCGTCTACGTATACGGCGGACCACACGCGCAACTCGTCACCAGCGGCTGGCTGAACGGTTCCCGCGGATGGGACATCTACATGGCCAACAAAGGCTATATCATGTTCACCCTCGATAACCGGGGCAGTGCCAACCGGGGACTGGAATTTGAAAACGCCACCTTCCGCCGGCTCGGCATTGAAGAAGGCAAAGACCAGGTGAAGGGCATTGAATTTCTGAAATCTCTCCCCTACATAGACGGAAACCGCATCGGCGTGCACGGATGGAGCTTCGGAGGTCACATGACCACTGCCCTGCTGCTCCGCCACCCGGAAATATTCAAGGTAGGCGTAGCCGGCGGACCTGTCATCGACTGGGGATACTACGAAGTGATGTACGGCGAACGCTACATGGATACTCCGGAAAGCAACCCGGAAGGCTACAAAGAATGTGACCTGAAGAACCTTGCCGGACAGTTAAAAGGTCATCTGCTCATTATCCATGACGACCACGACGACACCTGCGTACCGCAACACACACTTTCGTTTATGAAAGCCTGTGTAGACGCCCGCACTTATCCCGACCTGTTTATTTACCCGTGCCACAAGCACAACGTATCAGGCCGCGACCGCGTACATCTGCATGAGAAAATCACCCGGTACTTTGAGCAGAACCTATAAAGACCGACAGCCCACAGTACCATACCGAAAAGCTCATAACTGAAAACCCATAACCCAATACTCATTATGAAAATATTATTACTAGGCTCGGGTGGCCGCGAACATGCACTGGCATGGAAAATTGCCCAAAGTCCGAAAGTTGAGAAGTTGTATATTGCTCCGGGAAATGCCGGAACAACTGCCGTAGGCGAGAATGTCAACATCAAAGCTACCGACTTTGAAGCGATCAGCGCTTTCGCTCTGAAAGAAAACATCGAAATGGTGGTAGTAGGTCCCGAAGATCCATTGGTAGAAGGCATCTACGACTATTTCCAGAATCGTCCCGAACTGAAACATATCGCCGTTATCGGTCCGTCCGCCAACGGAGCACAGCTGGAGGGCAGCAAGGAGTTTGCCAAAGGCTTCATGATGCGTCACCGAATCCCGACAGCCCGATATAAAAGTATCACAGCCGAAAACCTTGAAGAAGGGCTGGCTTTCCTCGAAACGCTGGAAGCCCCTTACGTACTGAAGGCAGACGGACTCTGTGCCGGAAAAGGCGTTCTCATTCTCCCTACGCTGGACGAAGCCAAGAAAGAACTGAAGGAAATGCTTGGCGGCATGTTCGGCTCCGCATCGGCAACAGTCGTTATTGAAGAGTTTCTGAGCGGCATCGAATGTTCCGTATTCGTGCTTACCGACGGCGAACACTACAAAGTACTCCCCGTAGCGAAAGACTACAAACGCATCGGCGAAGGAGACAAAGGTCTCAACACAGGCGGTATGGGCAGCGTGACTCCGGTTCCGTTTGCCGACGAAGAATACATGGAGAAAGTACGCACCCGCATCATCGAACCGACCATCAACGGGCTGAAAGAAGAAAACATCGTCTACAAAGGCTTCATCTTCCTCGGACTGATCCGAGTGAAAGGCGAACCGATGGTAATCGAATATAACGTCCGCATGGGCGATCCGGAGACAGAAAGCGTCATGCTCCGCATTCAGAGCGACTTTGTAGAATTGCTGGAAGGCACAGCCGCAGGCAACCTCGACGAAAAGACGCTGGTGATAGACCCGCGTTCGGCAGGCTGTGTTATCCTCGTGAGCGGCGGGTACCCCCCAACCAAAGAAAAAAGGCTTCCCTATCAGCGGTCTGGAACAGGCTGCCGCTACCGAAAGCATCATTTTCCATGCCGGAACAGCCATGAAGGACGGACAAATCGTAACGAACGGAGGACGCGTGATCGCTGTCTGCTCTTACGGGGCCACGAAGGAAGAAGCACTGGCACAGAGCTATAAAGTGGCAGACATGATCAACTTTGACAAGAAGTATTTCCGTCACGATATCGGATTCGACTTATAATGAGAAACAAGAGACTACAAGGTCAGGTCACAGCAGGGCGGTGGACACTCCCTGCTGCCATTTTCATCTGCACCCTTTGTTGGGTGCTGACCTCTGTCCTATTGCCGGGACTCACCATGCCGGCGGGCGAAGAAGGCGGTTCCGTCCTCTGGCAGTCCGCCCGCACGCTGTTGCTTCCCACATGGGCAGAACACCTTGTCAGTTTTCTTATCTACGCAGCTGCCGGCTATTTCCTGATTGAGCTGAACAACCGGTTCGGCATCATTCGTATGCGGGCTTCCGTACAGACGGCCATTTATTTTCTGCTGGTCACGGTCTGCCCGGAAATGCACCTGCTGTATGCAGGAGACGTGGCTGCCATTGCCTTTTTATTCTCCATCTATTTTCTGTTCAAGAGTTATCAACAGTCGCAGGCGGCAGGATATTTGTTCTATTCCTTCCTCTTTATCGGTGCAGGAAGCATTTTCTTTCCCCAGCTCACCTTCTTTTCGGTACTCTGGCTGTTTGAGGCATACCGTTTCCAGTCGCTTACGTTCCGCAGTTTCTGCGGCGCATTAATAGGATGGACGATGCCCTATTGGATGCTGTTCGGACATGCTTTCTTCTACGATCAGATGGAACTGTTCTATCACCCATTCAGGGAACTGGCTACTTTTGGAGATTTACTCAACCTGCAGGTACTCCAGCCTTGGGAACTGGCAACACTCGGTTACCTGTTTGTGTTATTCATCGTCAGCGCCGCCCATTGCGTCGTTGCCGGATTCGAAGACAAGATACGTACACGTGCCTATTTACAATTTCTCATAGACCTGACGCTCTTCCTCTTCATACTGATTGCGCTGCAGCCGTCGCAATGCAGCAACCTTCTGCCGTTGCTTATGATAAGCAGCAGTATACTGATCGGACACCTTTTCGTGCTGACCAACAGCAAAACATCGAATGTATTTTTCATTGTTTCTCTGGTCTGCCTCATCCTCTTATTCGGTTTTAACGTATGGACGCTTTTATAGACTCAACAATACAACTCCTCATCGAATGGGGACTTCCGGGATTGTTTATCTCGGCCCTACTTGCAGGGAGTATCATACCGTTCAGTTCCGAACTGGTGCTGGTAGCACTGGTGAAACTCGGTCTGAACCCTACCGCCTGTATATTGGCTGCCGCGCTCGGCAACACCGCAGGCGGAATGACCTGTTACTATATGGGACGTCTAGGCAAAATAAGCTGGATTGAGAAATACTTCAAAGTAAAGAAAGAGAAAGTAGACAAAATGATGAAGTTTCTGCAAGGAAAGGGAGCATTGATGGCATTTTTCGCCTTCCTGCCAGCTGTCGGAGAAGTAATCTCCATCGCACTGGGATTCATGCGAAGCAATGTATGGCTTACCACCGCTTCCATGTTTGCCGGGAAACTGATACGCTACATCTTACTTTTATACGTGCTGGAAAGCGCATGGAATGTTGTTGCAGGATGAAAAGAGTAATTGAAAAGACTGACGACGGGAGTGCTACCCTATTTGTTCCGGAATTGAATGAACATTATCATTCGACCAAAGGAGCACGTACGGAATCGCAGCATATTTTCATCAATATGGGACTGAAAGCCTCCGATTCCCCCTCCCCACATATCTTGGAGATCGGTTTCGGAACAGGACTGAATGCCTGGCTTACCCTTGAAGAAGCAGAAAGAAGCGGACGCAACGTACACTATACAGGCCTCGAACTCTACCCGTTGGAATGGCAGATGGTGGAGCAACTGGGATATATAGGGAAAGAGAATGATGAGCATTCAGCGATCAATAGCGGACAACAAGCAGCCATCGATCTATTCAGAGGCATTCATACATCACCGTGGGAAGAAGAAATATCCTTTACCCCACACTTCACTCTCTGTAAAATACAAGCCGACGTTAATAAATGGATAATGAATAATGAACAATGGGCAATAAACCGTACCATTACACAGCACAGCCATTCTCCATTGTCCATTATCCATTCTCCATTATCATTTGACGTTATCTATTTCGATGCCTTCGCTCCGGAAAAGCAACCGGAAATGTGGTCGCAGGAACTATTTAACCGTTTATATGTTTTATTAAATGAAGGAGGCATCCTCACCACTTATTGCGCCAAAGGAGTCATCCGGCGCATGTTGCAGGCAGCAGGCTTTACCGTAGAGCGCCTTCCCGGTCCTCCGGGAGGAAAGCGGGAAATACTACGTGCCCTGAAGCCGAAAGAAAAGCAAGAAGCTGAAATATAGAAATACAGAGATACAAGGAAAAAGTAGCAACCCCCGATATTAATACAATAGTCATGAAACAACAACTAAAAGATCTGAAAACACTCCTTCTTCTTGGCTCCTGCCTCCTGTTGGCAGCCTGCACGGGCCGAACGTCCAAAGCAAGCGGCAACGAAGAAGCAAAACCGGTCATTACCGTCACCATTGAACCGCAACGCTACTTCACGGAAGCGATTGCCGGTGACAAGTTTACGGTAGTGAGCATGGTCCCGAAAGGTTCCAGTCCGGAGACATACGACCCGATTCCTCAACAACTGGTATCCCTGGGAGACAGCAAAGCATACCTCCGCATCGGCTACATCGGCTTTGAGCAGACCTGGATGGACCGGCTGACGAATAACACTCCGCACATCCAAGTATTCGACACCTCAAAAGGTGTAGACCTAATTCTGAACAACAACGAACAGGAACACACAGCCGGACATCATGACCACGACGGGCACAATCATGCCGTAGAACCACATATATGGAACTCTACCACCAACGCCCTGATACTTGCCGGAAACACCTTTAAGGCACTTTGCATGCTCGACAAGCCCAACGAGGCCTATTATCTGGCACGCTACGACTCCCTCTGCCGTCGTATCCAACATACCGACAGCCTCATCCGCCGGCAACTTTCCGCCCCGAAATCGGCCAAATCCTTTATGATTTACCATCCGGCTCTCTCCTACTTCGCCCGCGACTACGGACTGCATCAGATTTCAATCGAGGAAGGCGGTAAAGAACCTTCACCTGCCCATCTGAAAGAACTGATAGACTTGTGCAAATCGGAAAAAGTAGGTGTCATCTTCGTACAACCGGAGTTCGACAAGCGCAACGCAGAGACCATCGCGCAGCAAACCGGCACAAAGGTAGTCCCCATCAACCCGTTAAGTTATGACTGGGAGACAGAAATGCTGAACGTAGCCAAAGCACTCACCCCTATGGACCCCGAATAAAAACGGGACTCTATAGAATGAACGACCGAATCATACATAAACGAAGTAACTCTCCAAATATGAAACCGATTATCGAAATAAAGAACCTTGCTGCCGGATACGACGGTCGTACTGTACTCCACGACGTAAACCTGAACGTTTACGAACGGGACTTTCTGGGCATCATCGGTCCGAACGGAGGCGGCAAGACGACACTGATCAAGTGCATCCTCGGTCTGCTGAAACCGACTGCCGGAGAAATCATCTTCCACACTCCTACAGAACCATCCGGCACGCCCCAAACCGTCACTTCCGGTGCTCAGACTTCCCTCGGCTATCTGCCACAGTACAGCACCATCGACCGGAAGTTTCCGATTTCGGTGGAGGAAGTGATTCTCTCCGGACTAAGTATCCAGAAATCACTGACTTCCCGCTTCACTCCCGAACAGAAGGAGAAAGGCAAACAAATCATCGTCCGCATGGGACTCGAAGGACTCGAGCACCGTTCCATCGGCCAACTTAGCGGCGGACAACTACAGCGTGCACTGCTCGGACGCGCCATTATCTCCGATCCTTCGGTACTGATTCTCGACGAACCCAGCACGTACATCGACAAACGTTTTGAAGCACGCCTCTACGAACTGTTGGCTGAAATAAACAAGGAATGCGCCATCATCCTCGTCAGCCATGACATCGGCACCGTACTGCAACAAGTAAAGTCCATCGCCTGCGTCAACGAAACACTGGACTACCACCCCGATACGGGCGTCTCT
>OGQR01002018.1_pt1 | contig 12956 bp, 10 predicted proteins | sample 1553271 | NCBI WGS metagenome assembly OGQR01 (sample SAMEA2579970, study PRJEB22360) | human gut metagenome | biome: human gut; feature: human-associated habitat; material: faeces | place: Denmark | collected 2008/2010 | reverse complement strand
GATAGGTGCTTGCTTTGGAAGCATATTCGGGGGTAAAGCCGATTCTCTACACGAATCCCAGCACCTATATGGATTATTTGATGGGGCACCGTTGGGGGTATGCTGTTTGGATGAGCAATCCCTATTGCGAGCCGATTGTAGATTGGACGTTCTGGCAGTATAGCTTTGAGGGCGATTTGCAGGGCTTTGCACAGGAACACATTCCAGTGGATTTGAATGTCTATAATGGCAGCCGAAAGCAGTTTTTGAAGCAGTTTTCCCTACAGGAAATCAGCAATTGACCAAACAAGAATGTTAGAAACCGTTTTCTCACTGAAAGCGGAAAAATATCAAGCAGGAGGATTTATCCCATGAAGTATTATATTGGCATTGATTTAGGCGGCACGAATATCGTAGCAGGCGTGGTAAACGAAGCATATGAAATTCTTGCAAAGGCAAGCGTAAAGACCAACCTGCCACGTCCGGAACAGGAAATTGCAGCAGATATGGCAAAGGTTGCAAAGGAAGCAGCCGAAAAAGCAGGTCTGACCATGGATCAGATTGAATGGGTCGGCATTGGTACACCGGGTATTGCAAACAGCGAAACCGGAATCATCGAATATTCCAACAATCTGGGCTTTGTCAATACACCGATGGTAAAATATATAGAAGATGCCCTCGGCAAGAAGGCATTCATTGAAAACGATGCCAATGCAGCTGCTTATGGCGAATATGTTGCAGGTGCTGCAAAGGGTGCAAAGAATGCAGTCTGCATTACACTGGGCACTGGTGTTGGCGGCGGTATCGTCATTGATGGCAAGATTTACAGCGGCTCGAACTTTGGCGGTGCTGAAATCGGTCACACCGTAATTTCTGTAGATGGCCCACAGTGCACTTGCGGCAGAAAGGGCTGCTTTGAAGTATATTCTTCTGCAACCGGTCTGATTCGGATGACCAAGGAAGCACTGGCAGAACATCCGGACAGCATGATGAAGGAAGAAGAACACATCAGCGGTCGGACAGCATTCAATTACATGCGGAAGGGCGATGCAGCTGCAAAGGAAGTTGTTGATAAGTATATCAAGTATCTGGCTGCTGGTATTACCAATACATTGAACATTTTCCAGCCGGATGTACTCTGCATTGGCGGCGGTGTCTGCAATGAGGGCGATCCGCTGCTGTTGCCGATGAAGGAAATCGTAGCACGGGAAAACTACACCAGAAATTCTAAGAAGAATGCAGAAATCGTAATTGCAAAGCTGGGTAATGATGCCGGAATCATCGGTGCAGCATTCCTCGGAAACGCACAATAAGAGAAGAAACGCTTTAAATTTCCTCGCCGCAGGCGAACTGCGGTCAAGCTGGCTCAGCTTGGCGGAGGGGTGCAGGGGGCAAGCTGCCCCCTGCATAAAAACTGAACGATGAGAAGATATTAAAATCTAAGAGCAGGAAAGCAAATGCTGTTCGCCGTTTCGAAAACAAAAACAATTCATGGAAACGAATCTCTAAGAGAGATGCAGAAGTAATTCGGAAAACACAACCACCGGCGAACAGCACAAAGGCAAAAGAGCGGAGCGATTTTTGCCGAACGCTGAAAATCGTTTTTCCAAAGAGAAATATTTCACTGCCTGCGACTCTCTTATTATAACCGGAAACGGAGATGATTTTATGCAGAAAAACGCATTTCACACCTTATCCTATGGGGTCTATGCTGTGACTACCATGGACGGCGAACGTCCAGTTGGCTGCATTGCCAACAGTGCCATGCAGATTACCTCGCAGCCGCCAACGCTTGCCATCAGCATCAACCAGCAGAACTACACCCACGACATCATTCAGAAAACTGGCAAGCTGGCACTTTGTGTATTGCCGGAACAGACAGACCTTAGCGTCATCGGAACATTTGGGTTTCAGTCCAGCCGAGAAGTGGAAAAGTTCGCAGAAATTGCGTATGACCAGAAAGATGGATTGCCTGTTCTGAAACAATGCTGTGCATGGTTCACCTTGGAAGTTGTCCAGCAGATGAACGCTGGAACACATACCGTATTTCTGGCGAAAGTTTTGGACTGCGACCGTACTACCGCCCAGCAGCCAATGACATACGCATATTATCACAACGTTCTCAAAATGAAAAGCCCGAAAGCTGCTCCAACTTATGTGGAAGAATAAGTGGAAACAGCCGTGAAAAAAATCCGTCCTTGTGGAAACACAGGGGCGGATTTTTTTGGCATTGCAACCGTTCCAAACATCCAATTCCATGCCAAAAATACTTGTCCACGCAGATTTTTGCAGAAATCAGCTCCATTTGCAGAGAAATTGTTTCCCGATTCAGTAAAAATGCATCCGATTTTATAGCAAGCTGGTGGAAAAGCAGTGGAAACAGCTATGAAAAAAATCCGTCCTTGTGAAAACACAGGAACGGATTTTTTGTGGAAATACTGGATGAAAATGCAAGAATGCAAAGGCATCAGGTACAATGCCGGAAATTCTTGTCAGTGCAGATTCTTGCAGCCACCAGACCTATTGGCAATGCAATGACAATCAATGCTGCCTTGGTCAGCCACAGAGCACCAGAGCCGACATCATTCAAGGCAATGTAATAAATACCACGGTACATATACAAGCCCGGAACCATGATAACGATTGCCGGAACGGTCAGAGAAATTCTCGGGAAACCGATTTTTTTCTTGACAACAGAGGCAATACATCCCGTGCAGAATGCTCCGATAAAGGCAGCTGCACCGATTGGCATATGAGCAAGGTCAACCAGTTCCAACCGCAATGTATTGGTGAACATTCCGATGAGAGCCGCTGTAAACGCCATTTTTCTGGGGCTGTTGAACATCAGAGAGAATCCGTAGACCCCACAGAAGCTGGTAATCAACCGGAAACAAAGCAGCGTCCATTTTTGCAGCTGCAAGGGTTCAAAGTCTGCCGGCTGGAATTGACAGATGGCAGCCGTTGCCCAGCCAGTCATGGTTGCTGTTAGGATGATGAGAAGAGCGTAGGAAACACGCTCTAGCCCTGACCGCAAATCTAGTTTTGCAAGGTCGATACCGCCCGTAATCAGCGGAAATCCCGGAATGACAAATAGCATTGCACAGATGTAACCAGCCTGATGGACTGCCGATACAGACAACAGACTTTGTGCCAGCAGGATGGTAAGGACATAGACCAGACAGGAAGCAGCAACACTGACCGCAACATTTGCCAGCAGGGAAATGCTGTGACCCAGCATCTTTTTGCGGACAAAGTTCCCGACACCTGCACCCAAAAAGGCACAGCACATTTCGACAGGCCCACCGCCCAGCAAAAAGGTAAATGCACCGCACGCCAGTGCAGAGGCAAGCCCCAGATTCCATGCCTTGTAGTTGGCAGGAAGTTTTTGAATCTCGTCCAGAACTTCATGAATGTGCTTGACAGAATAAGTGGAAACTTTATCCGGAAATTCTTTCATGAACAGTTCCAGTTCCATCAGCTTGTGTGTATTGACCCCGGTTGTTGGAAGGGAAATGGATTGTGTGTAAGTATCCGTTCCCTCAATGCAGGTGTAAGAGATGGCAAGCAATCCAATGTCAGCGGTACAGGTGATCCCCAGGCAGCGGGAAACCTTGTTCATCGAGTTGCGAACCCGCCATGCCCCTGTCCCGACAGAAAGCATCATCAGTCCGATTCGTCCGACCAAGGTCGCCTTTTCCTTGAGCGTTGCTTCCGTTGCCGGAATGCTGCTGTCATCCTGCACAATCGCTTTCCAATGAATGGTCATGTGCTGCTTTTTGAGTTTTGCCATGTGAAACATCGTTCCTTCCGTTTAATAATCTATATATCTTTCTGCAAAAACCGGCTGACAGAATACAGCTCTGTAAGCCGGATTTTTTCATTTTATGGGTTCTGTTCCGGCGGTTGTTCCGGAGAATCTGAATCTGTGGATTCTGATTCTGAAGCAGCCGGATGAATTTCGCAGCCTTCTTCGTCAGTCTGTTCTAAAATGACAGAAATCGGCGTTTCTGAAACGGTAGATTCTGCGGATTTCATGTCCTTTTCCGTTGGTTCTTCCGTTTCGGAATCATCATCTTCTTCATGATGCTGCCAGTTTCGTTTCACGGTGTCTGTTACCGTGGTAAAGACGGTATCTCGCATCTTCCCGAACCATTCGTTGGCACGCTGCTCCATAGCTGTTTTTTCCGGCATTTGCAACGGACTGGGCGGAACTTCGCCCTCTGGCAGGGTCTTTTCCCGCAAGATGACATAGATGAGCGACATCACCGGAACACCCAGCACCATGCCGAGCACGCCAAACAATCCACCGCCAACAATCACGGCGAACAGCACCCACATTGCAGGCAGTCCGACCGATCCGCCGACAACACGGGGATAAATCAGGTTGCTGTCGATTTGCTGGATAACGATGACAAATACGACAAACCAGATGGCTTGTTTGGGTTCTACCAGCAATAAGATCAATGCACCGGGAATGGTGCCGACAATTGGCCCCACAATTGGAATCATATTGGTCAGACCAATGATAACACTGATGAGAAGCGGATACTGGAAGTGGAAAATGGACATGCCAATGAAACAGAGCAAGCCCAAAATGCAGGCATCCATCAGCTGACCACCGACAAAGTTGGAGAAGATTTCAAACGTGATATTGCCATAATGGGAAATTCTGCGGTAATTTTCCTTGGAGAATGCCTTTTGTAGAATGCGTTTTGCCTGTGCTTTCAGGCGTTTCCTGCCGCTGAGCATATACAGCGAGAAGATCAGCCCAATGAAGCAGTCCACTACAATGCTGACCAGACTGGTTGCCCATGTTCCGATTTTTTCCATGAGATTTGGCACATAACTGGAAACGGTAACAGAGAGGTCGGTCAGCCACGATTTTAACTGTGCAAAGTCCAATCCGACTTGCTGCATCAGATCATAGAGATGCTCACCCTTGCTACTGTATGTCTGCAAGAACTTCTGGAAGTTGATAAAATAGATGGTGAACTGGTCTGCAAAGTCCACTAAGCTTTGTGAGAACTGCGGGACAATGATGCAGACGATTCCAGCTAAAACGGAAAACAACAGCAAATAAGAGAGAATCACGGCAACTGCGGAGCAGGGAAACCGTTTTCCCTTTGTGATATGTTTGAAAAAGCCTTCCAATCGCCGGACAGGCGTATGCAGCACTAAAGTAATGACTGCACCGATGATGACTGGACGCAGCGTGCTGAGAATCGTTCCAATCCAAGTGGAAACAGTTTCCAGCCGCATGAGGAGAAATGCAACCAGCAATAAGATGACACCGCTGAAAATAATCGTGCGAGCAAACGGGGTGTTAATGCTGTTGCGTTTTCGTTTCGGCATAGACGCAAGCCCTCCTTTCTTGTGGGGCAGAATCGTTTGTTCCGAATACAGGCAGGTGGATGGTTATCCAACCACTTGCTTTGCAACATCCACCGTATCTTTTGCATCTTTTGCATAGAATGTTGCGTGGATTTGTTTTGCATAGTCTGGTGTTAAGACTGCACCGCCAACGACGGTCTGACAGGATGGATACTGTTCATGCAGCAGGCGAATGGTTTCTTCCATTGAACCCAGTGTGGTTGTCATGAGGGCAGAAAGTCCGACCAGTTTCACTTGATGTTCAATGGCAGCATCAACAACCGCCTGACAAGGAACATCTTTTCCGAGGTCGATGACGGTATAGCCGTAGTTTTCCAGCAGAACTTTTACAATGTTCTTGCCGATGTCATGAATATCGCCCTTGACGGTTGCCAGTACGATTTTTCCCTTGCTGACAGGGGCTTGATCCCGCTGCTGCATGGTTTCCTTGATGACGGAAAACGCCGCCTGTGCCGCATCTGCTGTTAAAATCAGCTGTGGCAGAAAGACTTTTCCCTGTTCAAACTTCGTTCCGGTTTCGTCCAGAACGGGAATCAGCATGTTGTTGATGATTTCCATTGGTTCGGTGGTTTCGAGCAGTTTTGCAGTAATCGAACCGCATTCTTTTTTCAGACCGTGTTCCATGGCATAGGCAAGCGTCATGGAGGAATCAGCAGCTCCAGCGGTTGCAGCAGCTGGTTTTGCAGAAGTCTGTCCGGTATAGCTGGAAATATACTGCATACAGCTCCGGTCAATGCCCTTTAATACCTTGTAAGCCCGAACTGCTTCGGTCATAGAAGCAATATTCGGGTTCATAATCGGCAGGAACAAGCCATTTTCCATTGCCAGCGTGAGGAATGTCCGGTTGACGGCTTCTCGATTCGGCAGACCAAATGAAATATTGGAAACGCCCAGAACTGTCCGCAGCCCTAATTCTTCATGTACTCGTCGCATGGCTTTCAAAGTTTCGACTGCTCCATCCTGTTCCGCAGAAACGGTCAGTACCAGACAGTCAATATAGACATCCTGTTTCGGAATGCCCATTGCCATTGCCCGTTCGAGAATGCGTTTGGCGATGGCAAAGCGGTCATCTGCTTTTTTCGGGATGCCGTTTTCGTCCAGTGTCAGACCAACGACCGCAGCACCATACTTTTTGACAAGCGGTAAGATTGCCTGCAAGGAGGCTTCTTCTCCGTTGACAGAATTGACAATTGGTTTCCCGTTATAAACTCGCAGGGCAGCTTCTAAGACTTCCGGAATGGTGGAGTCCAGCTGTAATGGGGTGTCTCCGATGCTCTGCAATGCCTTGACGGTGCGGATCATCATATCTTTTTCGTCAATCTCCGGCAACCCGACATTGACATCCAAAATATCTGCACCGGCATCGGTCTGCTGAACCGCCTGCTCTAAGATATAATCAATGTCGTTTGCCTTTAATGCAGCCTGAAAGCGTTTTTTTCCGGTTGGGTTGATGCGTTCGCCGATGATACGAGGTTCTGTGATGGGAATCGTCACAGACGGCGAGCAGATTGCAGGCGGGATTTCCGGCATAGGGCGATCTACAACAGGCATACTGTCCAGTTTCTGGTAGGCAGCTGCCAGATGTTCCGGTGTTGTGCCGCAGCATCCGCCAAAGACAGAAACGCCTAACTTTGCGAAAGCAGCCATTGCCTCTGCAAAGTCATCCGGCAGAACGGAGAATGCTCCCGTAACCGGGTCAGGCAAGCCAGCATTCGGCTTTACAATGACAGGCAGGGTTGTCCAGCGGCAGATTTCTTCAACCACGGGCAGCAGCTCCTTCGGGCCAAGCGAACAGTTTACGCCCAAGGCATCCACGCCCAGCCCCTCCAATGTCAGAGCCATTGCAGAAACGGTGCAGCCTGTGAAGGTTCTGCCGTTTTCTTCAAAGGTCATCGTGACAAAGACCGGCTTGTCGCTTTGTTCCTTTGCAGCCAGTACAGCGGCTTTCGTTTCATAGAGGTCGGTCATGGTTTCAATGACAATGAGGTCAGCATCTGTTCCGGCTTCGATTTCTTCCCGAAAAATGTCATAAGCTTCCTCGAATTTCAGCGTGCCAAGCGGCTCTAGCAGCTGTCCGATTGGCCCAATATCCAGGGCAACCATGGCATCTGTTCCGGCAGTGGCAGCCTTTCCGCAGGCGATACCTGCGGAAATCAGTTCCTGTACGGAATAGCCGCTTTTTTTCATCTTCAGGCGGTTTGCACCAAAGGTGTTGGCATAGACAATATCCGAGCCAGCAGCCAAAAACGCTTTGTGAATGGCAGTAATCTGTTCTGGGTGTTCGATGTTGTATTTTTCTGGGATTTCTCCGGCAGGCATGCCGCTTTTTTGCAGCATCGTACCCATACCGCCATCCAGATACAGACGAGGTTTCTTCTGAAAGAGGTTATGTTGTGCCACCGCAGTGAGCTCCTTTCTTCCGGAATGCACAGGTTTCCCGCATCTTGCAAATGCTGCACCCTTGCCGACGTTTCGGCAGTGGATGTTGGGCACATCCAAAGATGGCAGAAACCGACTTCCGGGGGTTCATGAGGTAGGTTTCCGTTGTAATAATGCCGACTTGCCGGGCGGCGTTGAGGTGGGCGAGCAGGTTCGGCTGTTCCGAGATGGGAAAATCTCCATAGCCGGGGCTGAACCGCCATGTAAAATATCGGTTCGGCATGGTTTCCTGAATCTGCTGTTCTGCCTTGTCGCAGACCTGCTCAATGGCAGTATTTGCAAGGGCATCCATCAACAGGGCGTTGGTCATGTCCCGTTTTTGTGTGCGGTCAATCAAGACATCTACGGCTGTTCCGAGCGTTGCCGCCATGAGAACCGCACGGTCGCAGCCCTCTAGGTGCTGGCGAATATCATTCCCCTCTAATAATAAGGTATCCGCATACAGCACCGATTCTGTGCGGGTCAGCGGAAGAATGCAGTAGGTATAGCGAGGGGTTGCGTGGCGGAGCAGCTTTGCTTCGCAAGCATCCAGCCGAGATAGAAAGGCATCGTCTGCCGCCGCTTCGGTCATACCCAAATACCGGAGGGTTTCCGAACGGTCAAGCGGTGACAGACAGATACTGGGGCTCATCGTTGGGTTGCACGCAGTACGCCGGAGATGGCTTCGCTGATTTTTCGTGCAACATAAGGATTGTTCATGGTGTAAAGGTGAATTCCGTCAACCCCAGCTGCCAGCAGTTCAATAATCTGTGCGATGGCATAAGCAATCCCAGCATCTTGCAATGCTGTAGGGTTATCCTCATATTTTTGAATGATACGGGTGAATTTTCTCGGCAGACTTGCACCACACATGGAAACCATGCGGGTAATCTGCTTGCTGTTGGTGACTGGCATGATACCAGCTTCAATCGGGACAGTAATGCCAGCCTTACGAGCTTCTGCCTGGAAGTGGAAGAATGCTTCATTGTCAAAGAACAGCTGAGAAATGAGGTGTGTTGCACCGGCATCGACTTTCTTCTTCAGGTTGGCAATATCTTCTTCCAGCGAGGAGGCTTCCGTATGGCATTCCGGATAGCAAGCTCCGGCAATGTCGAAATTCGGGTGTGTTTCCCGAATGTAGGTAATCAGGTCGCTGGCATGGGCAAAATCGTGTTCCGGTTCTAATTCCGGGACACGGTCGCCACGCAGAGCAAGGATGTTTTCAATGCCGCTTTCGAGGAATGTTTCCAGCAGGGCATCAATTTTTTCTTTTGTGCAGTGAATGCAGGGCAGATGGGACATGGAAGTAATGCCATACTGTTCCTGTAAGCGTCTTGCGATGGCGATGGTATTTTCCCCGTTGCCGCTGCCGCCAGCACCCAGTGTGACACTGATGAAGTCCGGATGCAAATCCTGTAATTCTTCGAGTGTCTGATAGACGGTTTCAATCGGGCTGGTTTTCTTCGGTGGAAATACCTCAAAGGAAAAGACGGTCTTTTCCGAAAAAAGAGGAGCGATTTTCATAGAATGATAAATTCCTTTCTGTTGAGATTCGATGATGGTCATAGCGATTTATGCAGGGTCAATCCGCCAGTCTACGGGTTCGATTCCGTGTTCGACAAGAAAGGCGTTGGTCTTGGAGAAATGCCGACAGCCGAAAAATCCATAGTGAGCAGATAGCGGACTTGGATGAGCAGCCGTCAACACCAAATGCTGCGGAGCAGTAATGCGTTGCTGTTTTGCCTTGGCATTGTTGCCCCAGAGCAGGAACACCACGGGCTTTTCCCGTTCGTTCAGCTTGTCAATGACGGTATCGGTGAGCTGTTCCCAGCCTTTTCCCCGATGGGAGTTGGCAGCACCTGCCCGAACCGTTAAGACGGTGTTCAGCAGCAAAACGCCATGTTTTGCCCATTCGGTGAGGTCGCCATGTTTGCCGAGGTTATCAATGCCGGTATCATCCCGCAGCTCTTTAAAGATGTTGACGAGGGACGGCGGCGGTGTAACACCCTTGTGCACGGAAAAACTCAAGCCATGTGCTTGATTGGGGTTGTGGTAGGGGTCTTGTCCCAGAATGACTACTTTTACATCTGCATACGGCGTATATTGAAACGCATTGAAAATGTCGTACATATTGGGATAGATGGTATGAGTGCGGTATTCCTGAATGAGGAACTGCCGCAAGTGCTGATAGGATTCGGATTGAATGGCATCCTGAAGCAGGTCATCCCAGTCGTTTCCGATATGAACCATAAAAAGACCATCCTTTCTGTGGATTGTTTCGCAGACTGGCTGCAATTGATACCTATTATAACACACTCTTTTCAGAAATTCAATAGACAGAATCTTTCCGCTGTCAGATTTTCCACAGACGGCGGTTTCTTTTTGAGGATGCATTTCATTTTTGGAAATCCCACTGAAAAATGCATGGCGGAATCGGAAAAATTGTACAACTTTTTGAAATCCTATTGACTATTCGCAAAAGATGTAGTACAATGATAAGTAATTGTCGATACCACCTTGTCAGCGTGGACGACACAAAAACGGATGCAGTTGCCTGCAAGCTGCTGCATCCAGATTTACCGTAGGAGGGTGAAACGTGAAAAAAGTAAAAAAACCGGTTTTCTTCCTTGTGTTTGCTGTGATTGCGATTTTTGCGATTACAACGCTGATCGGTGTGTCTACTCAAAACGGCGATATTACAACGACCTATGTACACGGCGTAAAAGATATTCGTCTTGGGATCGACATTCAGGGCGGCGTAGATGTTACATTTGAGCCAGCAGGCGATGTGGATGCAACAGATGAACAGATGGACGCAGCACTGGAGAAAATCAAGACCAGACTGGTGTCACAGGGCATTAACGACAGTGATACTTACGTTGACTACAAAAGCGATCGGATTATTGTTCGGTTCCCATGGCAGGCAGGGGAAACGGATTTCGATCCGGAACAAGCCGTAAAAGAACTTGGTGAAACCGCAGAGCTGACATTCCGCTACGGAACGGAAACCACCACAAATGAAGACGGCGAAACCGTGCCGGCAGGCGAGATCGTACTGACGGGTGACGATGTGAAGAGTGCCGGAACAGGTGCAACGCAGGATGATACCACGAAGGAAGCAACGTGGATGGTAACATTGGATCTGAACGACAGCGGTAAGGAAAAGTTTTATAATGCAACTTCCGCTCTGTATCAGGACAATGGACAGATCTCCATCTGGATGGACAACACCATGATTTCTGCACCGTCTGTTAATGCGGTTATTTCCGACGGAAAGGCAACCATTAGCGGAAACTTTACATATGAATCTGCAAAGGAACTGGCAGATAAGATCAATGCCGGTGCATTGCCGTTTGCATTGGAAACCACCAGCTTTAAGACCATTTCCCCGACCATGGGCGAAGGGGCTTTGAATGCTATGGTGATTGCAGGATTGATCACCTGTGCCTTTATTATCATTTATATGATTGCTTTGTATCGGTTGCTGGGCGTTGTTGCATCGCTCTGCCTGATAGGACAGATTACTGGTATGTTGGCAGCTGTTTCCGGCTGGTTCGGCTTTATGGACAGCAACACGCTGACCATTCCGGGTATCGCTGGTATTATCCTTTCCATTGGTATGGGTGTTGATGCGAATATCATCACCGGCGAACGAATCCGGGAAGAACTCCGGAGAGGCAAGCCGCTGGATGGTGCATTACAGTCCGGTTACAGCCGTGCATTCAGTGCCATCTTTGACGGAAACCTGACTGGTATCATCGTTTCCATCATCCTGATGGGTGCGTTTGGAACACCGGACAGCTGGTGTGCAAAGCTGCTGCATCCGCTGTTCCAGTTCTTTGGTGCAACAACAGAAGGCGTGATTTATTCCTTCGGTTATACCTTGTTGGTTGGTTTGATTATGAACTTTATCATGGGTGTGTTTGCAGCCAGACTGATGACCATGTCTTTGTCCAAGTTCAAATGCTTCCAGAACAAGAAACTCTATGGAGGTGGGTTAAATGGCTGAGAAAGAAAAACAGTTTAAACACTATCCGGTGGATGTCAAGGTACGGAATTTCTGCGGTAAATCCAAGCTGTTTTTCCTGCTGACCCTGATCCTGGTTGTCATTGCGATCGCTTCTTCCTTTACGGGTGTGGATATTGCACTGGAATTTAAGGGCGGTACGATTATCACCTATAGCTATGAGGGCGAAGCGGTTGATAAGAGTGCGATTTCTTCCGAACTGACCGATTTAATCGGAACAAGCGTGAATGTACAGGATGGCGAAAGCCTCGACGGCGGCAGCAAGACATTGACCTTGTCCTTTACTTCCAACGAAGGTTTGACGGTTGACCGGCAAGCAGAAGTAACGGATGCCATTCAGTCCCGTTATCCAGATGCAAATGTACAGCTGCTGGACTCGAATGATGTCAGTGCACGTTCTGGTAGTGACTTCTTTGCAAAATGTATCGTTGCAGCGATTTTTGCAGCAGTCATCTTGATTCTGTATATTGCATTCCGGTTTAAGCAAATCAGTGGTTGGTCAGCTGGTGTTTGTGCAATTATCGGCTTGCTGGCAACGCTGGTCATCACATATGGTTCGGTTGTTTTGATGGGCTTTGAAATTGACTCAAACTTTATGGCAGTTATTTTGACGCTGTTGGGTTATGCAGTCAACGACACCATCGTTATTTATGACAGAATCCGTGAAAATCAGGAAAAGATGCCGGGAATGTATATTGAAGACCTGGTAAACACCAGTTCTTCCCAGTCCTTGCGGCGTTCGATTCGGACATCCCTGACAACGTTGTTTGCAATGGTTGCAGTTGTAGTTGTATCTGCAATTATGGGATTGGATTCGATTCAGCACTTTGCCATTCCGATGGCAGTTGGTATTCTGGTTGGTACTTATCATTCCATCTGCTTTGTACCGAGCCTGTGGGTTTGGTGGCAGAAGCGGCGTGGTGTGGAAACACTGAAAGTAATTCCGAAGAAAAAGAAGAAGGCAACCGAATAAGCCAATTTTTGAACAGGAAAGAAGCAGGCAGGATATGCGAAGCAGCATATCCGCCTGCTTTTTTGTTTTGGTGGAGAGATACGAGCCGCAGGCAGCTGAAAAGTTTTTCGGTGCAGCAATTTTTCAAAAATGCTGGCGAGGTGTGGGCGAGTAGCCCACATTTGCGAA